>Ga0214919_10000841_pt1 | contig 52078 bp, 34 predicted proteins | sample LL1503_MetaG_FD_177994 | JGI IMG/M metagenome (GOLD analysis project Ga0214919, IMG submission 177994) | Freshwater microbial communities from Lake Lanier, Atlanta, Georgia, United States - LL-1503 | ecosystem: Environmental > Aquatic > Freshwater > Lake | place: USA: Georgia | collected...
ATCAAACGTTACTCCACTTGGAGTTCCTGTTAAGGTTATGGCTGATGTAGTGTTTCCAGCACAATACGTTTTTGCAGATAGTGCTGTAGCAACAGTAGGTGTTGGATTAACCGTTACAGTAGCACCACCATTTTGTGCTTGTGAACAGTTAGCATCTTGAACACTTACTAAGGTGTAAACTAAATCACCTGCTGTAGCAGTGGAAACATCAACCGTTACCGATGTATTTGTTCCTGTAGTTGAAACCGTTTGGTTTGAACCTCCATTTACTTGATAAGTAAATGTATATGGCGCTGTACCGGTTGCTCCCGTAAAGGTAACTTGTGGTGAAGTACTGTTTTGACATACGCCTGTAGAACCACTAATTGATGCTGTTGGTAATGGAATAACAGAAATAATGGCAGAAGCACTAGTTGCAGAACAACCATTAGCATCTGTATAACTATAAGTATAAGTTGAACTAGCTCCTGTATAAGAAGAGGTACCTGTACTGTAAGTACCGCCTACTGGAGAACCAACTAAAGCAATTGCACTTCCCGAACATCCTGTTACATTACTAGCTGTAACTACTGGTAATGAATTAACTGCTACACTAGCAGTACCAGTCAAATTAGTAGTTAATAAATTACTATAAGCATCAGTAACGGAAACTAAAGTATAACTTGAAGTAACCGTTGGCGAAATACTTATTGGTGTTCCTGATTGATAGTTTGTAACTGTAGTGTTAGAAGTACCATCAGTGTAAACAACAGTAAAAGGAGCAGTTCCATTTGTAATTGTAGCGGTAATTGCCGAAGCAGTTCCTAAACAAACTGAAGTTGATCCTGTTGTGGCAATACTTGCAGCAGTTGGACCATAAACTACATTACCATAAATAGTAACATCATCCAATCTAAATGTTCCTGTAGCAGCAGCAGCAGGAGTAGTTACACCATCAGCTCTTTGTGTACCATAAGGATAGAAACGGAACTTAACAGTACCATTAAGTGGAGTAGTGAAATCGGTAAAATCCCAAGTAATTCCTGTTCCTGTTGTTGGTGAATTAGGTGCGACTCCCCATGAAATAGATGTAGCAAAATCATCCGTGCTGTATCTAACTTCTAATTTATTCGGTGCTGAAGCACTTGCCTGTCTGAAGAAATATAATCCTGTAATATTTAATTTTTTACCACCACTTGTGGAAGCAGAGAATTCAATATAGGAAGTATTATTTACTGATGAAGTAACATTTAAAGTAGTTGAATTAAATACATTACCTGTTGGATTACATGTTATCGTATTTCTTGTTAATCCTGTACCTATTGCATCGGTAACCATCGTTGGTATATTGCCATTTGTAGGACATGCTGATACGCCAGTAAATGTATTTAAATAAATAATAGTATCAGTAATATTAGCTATTAAACCAGTTGGCTGAACAAAGGTGTAATTGCCAGCATCTGTTCCCGATATTGATGAAGTAGAGGTTACTTCAATTACTTGTCCAATTGCTGTTGAAGCAAAAGTACCTGTTCCATTAAAAGTAACTGAATCACCTGAAACAATACCTACTAAAGTTGCAGTAATTGTTGCCGCATTAGTTCCGTCGTAAACTTTATTTTGAGCAGAAACTGCTGACAAAGTTAACGCTAAAGGAGTAATTTCAGCTTTTAAACCTGTTGGTTGTGTTAATGTATATTTAGCTGAATCAGCACCTGTTAAAGTCATTGTAGCTGTTACCGCTTTTGCAGTTCCAACATTTTTATCAGTAAAAGTACCTGTACCTATAGCTGATACTACATCAGAACCATAAACACCATTTAATGAATAACCTAAAATTGTAGCTGCTGTAGTTCCGTTGTATACTTTAGCAGAAGCAGTTGCTCCAGAAACAGTAAGCGGTTTAGCAGTAATTGTGTAGATTAATATTGCAGTTGTAGTTCCTCCATCATTTGTAGCAGATATTGATACTGAATAATTACCTGGAGTAGCTGTTGAAGTACCGGTGATTTCTCCAGTTGTTGTATCAACTGATAAACCTGTTGGTAATCCTGTTACATTATAAGCCGTAACTGGATAGGATGGATCTGAAGTAGCCGTAATTACATAAGTTGATGCTACAGTTCCATAAACAGATGAAAATGTTAAACTGCTAGTAATTACAGGCGAAGCTACTAAAGTTATAGTTCCTGTTAAACTTGGTTGAACCAAAGCATAATTAGCTGCAGCAGATCCAGAGATTGAATAACCTGAAACAACTACAGGAATAGCAGTTCCAGCAGTATCTTGTGTGAAATTAGCAACCGCCGTTCCACCAAGAGTAACATTTGCAATATCTGGTGATAAAACTCCATTTAAAACAGGTGTTCCCGATAAAGTAGCTGTAAAATCACCAATCGACTGAACTTTGTTAGCCACTAAAAGACCCGTAATTGTTACGGATTTAGGAGTAACTGTACTTGAAGCCGTTGCAATATTTACTGCTGTAGCGCCCGTACTAGCACAAACAATAGCTCCGCTGTATGGCGAATATATTACTGAAGTAGTTGCTGCAAGTCTAACATAAATAGTAGTAGAAGCTACTGACCCTGATGTTTGAGTTAATGTTAATAAACTAGTAAAACCACTTGTAGCACTTGTTGAAACTTCAAATCCAGTTGGTGCAGTAATTGTAATTGAATTTGTTAAATTACTTCCTGCTACAGTAAATGATGTTGTTGTAGCAGAAGCCGAACCATAAACTGTTGTTAATGCAGCTAATGTTCCAGTTGTGGTTATGGTTGGAGTTGGACATGTTGCCAATACTGTAAATGACCAATCTGTTAAAGCTAAAGTAGTTGCTCCTGTTGTGTTCCAATTAGAAGTAGCTGTTTTACCAATTTCTGTTAATAAAATTGATTTACAAGAATTATAAATATTTCCTGATGTACTATATCTTGATGAGGCAACCGAAGGAGCAATAGCAGTTGTGCCAAGAGTCAATCCGTTTGGTACTGCACTTGTACCACCTAACCTAGCATAGTATATAAATGCAGTTGGGGTAGTTGCTGTAATAGAAGAAGCTGTATAAATATATATTTCGTCGGCCGGTCCGTTATTTAAACCAAAACTTGTCGTTACACTCCAATCATAGGTTGTAGTAGAAATAGCAGTAGTTCCCCAAGGTAAAACGATTACCGTTCCTGCAGGAATTATTTGACCGGATTTAACTGTAAAGGATGCTTCTCCTTCTGTTAAATCTGTAAAAGATGTCCCTCCAGCAGATGCCACCTCGTTATCATTAACAAAGAATTGTGTACCTGGATTCAAATCTTTTAAAACCAAAATCGCAAAATTATCAGGAGTACCACTTGTATTGTATCCAATCACAGCGATATCTCCTGCTGTTAAAGATGTGGGAGCCAAAGTAATATTAGCTGTTAAACCAGTTGGTTGTGTTAACGAATAATTAGCTGCATCAGCACCACCTAAAATCAAACTTGGCGTAACACTAATGTTAGTTTCAATAGCCGTAGAAGCAAATGTTCCGCCACCAGTAACCGTTACAACATCTGGAGTTATTACACCAGTCGTTTCAGATACTGTGATTGTAGCTGCATTCGTTCCGTCAAAAACTTTATTATTTGCAGTAGCAGTTACGGTTAATGATTTTTGAGTAATGTTACCCGTAACACTAGTTGGAGTACTTACAGAATAATTTCCTGCACTAGTACCACCTATGGTTACATTAGTAATAGTGACTGGTTTATTGTTGCCAGCAGTTACTGTATCAAATATACCAGCGATTGTTGCTGTAACGTTATCTGAACCAACAACACCATTAATTGATGCAATTGCAACTGTAGCAGTATTTGTTCTATCATAAACTTTATCTATTACTGCAGCAGTAATAGTTAATGCTTTTGGAGTTATTGAAGCAAATAATCCTGTTGGATTAGTTAAAATATAATTTGATGCTTGAGTTCCTGTTAAAGTAGCATTGGATGTTACTCCAATATTAGAAGCAACAGCTGCTGAATCAAAAATTCCAACTCCATTAAAAGTTACGTCATCAGAATTAATAACACCCACTAAAGTTCCACTAATTGTTGCAGCGGTAGCGCCATCATATATTTTATTATTTGCTCTAGCACCGCTGACTGTTATTGTTATCGGAGTTATTGTATATTCTAAATTGGCATATCCAGTACCACCAACACCATTAGCTCCGAGTATAACATTAAATGTTCCAGCAGTTGTTGGAGCACCAGTGATTTCACCTGTTGTAGTATTAATGCTTAATCCACCTGGTAAACCTGAAGCTGAATAAGAAGTTGCACTAATACTAGTGGTGATGGCATAATAAGAAGATGAATCTCCATAATTAGAAGAAGCAGTTAAAGCACTTATAATGTTTGGAGCACCAGGACTAGTGATACTTGCTGTTAAAGAAACTGTTGGTTGAGTTAGTGTATAATTATAAGTATCACCATCAATCATCCAAGTTGCAGTAACTGCAATATTAGATCCAATTGAAGATGAAGCAAAAGTTCCATAACTTCCGTTTAATGTTAATACCTCTCCAGTTCCTGAAACAACTCCTACTAAAGTTCCAGAAATTACTGCAGCAGTAGTTCCATCATATACTTTATTAGCCGCTGTTGGACTAGAAATTGTTAATGCTTTTGGAGTAATATTAGCCATTAAACTTGAAATGTTTGGTTGTACTAAATTATAATTAGCTACATCCGTATCGGTTCCGTTTAAAGAGAAAGTAGCAGTTACACCAAAGTTACCAATATAAGGTCCATCAGAGAAATCCGCAATACTTGATAAAGTAACATTATCTGGAGAAATTACACCGTTTAAAGTGGCTGTAACTGTTGTTGAATAATTCCCATCATATACTTTGTCATTAGCAACAACATTAGTTACTGTTAAGTCTTTAGCAGTAATATTGGCAGAAGCTGTTGGTTGAGTAACCGTATAATTTGTGGATGGAGCAGTATAACCTGTAATGGTTATAGCTTTTGCTGTACCAACATTTTTATTATTGAAAACGGCTACAGGAGTACCAGATACAGAAGTAAAAGAATCGCTATTAACTAAACCTGAATAAGCAGCCGTTCCACTTAAAGTAGCAGCTGTCGTTCCGTTATATTCTTTTGAAACCCCTGATAAACCTGTAATTGTAATTCCAAGTGGAGAAACAGTATTTCCAGAAGATGCAGTAGTAATATTTACTGAAGTTGCTCCAGTTGAACTTAAAACAATAGTATTAGAATTGTAAGCCCCTGAAACAGTTGCAGTAGCAGCTAAACGAATGCTTAAAGTACCCGAAGCATTTCCTGCAGCTTGGCTAAATGAAGTTGTTGAACCCCAAGAGATACCATCATTAGAAATTTCAAATCCTGTTGGAGCTGTTGCGGTGATAGTAGCCTGTAAATTGGAGCCAGTAACAGTAAATGTTTGAACACTTGAAGCCGTTCCATAAGTAGTAGTAAAGGTAGCTGCCGTTGCCGTGGTAGCACTGTTTACTTGTATAACTCTTGGTGTTACTGGTGCGAATGCAATACCTTTAATTATAGTTCCTGTTGCAGCAGTATATAAAGTAACATTATTTCCAGTAGTAATACTAATTGCAGAATTATAACCACTAGTATCTGTTAATTTAATTACGCTATTAGCGGTTGTTGCTCCAGTTCCTGTTGTAACATATAAAATAGACCCTGAACCACTTTTCTGAGCTGCTAAACCAAAACCTCCAAATGAAGTTGTATATGAACCATTTGCAGTCCATGAACCAGAAACTAAAGAGTATTTAGCAATAGTACCCGAAGTTGCAGCAGTTGTAGATAAAATATATAAAACATCATACGTACTATTACCTCCAGAAGAAATTAAATAAAAATCTTGACCTGATGTTGCTCCGTTTGGTAAACCAGTTAAATAGGATATAGAAGTAGCAGTTGCTGATGATAATGTTCCAACAAATGGATTTGAAGCAGAAGAAGTCATACCATAAACAGTTCCTCCAAATGCTTTAACACCTCTTAAATTGGTTGATTGAGTAGCTAAAGTGGCACTATTTGTATATAATCCGTTTTGCTCACCAATAAAGTAAATAGAATTATTAACAGTAGTAGCACTTCTAGGTTGTTGACCAGAAGTACCAGTATAGGTTGTAGCTGTTGAAAAAGAACCAGCGCTATTATATGAACCTACAAAACGGGTAGTTAAAGTATTAGAATTGTTAGATGTATCCGTACTATTTGAACCAGAAAATAATAACAAAGAGCCATCATTACTATTTGTTAAATAACAAGTACTAGTTGCACTTCCAGAAAATCTTAGTGTAGAACCTAACGTTTTAGTTTGAACAGCAGATTGTCCAGCAGTAGTAGTGTTTAATTCTACTATGCTTCCTGTTGTATTACTGGCACTAGCGCCTGCAACAAATACTGCAAGGTTACCACTTGTAAAAGGTGGAATAGTTACTGTTAAAGTTTGTGTTACACTCGTAGCAGCAGCATAACATGTATTTCCAGCTTGTGAAGCAGTAATGGTAGTAGTACCAGTACCTACAATAGTAACAGTTGATCCTGAAATTGTAGCAACTGCAGTATTAGAACTTGAATAAGAAACTGCCAATCCTGATGTTGCAGAAGCAGATAAACTATAATTAGCACTTGCCGTAGTTTTTGAATCTGTTGCAGCTAAACCAGAAATAGTTTGCGATGCGGAATTAATTACAAAATTTCCAGCAGCTATACCAGTAACTGTATTGTAATTGGTTGTATCTGTTGGAACAAAATCGCAGGTCACTGCATATGTACCTGAATTTGTTGGTACAGTAGCAGATGCATTATATTTTACATTACTAACAGCTCCTGGAACCGAATTACCTGTAATGGTAAACGTAGCAGATTGAGCTGATCCAGTACAGTTTACAGGTGAATTATTTACTGCAATAGAAGTTACCGTTGGAGTAACTTTTGAAACAGTTACACTCACTGTAGATGATGTACTGTTATAATTAGAAGTATCATCAGGAGTAAATGTAAATCCTTGATTTGCTGTACCTGCATTTGGAATAGTACTTGGAGAAGTAAATGCAAATACACCTGAAACATTAGCTGATCCACTAATTATAGAACTTGATAAGGATTGACCATAAGTAATAGTAGAAGCAGTTATACCAGAATTAAGTATTGCATTTGCTTTAGAGATAGTAGCACTTAATCCTGTCGGCAAAGAAACTGTATAATTACCAGAATCAATACCACCTAAAGTTTGAGTAGATGTTACTGAAATTGGAGATGCATCAGCATTTACTGAAGCAAAAGTACCAGTATTAGAAATTGTTACGGTATCTCCACTAAACACACCTACCAACGTAGAACCTGAAATAGTAGCAGTAGTAGTACCATCATAAGCTTTATTAGAAGCAGTTGCACCAGTTACTGTTAAGTTAAATGCTGTAATGTCAGCAGTAGACGTAGAAGAAGTAGTATCTAAAACATATTTTGATGCATCTGCACCGTTTAAGGTATAAGTTATAGTAACTGTTTTTGCAGTACCCACTGTTTTAGTAGCAAAAGAGCCTGAAGCGTTAACATTTACAACATCAGATCCAACTACTCCAGATATAGATGCTCCAGAAACAGTAGCTGAAGTTGTAGCATCATATACTTTTGATGAAGCAGTTGCTGCTGTTAGCGTTACTTGTTTAACTCCAATAGTAATTACTAAAGTAGCTGAACCTGTACCACCAGCATTAATAGCTGAAATAGTCACGTTGAATGGTCCAGTAACTGATGGTGCACCTGAAATAATTCCAGTTCCAGCATCAAACGTTAATCCAACTGGTAAAGTAGAAGTTGAATAAGAAGAAGGACTATTAGTAGCTGTTATTTGATAAGAGAAAGAAGTTCCATAAGTAGCAGAAGCAGTTAAGGAACTTGAAATAGCAGGAGATGGTGATGAAGTAATATCCGCAGTTAAACCAGTAGGTTGTGCTAACGAATAATTACTAGCAGCAGATCCTGAAATGTTATAACCAATTACCGATACTGAAATACCTGTTCCAACTTCAGCTGAAGCAAAAGTTGCAACTGGAGTCCCTCCTATTATTACGTTTTCGGTATCTGCAGAGAATACTCCAGATAAAGCAGGAGTTCCATTTAAGGTAGCAGCTGTAGTAGTATCATATAATTTATTGTTTGCAGTAACACCTGTAATAGTTAATGGAGCTTGAGTTATATCTCCAGTTAAACTTGGTTGTGTTACAGAATAATTAGCAGGTGCATTATAACCTGTAACTGTTATTGTTTTACCGCTACCAACGGCAGCTGTGTCAAAACTTGCAGAAAGCGTTCCTGTAACAGAAGCCGACTCACCGTTTACTAATCCAACATAAGCAGGAGTTCCTGTAAATGTGGCATTAGTTGTTGCATCATATACTTTATTATTACCCGTTAAACCTGTAATAGTTAAAGGAGCTGCAGTTATATTCCCAGTTAATGTTGGTTGCGTTAAAGTATAATTTCCAGAAGCAGATCCACTAATAGTGTAACCACTTGTTGTGATTGAAATTGTATTTCCTACTGTTGATTGAGCAAATATATAACTAGGAGTGCCCCCTAAAACTACATTTGCAGTATCCCCTGCAACAACACCATTCAAAGCAGCGGCTCCAGTTGTAGAGGCAGTAGTTGCACCATCATAGGTTTTGTTTGCTCCAGTTAGTCCAGAAATAGTTAATCCTTTTGCTGAAACTGTACTTGAAAACGTTGCAACATTCACAGTGGTAGCTCCAGCACTAGTTAAAACAACATTTCCACCATAAGATCCTACAGCAGTAGTTGCCGCTAATCGAATATAAACTGGAGTTGAAGCAATAGTTCCAGAAGCACCAACTGTTACGGTAGCAGTATAAGTTCCACCAGAAGTTAAAGACACTTCAAAACCTGTTGGAGGAGTAACTAAAATACCTTCACCCATATTTGCACCTGATACATTGAAAGAAGAAGGTGTTGCAGAAGCAGTACCATAAGTTGTGTTAACCACTGCTAAAGTTCCCGTTTTAGATATAGTTGGAACTGGTTGAGTTGCTTGTATTGTAAATGAACCCGGATTAGTACCAGCTCTTGGATAGTGTATTACTTGTATATAATAAGTTATTCCTGAAGTTGCAGTAAATGAACAGCTTTCACTTGTAGATGAAGAAGTACCTCCATAGGTAACAGGAAAATCTGTTGATGAAGGACAAGCAGTTTGCCAAACAACTAAATCAATGTCTTGTCCTGATTGAGTTGTAGTAATTGTAACTGTACTTGCTATTGAAGGGGTAACAACATACCAAACATCATTAGAACCTGAGAAAGGTGTAGTAACTGTTGCTGATAAAGTTGTACCAGAAGTTGCACTTGCATTAACTGTTAATGAAGCAGCATTAGCACACAAATCATTTGCTGGTGCAGGTGCTGGTATATTAAAGGTAGCAGATGTAACCGAAGTTAAACCTGTACTTGTAAATATAATAGTTGCATTACTAACTGCAGCTGTACTCGAAGCTATTAAATTGGTAAATGTAGCTAATCCTGAAGAAGCTGTTTTAGGGGTCGTTCCCCCTATAGTCCATGTTCCTGCACCAACAGTAGCAGCTACTGAAGCTGTACTTGATGTTACTGTATTTCCATATTGATCTTGAACAGCAATAATAGGTTGTGTTGCAAAAGTACCACCATTTGAAGTTGGTGCTGCCAACGCTGTTGAAATACCTAATTTAGTTGCGGCTCCAAAACCTATAGCTTGAGTTACACTAGCGGTTGTATATCCTGTTGCATTAACAACTATTGCTTTTGAACCAGAACTTTGTAATAATCCTGCTGGTACAGAAGCTGATGGAGTAAAAGAAATTTTACCTGCAGAGACTGCATAACCAGAAGTTAATGTAGTTCCACCAATTGTAATACTTGATATTGCAGTTCTCCATGCTGAATCATCTGTAAAAGTAACGTCAAAAGCGCCATCTACTGTTGGAGTAGTTGCAGCTGTTAAAGTTGGAGGTGTTAAAGTTGCTGCAGCTGTTATAGATATATTATCTATACCTACTCCTTTACTACTTCCAGTTCCTGTTGGTCTCCAAGTAATCCATCTTATTTGATAAACTGTACTTGATGATAAACCAGTTAAAGTATAACTTAAAGTATTTGTAGTATAAGTTGTAACAGCACCAAATGTTATAGCCGAGCCAGCAATATTTGTCCAAGAACCAGTAATACCAGCTCTATATTGAAGTTCTAAACCATAATCTTGTGTTGAAGCTCCACCGTTAATTAATTCTAATTGATATGAAACATTGATAGAAGTAGCCGTTCCAGAATTAATTGCAGCTACTATTGTATTTGTTCCATTCGTTGCATTTGAAGATTGTTGTATGTAAGCTCTTGCATTAGTGCTAACAGCATATCCATATACCCCTCCTGAAGTTTGACTTGCCGTAGCAGCAGTTACAGCAGCATCCGCTCCTGGTGTTCCTCCTTCAGCAGCCACTTGAGTAGTTCTATTTGCACCACCTGTCCAAGCAGCCATTCCTGCAGGCATTGAACTAAATGTAGCAGTTCCAAAGTTTTGAGAGTAAGGCAAACTCTGTGCACTTGGATTTGTCTGCCCCTTCATTTCATTAGCTCCAAAGAACAGCACTAAAGTCAATACTCCCAGAGCATTTACTTTAAAACGGTGGCTTTGACTCAATTTCATTTGCCCATAGACAGAAGCCGTGTTCTTTTGGATACCTCCAAAAATCGAATACATCAAAGTGGAAAGATAAGTGACCACGAAGACGTGGTTACCACTTTTTTCAAACAAAGAAGAGCTAGCGCTCCAACTGTTTTTAGAACTTGTCGCTACCGCTTTTGAAAAGCTACGACCCAACGAACTAAACAATGAATGAAAAATTGATTTCATAGATAAAATGTTATTAAATTAGATGAGGTAAAAATAGAAAAGGATTTCAATCGGACAATACAGTCTAAAGTTACTATTGTGTTAACAAATAATGATACAGCAATTAGTCGCTTTTTTTTGTTTTTAATCGATAAAAAAAATATAGTTGTTGACAAAAAAATCTTTGTGAAATAAAATTGTTGATAAAAAAATCTTCCTAAAAATAAATTTGTAGGAAGATTTTTAAAAATTACATTTAATTCTTTAATTTAAAATTTTTCTATAAAAAGACAAATTATCTTTAGTTATTATTTTTAAGACTAAAACTTGCTGCGCTGATGGAGCAGAAAATTGAAACTCAGAAGTAGTTAAATTTTTAAAATCATTAATGATTCTGCCCTGAACATCATAAACCACAACTTCACCAATTTGTGTTGCATCAGATTGTATAGTAATAACATCATGGGACTTAAAAACTACAAAAGAAGCCGATAAAGCTGAAAAATCCGAATTAGAAAGGGAGGTATCGGTATAGCGCAACACAAATCGATCATTAAAAGTTCCTTGCTCAGTTGAAAAAACGTAAGGAGCTTGTCTTAAATTAAAAGTAATATGAAGCAATTTATCTTCTAAATAAATAGATTGCCCTTGCCCAAATAATCCGTCTACGGCTGCTATGGCAATAGTAAATGTACCAGCCGTTTGAGCATGATACCCCAGTGGTACTTGGTCATTTTCATCAAACGGCAATCCCCTACCCTGTATAATCTGACTTTCGGAACCAATCAAAGAATATAAAATAGTAGCATCGGCAACTCTAGTATAGGCATCAAAAATTCTGTCTTTTTGATGGGTTGCTCCTTCACAATAAGCCACTAAGGCCCTACTAAAATAATTAGTTGCATCGATTAAATCAATCCAAATTCTGTGTTTATCGTTTTCAGAGGTGGCTAACATAGGGCCAGTTTTAAAAAACTGACTATTATCATACCCTTTACTTCTCATACTATTGGTAAAAGTAACCGCTTTTGTTGCATCAGCAGGGCCGTCAACCATGGAAACAAAGAAGCCTTGACCCGCTGCAATTAGTCCATTAAAGCCATTCTGCGATGAGGGTCCAGAACCATTATAAGTAATGTAATCCGTTGTAGCATAATTAGTGGTATAAGTCAAGGTACTATAAAATGGATTTACGCTTGATTCAGGAGAAGAAGTGTGAGTCCACAAACACACATTCCCTTCAATGGTAGTATTGGCAGTTAAAAAGTCTATTGCTTTAATGGCAGAAGGATAGGGATTACCTATTAAATTCAAATTATCCTCTGTTTTGTCAATGGCAACTCCATTAACTCCGCTATATCCATCACCTTGATATAAACCTCTAGCAATAGGAACAGGTAGTGTCCCATTATTTGGAATACCCGTAAAAACCCCTGTTAGGGTACCCGTCCATCCATAAGAATTGGAGGCCCTAACAATATATCCTTTGCCGATGCTCATGTTTCCAGAAGCCACAGCCCAGTTGCCTTGGCATGTATTTCCTCCAGTACCATTGTTATTATTTACCAAAGTATCCCAATAATATTTATAACCCATCGAAGGCGTGCTATACAAATTATCAATGGACTGAGAGGCAACTGGGGAAGACCAATACACATAATCATAGCCATGTAGCGGATTAGGAACAGTGCCCACATCACGTTTGTAAACCATAGAGCCCGAACCTGAATTGGTTACATTGTTAACTTGAACTAAAGACGAATTATTGTTCAAGGTTAAAGTTCCGTCAGTTTTTACAAAATCTTGAACTTCCAGAGCAACTCCGGCATTAACCGTTAACGAAGCACCAGAATTAATGGTTAAATTATTAGCAAACGAAGTAGCTGTAATTACAGGACTATTCGTTGTTCCTGAAGGAATTACAATACAATCCGAAGAAGTGGGAACACCATTTGGTGTCCAATTGGCAGCAGCACCCCAATCTGTAGAAGTTGTTCCGTTCCATTGTTTTCCTACATTAATTGTTATGGTGTTAGATACTGAATTTCCGCATGCGTTAGTTACTGTCAAACTTCCTGTATATTGATTAGGTGCTAAATTAGCAGGAATTGCAATACCCGTAATGGTTCCTGCTCCAGATGAAAAAGATAATGAAGTAGATCCTTGATTGGCTATACCAGCAGTATTAGCTGCGGCATTCCAATCAATGCTATAAGATGAAGGAGAACCAGTTGTAGCAGTATAATTTAAAGTGGCAGTTTGTACACTAGTACTAGTACACAAGGATGATATTGCAAAAGTTGATGCAATTGTAGGGGTGACACTTGATGCAATAACTGTATAAGCGGCAGTATAATCACTGTAAGCTGTTGTACAACCAGTGCTAGTTACTCTAACAAAATAATAAAATGTACCCGCTGTAGATGAAGTTGGAGTAAAAGAAGGATTTTTACCGCCTGATCCAGTAGGTACAACAGCAGCAGGAGCCCCTGTAGCAGGTATCAAAATAGGCGTTAATTGGGAATAATTTGTGTTTCCAGTACTGCTATACCATTGATAATTAAGAACCGTTCCAGTTGCAGTAACTGACAATGGCGTAAACGCTGTTCCTTGACAAACGGTTTGTGTAGTTGGTGATGGTGCCACAGTTATAATAGGTGCTGGCGTAGTGGTGACGGTCCAACTTCCTGATGATTGGACTGGAGTCGTGTTGCAGGTCCCATCATTAGCCCATCGTGTGTAAACAGTTGTAACTAATGGTGCGGATGGTGGTTTATAAGTTGCACTTGTAGCACCAAGGATTGTAACACCATTAGCTTGCCATTGATAAGTAAGACCCGCATTACCTCCACTTGCTGGTGTTGTACTAACAATTGTGGTCATTGCAGTAGTTCCGCCTGCGCAAACTAATTGCCCATTACTACTTATTGTACCCGCAGTAAAAGCAGTATAAAGAGTCGTTATTGCCGTAGAAGAAGTTGGTGTAGAAGCTGAACATCCATTAGTATTGGTGTAATTCACACTAACTGTTCCACCAGAAGTCAACCATTTTATTACATAAGTATTATCGGTCGAAGAGCCCCCGGATACAAAAGTATAATTAGTACCAGCAGTACCTGAAGCAACCCATGTATAATTTGACTGACCTGTTTGGGTAATATAAGTTACACTGGAATTGGCACAAGCTGTTGCGCCTGGTTGAGCGGTAAATGTTGCGGTTGGCAAAGCATTAACAGTTACTAACCAACTTCCTGTTGATTGCGTATAAGTAGTATTACATAATCCATCTTTAACCCAACGCGTATAAGTGGTTGAAACAGTCAAACCTGAGGGAGGATCATAAGTAGAACTTGTAGCACTTGTAATTGGAGCCCCGTTTGCTTGCCACTGATAAGTGTAAGTAGTATTTCCACCACTTGCTGTAGCTATGCTTCCTATTATTGAAGGATCGCCACCAGAACAAATTGTCTGCCCTGTAGTATTAATTGCTCCAGCATTAAATGTAGTATATACCGTTACTACCGCACTACCACTACTCGCCAAAGTTAATATTGGAGAGCCACTATCAGTTACCGAAACAATTGAATAGGTCTTGGTAGAAGACGGTGATACAGCTATAGCAGTTCCACTAGTGTAACCATTAATAACGGTATTTGTGAATCCATCTGTATAAGTTAAATTGTATGGACTTGTGCCTCCAGTCATTGTAACGTAAATATTGGTTGACCCAGAACATATTCCCGTTGTACCAGTCATCACCGCTGAAAACGGTTGCCCTGTAAATATAACATTATCAAAACGCCAAGTTCCATTTATTCCCGCAACCAAAAGAGGATTAACGCTCTGTCTAAATTGGCCTGTAGATTGGTAATGAGCCGCAACTAATCTAACTCTAAAATTAGCATTATTATTAATGGTATTGATCCCAGATAAATCAACACTAACTCTTCGATAAACGTCACCAGCATTATTTTCAAAACAGCCATTAGCATTAATACTTCCCGCGCACAAAGTAGTATTCGAACCACTCATTATGAAATTAGTCCATGTACTACCATCTATAGTGTATTGAAGACGAACCGTATTAGGTGAGGTATCTGAAAATCGTTGATCCCAAGTCAACATAATATTTTGATAAGTCAAAGTGCTACCATTAAATTGCACTCCATTGGACTCTTTGATAGATCCGGGATCAAAAGGATTCAAAGCCCATGCTCCTGCACCTGAACCGTTTTGTGTACCACATCCTAGTGCTCCTGTCATTCCAGTAGCTTGATAGTTGCCCACAGAGCCAATTGTACCTCCACCCGCATTTACAATAGAGGAAGTACCTGAACCAATATTAGGAGTCGGATTTGTATCTGCACCTGTAAAGGGTTCAAAATTCCATACTGCAATAGTAGTTTGTGCGCTTATTGTAGAAAAGAAAAAGAAAAGACCTGTTATAAAAAGGGCTTTCAAACTAAATGAAGATAATTTTAGTTTCATTAATGAATTCGGTTTATAAAAAGTAGTCTCGTATTTCTAGGGCACAAAATTAAACATTAACAAAGCAAAAGTTGCCTCACTAAAATTAAATTTATGTAAAGAAACAAAAAAAACTATTTGAATTTCAATCTATAAATTTTTTTTTAGTGATTAGTGTAAGAAATTAAGTGTGCTTTTTAAAATAATTTTAAACAAAAAAACTAACAGTAAAAAAAGAGGCTGTAACTATCTATTTAATAATAACATAACGTTCATAAATTATTAAAATAATAACTCTTTTTTTACATTTAAATAACACTTAGTTAACAATACAAGATGGCATCTTATGTATTTTTGTTGCTTATTCTCTTAAAATGAAAAAAACAATTACGCTACTTGCATTGCTCTCCTTTTTAGTGTTTTCATGTACTGCCGATAGGGATATTAAGGATACTACAGTAGTTATTGATCCTACTAGTGATTTAATTCATTACTGGAATTTTAATACTATTTCGGGCACTCAAACATTGGTAAACCCTGACATAACCCTACTACCTTTGGGTGGTGCTTCAATAAGCTATCCAGGTTCGGGCGCAGGTTATATGGACACTTTTACACCAGGTTATGATAGCAACTTGCAAAATACAGAAGTTGCTGGCTCTGGATTGCGCGCAAGAAATCCGAGTGATACTAGAAATTTAGTAATGGCTGTGCCAACAACTGGTTATAAAACTATTGTTGTTCAATTTGCAACAGCAGCATCATCAAGTGGGGCGCAAACTCAAAATTATTCTTATACTGTTGATGGCATCAATTATAGTACCGCAGGATTGAATACAACTACATTCAATTCAACCATTGATCCAATTGCTTCTTTGGTTTCTTTAGATTTTACTTCAATTACAGGGGTGAATAACAATCCTAATTTCAAAATAAAAATTAGCTTTACTGGAACTAATGCCTCTGGAACTTCCGGAAACAACCGATTTGATAATGTTACCGTAAAAGGAATTCCAGTGAGTACGACACCCTTATATTTACTTCATTATTGGAATTTTAATAATTTAGCTACAGGCACTTTAACAAACGTAAATGCAGATACTTCTCTACTTTCTACAAGTACTGCTACTATAAAATATACGGGGACTGGCGCTGGATATATGGATCAATACACACCAGGTTCTGCTTTAAACGCACAAAATAGCGATGTTGCTGGATTAGGACTACGATTCAGAAATCCAAGTGATACTAGAAACATAATCATCACAGCACCAACCACGGGGTATAAAAATGTAGTAATGAAATTTGCAACGGCAAGAAGTTCCGCTTCTGGAGCGTCCATTCAAAATTATTCTTATAGTCTAGATGGAGTTAATTTTTTAACAACCGGATTGGCAACAACCACATTCAATCCGAATATTGACCCCACTTATGATGTAATTACGTTAGATTTTTCAGCAATAATTGGAGCTAATAACAATCCTAATTTTGTTGTAAAAATCAACTTTGGTGGAACAGAAGCATCAGGAATCTCAGGAAACAATAGAATTGACAATGTAACCTTTCAAGCCAATCATATATGATTTTTAAAAAATACATCTTTGTAGGAATAACTATTTTCACGCTTTCTGTAAATGCACAAAAAGTAGATAAATTAAAACCTATCAAATCGGTTTCCGTTAAAATTCCTGAACCCTCAGACATTTGTTATGATAGCAAAACGGATACTTTTTTCATTGTAAGTGATACAGGTGTTCTTTACGAAACCGATAAAGATTTTAATGTTTTAAAGAAACAAGTTCAAAAAGGAACCGACTTTGAAGCGGTTGCTTCTGACGGGAGTTTTGTTTACGCTGTAGATGAAAGCAATCGCACGGTTTATAAATACGATAGTAAAACGTTCAAGCTCATTAAATCGACTGTAATTCCTTATGATGGCGCAAGAAATAAAGGGTATGAATCTTTTGACTTCAATAAAACAACAAACAAATTCGCTTTACTGACCGAAAGTAATCCAGTATTACTTTTTGAATTAGACACCGAATTCAAAATAACAAATCAAACCGATTTAAGTTCCATGGCAAGTGACATATCCTCTGCTCGATTTTATGACGGTTTTTTATGGCTGTTAAGTGATGAAGATATGATGTTGTTAAAAGTAAACCCTCAAACTTATGATGTAATAAAAAAATGGTCTTTGCCCGTTATAAATCCAGAGGGATTGGCCTTTGATAAAGAAGGAAATATCGTTATAAGTTGTGATGATATGCAACGTGTGTATTATTTCAACAATCCTGAAAAAAAATAAAATGAAAAAAAACATACTCTTAGTAATAGGAATCCTATCCATAAACACCTCATTTGCTCAGTTTGTCATTTCAAACGGAAAAAGTACTTTAGAAATATCTAGTGGTTTTTCTGGATTTTATAATTATCGGGCTTTAAAATCGGGTGAAGTTGATGCTTCTAAAAACCGTTTCAAATTAAGAGATGCACAATTAGGTATTGATGGAAGAATAGGAAATGATTTTGAACTTTCTCTAAAAGTAGATTTTGCCGATATGGCAGCTAACAACATCAATACTGTTATTGACCCAGAGAACCCTGGACTACTAGATGCCAATATTACCTACAAAGGTCTTAAATTTATGGATGTTGAAATGGGGTATGGTAAATTACATTACTCAAGAAATACTATGGTATCTTTTGAAAATAGTGCTTATTGGCAAGGTGCCGAAATAACAAGAGGTTCTGTTTTTTCAGTGCGTGATGTTGGAGTAACTTTTTTAAAGAATTTTTGGAAACAAAGAGCCAATGCGTATTTAGGTGCTTACACCGGTCTAGGTGAACTTTCATTAAACGGCGATAACGACCCTAGCGGACAATTAGAATACACAGGCCGTATGGATGTTTCCTATCCGTCTCGATACAGATATACTGAAATTGACGAAAGACACACGCCTATTCCGATGTTTCAAATAGGGGTTGCAGGAAGATATGCTAATAAAAAACTACCTACAGGAACCGCTTTTCCAACTAATGCTACTAGTTCTTATGGATTGAAAGTTATTGATGGCGAACGTTTTGTTTATGGCTTTGATGTTGCATTTCAATATAGGGGGTTTTCTGGACAGTTTGAAATCCATCAAATGAAATCAAAACCACAAAATCCTAATGATCCCTTATTTCAAAATTACACTTCTGACCAAACCAATGGATACATCTTATCGGGAGGATACATCGCTCAGTTAAATTATTATTGTAAAGATTGGAGAACCATTTTATCGTTAAGATATGAAGAGTTAGATTTAAATGATTTAGTTGATGGCAATGCCAGACGCTTTTCTCCTGCTATTGGACACAAATTAAAAGGAACAAATGCTATGGTTAAATTCCAATATTTTAATATCTTGCGCGATGAAAGTAGTGATACTCAAACTTGGAAAGAACAATTTAGATTAGGATTTCAATTTCAATTAAAATAAAATTTCAACTTAAAATTAAATAATTATGAATAAAAAATTACTTTTTACAGTAGCGTTAGTTATTACTTCAGTTAGTGTTTTCGGACAAATTAGCAGTCTACCTGCTACTGAAAGTTTTGGAGCTACATTTATAGAGGGAACCAATTCAACTTTTATTACTAACTGGACCGGAAATACAGTTGCTGCCCCATCTTCAAGGATTTTTAGAGATGATGTAGATTTTAACTCTGCTCCTGCTGCAGTAAGTATTATTCCCACAAGCAGTTTTGATGGAGATGTTCAAGTGAGTTTGAATTTAACAAATTATCAATCGGTTGCTGTAAGCTTTGTAGCAAAATCAATGTTGAATGGCGCTGGAACAAGAGATGTAGTGTTAACCATGGCCACTTCAATTGATGGTGGAACTACTTGGACAGGAAGTGCACCAGTAGCTTCTTTACCAAATACAAATCAAACATCTTTTACCTCATATACCTACTATCTACCAACAGAAGCTAATAATCAAAGTAGTGTGTTAGTTCGTTTTTTGGTTACTCGAGGATCTAGTGGAACTCTTACGGCTGCTAAATTAGTAATTGATGATGTAACCATCTCGCAATCAACTTCGCCACAAATTACTTTGAGTCAAACAGCATTAAGTTTTACTCAGGTTATTGGAGTGCCATCACAAAGTCAATCTGTATCGGTTTCGGGAAGCAATCTTGTTGGAAATGTAACGCTAACCGCTCCAACAAATTTTGAAATTTCTTTAGATCCAACAACTGGATTTACTGCAACATTAAACCTTATTCCTGCCTCAGGCATTGTAGTGTCAACACCTATCTATGTTAGACTAAATAGTGCTTCTAATGGCAGTTTTTCGGGTAATTTAAGTGTTGCTGCTTCTGGTGTCACTGCACAAAACGTGGCATTGACAGGAAACTGTGTAACACCAACATTGACCAATCCCTCTCCTTTAGTGGTAACAGATACAAACAACTATTCGGTGCTAACACAATGGGATACTACCAATCCTGCTGGTACTTATCCTGCAAATATGGCTTTATGGAGTCACTCCACTGCTGATCCTGATTTAAATACTTTATTTACAGAAGATTGGAGCTGTCTTTATAGTCTAACTTCTAGAGCACGTTTTACTGGTGAGGGTGCTAATGGGATTGCTATGATAAATACAGGAAATTCACAATTCACTGGTGTTTGTGACGGATCAGACGCTACTCAGACAACTGGTCTATCTATTGCTAGTGGTAGAGCTGGTGCTATTGTATTAGCGCTTAACACAACTGGGGTTTCCAATGCCTATTCCATCAATATATATTGGACTGGTAGAACGATTCTACAAAATTTTAGAGCTTATGGCTTGAGAATGCAATATAGAATAGGAACTGCTGGTGGAAATCCAAATGCAGGTTGGATGGAATTTCCAACTACACAAGAGTATTTGAGTGGCACTGATAATTCATCATCAAACATAACAACAGCATTACCTTCAAGTTGTATCGGACAACCTCTTGTTCAAGTGAGATGGGTTTATTATTACATTAGTGGAACTGGAGCAAGAGCCCAACTGGCTTTAGATGATATATCCGTAGATGTGGCTACGCTTTCAACTACTGATTTTACTGACAACAATGCTGTTATCATGTATCCAAATCCATCTAATAAGGGAATCGTTTACTTTAATAAACCACAGGAAATGGAAGTGTATGATATAAGCGGTAAATTAATTTTAAGTAAAAAAGAGACCTCAAATTTCGACACTTCTTTATTTGCCTCTGGGATATATTTTATAAAAACTAGTAAGGGTACAAGCAAACTAATTGTAAAATAATCCGAATAAATAGCGTCAATAAATAATTTTTTAAGTTACAATAAAAAGCAATTAAAATAAAATTTCGGCCTGAGCTTTTCGAAGTAAATAAAGAAGAACCTATGAAAAGCTCAGTCTGACTAACTTACAAAATTGATTTTTTAAAAAATCAATCAGACGCTAGAGATTCAAATTATAAAATTAGTAAAGGGTAACCTTTAATTGATCATATTCGTTTTTGATAGCTTCCCAAATAACCTGTTGATTATAACGGGTAGCAATCATTGAACGAGAAGTAGTTTGGAGTTGATAGAAGAGTTGGCTGTTTTCAACAAATTCATTCATACTAAGTAGTAGGCCAGCTGTATTTTTTACGGATACAATTACCCCATTAATACCTTCATTGATAATTTCATTACAGCCGTTAATATTTGTTACTATGCATGGTAATCCCATAGCCCCTGCTTGCATAACCACATTTGGAAAACCCTCTCGATAACTAGGGAAAATCAAAGCATTGGCCAAAGCAAAATAAGGACGTACATCAGCCTGAAAACCTTTAGTTAGGATAGCACTATTGTTTTGAATGGCTTCTAAAGTTATGGGAGTCAAAGGATCTAAATCGGCTTCGTAGTCTCCAACGAGTAATAATTTAGACTGAGGATGAAGAATTTGATGACTTGCAAAAGCAGCAACCATTTCGTTAATACCTTTATCAGAAACCAATCGACCCACAAAAATAAATACAAAATCACTAGTTCCAATGTTTAAGCTTAGTCGCAAGTCAAGGTTTTGAGATTCAGTAAATAACACTGGATCGAAATAGCCAATATCAATGCCATTACTACTGCCATTGCCTAATACTTTTAATTTTGAGGAGGCACAAAATTTTTCTTCTACAATGATTTCTTTCAACCCGTTAGAATTAGGATAAATTTTGGTAGCACAAGCATAGGTTAGTTTTTCAACTAAATTGAGAATTACTCTTTTAATGCCAGTAGTTTCCATAAGTGGTAAACCCGCTACAGTATGAAGTCGTATAGGTACTCGGGCAAGATTAGCGGCTATCATAGCAACTAGACCTGCTTTAGGGGTGTGGGAATGGACAATGAGAGGTTTTTCTTTTCTTAGGAAAAAGAAAAGTTTTATTATAGCCAATAAATCCGCAATAGGTGTTATTTTTCTAGACATTTCTAGTGGAAACGTTCGAACACCTTCTCTATCACCTACCCTACTGAGATACTCTTTATCAGAACTAAGGGCAATAACTTCATAATAAGCATTCATAAATCTTAATTGACCATGCAGTAGCTTGTCCAAAGAAATAGGAACGGTAGTAACACGAACTAATTTGGGTTTATTCATGATTTTTTTTTATAATGAGTAATGCCTTGACTAATAATATTTAACATGGCTAGGAGCAAAAAAGGCTGAAACATCATTTTGGTGCGCATAAATATACCCAAATTAGCATAACGTTCAATATAGATAACAGACGCTAAAAGCGAAAACCAAAAAGTAATTTTCATCCATGAAGGAAAAACCAGCAGAGTATAATAGCGGACAATAAATAATAAAGCTAAGATAAAAATAATAAGCATCAGCAAATTCTCTACACTGGCAAAAAACAGGGAGATAGAATAGGAATCAAAAAATAAGGGTCTGAAATGAAACGAAAATAGTTTGTAAAAATAAGTATAGTCTAACATGGGCACATAAGAACCTGAACCCCTAAACGAAAGTAAAGCGTATTGATTATAATATTGAATTCGTTCCCAATTCCAATAGCGGATAGAGGAAACTTGGAATGACATATACGATAGTGAGAACAAGAGGAGACAACCACCTGAAAATAAAAATAGTCTTTTTTTAAGAGAATAACGCGTTTGAAAAAGTAGTAACAAGACAATGGAGGAAAAAAGCATCAAAGCCACATGCGGTCGAATGATTACAACTAGTAAACTTCCCAATACAAATGAAATAGACTTGAAATGACTAGTAGCAAAAGCATAAAAAATAGAAGCAATTCCAAAAAAAACAAAAGATTCTTTTCCTAAACTAGCAGTCCAATAATGAAGATTGGGCAGCAAAAAAACCAACCAAAACAAAGTAGTTTTGTCAGTAATGAAAGTGTCTTTCATTACTACCTCTGCCCAACGAATCCATTGAATAATTCCCAAAAAACCTATAGTACTGTAGAGCAAAAAGCCACCCCAATAAGGGATGCCCATTTTTACAAAAGGATAATTTATAAAGAGAATAAAATCGGTGCCGTAATGAAAAAAATCAAACCAAGATTTTCCTTGGGTATAAAAGTTTTGAAACCAATATAACTGAGAGTCCGCTCTACCCCTTTCAACTCGAATTTGATAGGCAAAATAAGTAAAGATTAGATGATAACCCAAAAGGAGCCAATAGTATCTAGAGCTATTTTTAAACCATTTTAACACTATTGATAGGGTATTATGAATTGGAAAGATAGGACTTAGCCAATTCACTCATAGTAAGACTTTCCATGCCATAAGTTTGTTGACACTGTTGAAATACGGACAGAATTTGTTGCAATGCCTCCAGAGCTCCTTCAGGGTCTATACCAAAATTATGCGGATGCCACCATAGGTGATAGACTTCACCATTTTTAGCAGCATGTATAATTTCGTTTTTTATTCTATAAACACGTGCGCTGTTAAGCAGGGTTTGTGAATGTTGTGGTCTTAAAAAACGACTGGCTGGTTGCTCCACAACTCTTGAAGTTGGTATAGCATCTCCCTTATATGATTTTTTACTCAAAGGCAAATAGGCATCTCCTGTACGAGCTAATTTTGAAAAAATAGTATCGGGAATAGTAGCATCCCAATACCAAGAACTAGGATTAGTTCTAACCGTTTTAATTTGATTCTTTTGACAAGTTTCTAGATACAATTCATTAAATTGATTTCTAGGAAAAACAAGTGATTCCAGCGTGACAGAGAATCTGTTTGCTATTATAACAGCCTGTTGTAAATCGGCATTGAATTGTTCTCTCGTTTGCCCTTTCTCTAAACAGTAATAATGAGAATAAGTATGCGAACCTATTTCCTGACCCTTTACACTTTGTATGGCTCTGATAAGTTGAGGTGCAAAAAAGAAACGGTCTAAACCACTTTTTCTATGTTTTTCTCCATACAAATAAGGATTTAAATCTAGATTTTGATACGTGGGCAATAAAGCAGGTTTGTTAACATGCCATTCTTCCCAGTTTTCATTAAAGAGCATGCCTACGGTCGCCCAAGTTACATGTACTTTATTTTTTTCAAAGGTCTCAAGCAATTTTGGAATAACAGTAAGCGTATTGTCAAAGTAAAGTAGTTTATCTTGAATAGCAATATGATCAAATAGACCCCATACCAATTCAAAATCCAGAGAAATGACTAAAGCGCCTTTTTTCATAACGAATAGCTTTAAGATAGATTAGGAAACAGAAGTAAGTTTTAGTTTTTGTTGCTGCTCTTTGTTAAACTTTTCCTCGGCCAGAAAATAATAAACTACAAAAAAACCAAAATACATTACCATGGTTTTCTGACGCATGATAATGCCCAAATTTGACATTACAAAAGTCATAGCATAGGAGGCCACTAAAAAAATAATAGCCGACATTTTGACCATATAGGGTGCTTTTATAATAAATGCTATAAATCGCCTATTAAATAGGTTATAAAATAACAATAAATAAACTAAATTCTCCGCCGAACTAAATAGTCCTAAAATACCCGGTGAGTCTACAAAAAGGGGTCTAAACCAAAAAGTAAATAATTTAAACGGTAGGGAATAACTTTGCATAGCAACTCCTGATTTAGAGGTTTCAAGCCGATCAGACTGTGCATTAGCATAATCTTGAAAATCCTCCACTACATTTTCTGAGTTTTGATCAATATCTACTGAACCAAGAATAGTACTACTAGCACTATAAAGAAAAGCAATAGAAGCTAGTACCACAATAATTCTAGTGCCAATGCCTAATTTTTCTCTTCCCGTCAATAAACCAATCATAACACCACCCAGTACAAATAGCATAACTGCAGGCCTAATCTTATAAACAAAAAAGCCGCCAATTAATAAAGTAAGTAATCTTTTTCTTGGTCTTTTAATAGCAAAAGCAAATAGCATTAATCCCATAAATATTAAGGAACCTTTACCTAAAGAGGCCGTCCAAAAATGCATATTTGGTAAAAACAATAATAAAGTCAGTAAATCATATTTTTTAAAAACTGTAACATTTACAGGAATATTTTCTCTAAAAAATAAGTAGGCATAAACAAATCCAATATATCCAAACCATGAAAACAACAACATCAATGATTCATAGGAAAATCCTAGATTGGCAAAGGGTGCAGCAAAATTATCAATAAATCTTGTACTAGTATTGGCTATTAAATTCCAATGCCCACCTATTTCTGATGCTTTTCTATAATATTCTTGTGAGTCAGAAGCACTAAATATTGTTGTGGCATAATAAACTCCAAAAAAGAATAAATGATATAAAAATAAGTTATTGAGTGTTTTTGTTGAAACCATGGGGAACTTCTCCACAATCTTCTTTATGAAAAGTTGGGTTATATAGTATAATAATAGAAGTAAAAGAAAAAAATCCATTAAAAATTTATGGGTGTAAAACCCTTTGGGTGTAATTAGTTTTTAATAATCAATTAAGGAGTTTGTCACAGTAAGCTTGGTGGTGACAATTATTTTCTAAATATGTTAATTGTAAATTCAAAAATTAATTTTTAAAATTTATGTATTTCTCCAATTGTAGGGTATGAAATATAAATCAGCCCTTCGTGAACTATCAAAACAATTCTAAATCTCCTAAACTATAATTCCAGTTTTCAATTTTCAGCGCTTGGTCAACAAAGATAGTATTATTTGTCAAAGATTTAAAAGTTAATTTGGGCCCAAAATTGCCATACATACGAAATGCAAAAAGGGAGGAATCAGCAACAGTAACAAGGTAACATTTGTTTTTAACGGCATAGGAAATAATAGCCTTTTGAATAACTTTATCAATGCTAACATCATGATTGCCAATTACCTCTACCACTCTTAGTTCATTAAAAAAACGATGTTTTTTGACATACATGGCAACATAGCAATCTGGTGTGGAATAAACAAAGTAGGTTTGTAAAGGATTTGTTTCATAACGCCATTTCAAATACTGAGCTGACTTCGGGGTAAACAATACATTTTTTGAGTAGAATTTTTTATTGTGAATGGCACATAAGTTTTCAAGTTTTACATGTGATATAATACTTTCAGAAACTTTTCTTGAAAAAAGAAACTTTAAGGCATAAAAAAAAGTGGGAACCAAAGCCACTTTAATTTTTTCCACTTCCTGCCAACCCATTTTTAAGTAACCAGGGCGACTTTGATCATTTGGCGTATTAAAAACAAAGCAGTCTCCTTTTTCATGTATTTTATCAAGTGCTTGTAAAGTCAACTTTTTAAATATTCCTTTTCCTTGGTGATTAGGATGAGTGGCAGTATCAACAGCCCTGAAGGCGTTCCAAATCTGATTGCCCATTTGCCACTGCCAAGTCATAAAAGCCCTTACACCTATTAAGGCTGAGTCTTCTTCGGCTAATAAAACGGTTGACTCTCCAAAAGGATTTATAACATGCTTGAAATTCCATATTTCAGCCGATTTTTTGAGTAAACTTTCTCCTAAACTGGCTTGAAGTAAAACGACAATAGAATCGATGTCCTCTTGCTTCGCTTGTCTAATAATCATATGATTTTTTCTAAATAACTCGTTCTGTTCAATTGTTTAAAAATTGTAAAAATATTCTTTTGTCATTCCGACAAAGGAGGAATCACATAATAAATGTAGAGAATGTGATTTCTCGTTCCTCGAAATGATAAAATAAACCTATTAATTAACTCGTTGGGTGTAATTGTTTTTTATGGCTAAATTATTCTAGATTGTCACATTGAGCTATGCCTGTACTGACGAAGGAAGTATCGAAATGTATCCTTTTTGATGTCTTCGACAAGCTCAGACTGACATTTTTGTCCTAAATTGAATATAAATTGCCATCAAAAAAATCATTAATAACGTATTTTGAATAATTACACCCAACAGGTTAAATATAATTTTTCTAAAGCAGTAACCATAACTTCTATACTAAAAGAGTCCACCACTCTTTTCCTAGCCTGAGATTGATAATGGTGCAATTTATTTTCTTCATCAGCTAATACAACTATTGATTTTGAAAGTGATTTCCAATCATCAACAGAAACTACAAATCCATCTTCATCAGGTCTTAAAACTTCTTTGATTCCACCGGCATCGGTCGAAACAATAGCACAACCCATACTCATAGCTTCCAATAACGCAATGGGCAATCCTTCAAAAGAAGAACTCATCATAAAAAGATCCATCGCTTCATAATAGGGTTTTACATTGGTTTGTAAACCCGTAAAAAATACTTTTGCTTCTAGACCTAATGATTTATGTTTTTCTTTTAGCATCGGCTCTAAAGGGCCGGCACCAATTATAATACCATATATTTTAGGATTTTGTTTGATGGCTTCTGCCATAATTTCGAGCCATAAATCCAATCGTTTCTGAAAACGAAAAACAGCTACTGATCCAACTAAAATAGCATCATTTGGAATTTCAAATTGCTCTCTAATTCGTTCTCTTTCTTGAGGATTTTCTCTTTGAAAAGTAGTCGTAGTAACACCATTTAAAATGGTTTTTACTGGTATGTTTGTATTAATGTTTTTTTGAATAGATTGGGTAACATCTTCAGAAACACCTATGCCGAGAGTTTGCCAATTGAAACTCAATTTATTGAGTAATTTAGTAATAAAATGATACCGCTCTTGCAAATTATGCTCGGTATAAAACAAGGGAATACGAGTTTTTAAATGCACTAATCGAGACACAAAACCAGCCCAAGGCAAATGCGCATGGATCAATTGAATTTGATGTTCTTTGCAATAACGAATTATCTTTGGATATTGAAGCAACAGCTGAATATTATTATTAGCAGAAAAACAGCTTACTTTTCCTCCAGCATTTACTATGGCTTCAACCAACTGATTTTTCCAAGGTAAAAAATAAATATAATGAAACTCAAATTGGTCTTGATAATGAGATTTTAAAGTTTCGGGTAATAACATTTCTGCACCACCGCGACCGAGAGATTTTATAATATGGAGGATTTTTACTTTATTCATTAGTTATTTTCATTGACTAGCTTATTGAAATATTGAGAGTAAAATTTAGCACCTGTTGAATTTAAATGTTCTATATCATGAAATCCATTATCTGGAATTGGAAAATCTTTATTGTCGATAAACTTGATATCTTTAAATTTTTTAGATAAAATCTTGTTGTATTCATTTTCTGAAAAAGAAACATGATATGTTTTATGCATTGGACTTCTTACTAAAATAACCTCAATTTTTCTTTGTTTACAATATTTTACAATTTGTTCTAAATAATATAGGTTAGATTCAGAAATTTCATAATTTGAACTGGTCATCTTTTTATTCTTAGTAACTTTAGAATTTATAAATATTTGATTATTGGTTTTAAAACCTCCAATTGATCCATATTGAATTTTTCTTTTTTTTAATGGTACCATTTTTAATAAATTATTAAATAAACCTTTTGAAAATGCAGTAACAAATCCTGATGGATTTTTTTTGTATAACAAACTCAACGCATCATAATCCATTAATACTCCATAGGATATAAAATTATATTGAAGATGTGTGTCATCCCAAATCCAATTATCCATATGTTTGTCAATTTGATTATTAGTAAACTCTACATAAACCTTTTTTATTTGAGGATTAGTCTCTATAACTTTTTTTGCTTTAAAATAAGTATATATGTAGGCTTCACCGGGACTAGCTAAATTTATAGAATTCTTAATATATTTAGTATTACAAGAATTTGCAGTATGAGAATGGCCTAGAATCAGAGTATGTATATTTTTAGCAAATTTCATATCTTCATCTCTAAATAGTAAAGTTTTTTGCAAACAAATGTCAATAAATACGAAGCCAATTATAATAGTTAAAAATAAAAGCAGCCTTTTTATAAATTTTTTCATTTTTAAAAATTAAAATAAATAAAAACTTGTTCTTTTCCTGCGAAATAAAAAATAGAAAAGACTAAGACAAAATAAAACAACCACCTTAATTTACTATTCCAACGAAATCCAATTTTTTGTATAGCAAAGTTATTTTCTCTACCTATCCACTCTAATATAAAGAAAAAAAGTGTTAGAAGTATAGTTATTAATGCTTTTGTTAGCCCTCTAAATTGAGGTAATTTGAATAAAGAATGAGAAAAAATACTTATAATATAGTCAAATGCTTCACTAAGGTTTTTAGCTCTAAAAAAAATCCAAGCAAAAACAGTTAGTGTAAAAGTGATGATGATTTGAAAAAATTCTTTTAAACTAGGGAAATATTTTCCGCTTGCAACAATATCAAGATTTGCCCTGTTAGTATTAAAAATAATAGAAGGCATAATATAAATGGCATTCAAAAATCCCCAAATAATATAGGTCCAGTTAGCACCATGCCAAAAACCACTTACTAAAAATATTATGAAAGTATTTCTTACTTTCATCCAAGTTCCTCCTTTACTTCCGCCTAGTGGAATGTATAAATAATCTCTAAACCAAGAAGAAAGCGAGATGTGCCATCGACGCCAAAATTCAGCAATATCTCGAGAAAAATAGGGAAAGGCGAAATTTTTCAATAAATCAATTCCGAAAAGTTTTGCAGTACCTATTGCTATATCTGAATAACCTGAAAAATCACCATAAATCTGGACTGTAAAAAACACCGCTCCTAATAATAATGTACTGCCAGAATAGCTTGAATGATTATCAAAAATCAAATTAGCAAATTCAGCACAATTATCAGCTATAACAACTTTTTTAAATAATCCCCACAATATTTGTCGTAACCCATCAACTGCTCGATTGTAATCAAACTTTCTATTTCGTTGAATTTGAGGTAAAAGATGAGTAGCCCTCTCGATAGGTCCAGCAACTAATAAAGGAAAAAAGCAAACAAAAACAGAATAATCTAGAAAATTTTTTTCTGCTTTTATTCTATCTTTATAAATATCAATGACATAAGATAGACCATGAAAGGTATAAAAAGATATACCAACTGGAAGTATAACTTTCAAAGTCCAAGGATCAACATGAAGACCAAAATTAGCTATAGCATCGGCAAAAGAGTCTGCAAAAAAATTGTAGTATTTAAAAACTCCCAAAAAACCAAGATTAACTGAAATACTTAACCAAAACCAATACTTCTTGTATTTTTTATTTTTAGCATCTGACATTTTAATCCCAGTGTAATAATCCAAAACTGTCGAAAAAATCAACAAAAACAAAAAACGCCAATCCCAACAAGCGTAAAAAAAGTAACTTGAAATTAACAGTAAAGTATTTTGATATTTATAACTTTTGTTAAAAACAAACCAATAGAGTATAAAAACTATAGGTAAGAAGATGGCATAACTAAGAGTGTTAAAGAGCATTAAAATAGTATTTAATTAATAGTCACTTAAAATTAATTTACTAAGAATAGTTCTATTTTTTTGAAAGTGTTTTTTCAAAAAATAACTCAAACTTTTTTGAAATAGAAGAGTTAGAATAGTTATTCACCGCTAAATTATATGCGTTATCTTGGATTACACTTGTTTTTAATGAAAGACAGTCTTTTAGTGCCAATAAAAAATCAATTTCATTATTTTTATTGACTAACCATCCCGTTACATTATTATTAACTACTTCCTTTATTCCACCAACATCGTAAGCAATAACAGGAAGTTTGTTAATAAAAGACTCCAAAATAACACCTGGTAAACCTTCAATCAAACTTGGTAGAAGAAAAACGTCACAACAAGACATTATTTGTGAAACATCATTTCGCTTTCCTAAGAAATGAATATGAGATTCTATGTTCATTTCTTTTGTCATGTTTTCAATGGTTGGCTTTAGTTTTCCCTCTCCAATCAGCAAAAGTGTAGCAGTAGGATACTCTTTTAGTAAGTTGTAAAAAATCCTTAATAATCCCTCATGATTTTTTTCGGGAACAAAACTTGCCACATGCAATAAAAAAGGGCCATCGCCAGGTAAGCCTATAACAGATAAAGAATCATATTGAGCCGGATTTTCCAACGAAACACCAATAGGTAAACTTTCAATTCTATGCAAGAATGATGGATAAACTGCTATAAAATCTTGCATGCATTCCTCACTAACAGAAGCTACAAAATCAACTCTTTTCATTAAAATAGTATTGAGAGTTCTTTTACTATTGTTCGTTAAAAAATCGCTTATCTTGTTGGCATTTCTATAGACAAACTTAGCTTTCCATCCGTAAAGCTGTTTTGAAATAGCTAAGTATTTTAAGGTGTCAGCAGCATTGCCTTGAACAATATCATAGCGACCTTGCACAATAATTGAATTCAACTTGCTGTAGGCTTTTAAATCCCAAAAGCGTTTTTTTATAGTAGCATTTAAATGAATAAAATGTAACGGATAAGGCAATTGTTCATCAACAGCTCCAAATAAAAAAAGAACATCTACTTCATGTCCTAATTTTTTTAGTTCCACACTCAATTGACAAGCAAAAATTTCTGCACCTCTAAACTGTGGTCTTTGAATAACTTGAAGTATTTTCATTTTTAATTTTCTAATAAATTTTGATAAGCTTCATTGTATTGATCAATCACATTAGACAACTCAAATTTTGATAGGGCTGCTTTTTTAGCGTTGATTGCCATCGGCTCATACTCAGTTAAATTATTTAAAACCATATTGATTTTTAAAGTCAAATCTTCAATGTCATGGGTTTTAAAAAAGACTGCTTCTGTATCTGAAACACACTCTTTATTTTCACCAATATCAGAACAAATAATAATTTTCTGAACTAACATGGCTTCTAGTAATGCACCTGGCAAACCTTCATAGTGTGATGGGAAAATAAAAATATCACTCATTTTTAGAAGCAAAGGAATGTAATCTACATTACCTAGCAAAACTACTTTTTCTTTTAATTGAAAATCATCTATAGCTTTTTCAAGTGTTGCTCTAAAAGCACCTTCACCAGCAAATAGTAGCATTGTATTCGGGTGTTTTTTAACAACTTCAGCATAACTTTTTAATAAATCCAATTGCCCTTTTCTATCTACTAATCTGCTGACGTTTAATAAAACTATAGTAACACTATTTATATTCAATTTTAATCTTAATGTATTTGCTTCTTCATCAAATATAGAGTCGAAATTTTTGGAGGAACGACCTCTGTAAATAACTTTTACCTTTTCTTTTTTAATACCTAATGCCCTGCTATTGGTTTCCATGATGGTGGCAGAATTAGATATAAACAAATCCACTTTATTGGCACTCCATTTGTCCATAAGTTGACAGCCATACAATTTAACTTTTCCAAGTAAACTAAGATTTCGATAGCGTTCACTCAAGTAAGTATTATTAACAAAACTTGAAATTAAAGGAAAATTTCTATATTTTTTTACTTTCCTGGCAATAATATCCGAACGAAACAAAGTAGAATGGATAATATCAGGTTTTATGATATCAAGTAGTGGTAGTAATTGGGTAACCACTGTTTTAAATTCATACCTGAATGAATTATTTAATTGATGTACTTCTATACTATTTTGATTCAGTAAAGACACCAAACCATCTCCAGTATAAATAGTTATAAAAATAGATTCAACTTTCGGATTATTTACAGCAATATCCGCTAAGCTTTTCTCAGCTCCGCCTATAGCCAAAGTATCTATTAAATAGAGAACTTTAATTCTTTTCATTAGGATCGTAATACTTTAAAAACCATGCAACAAATTTTGGTATTCCTTGTTCTAGTGATGTGTAAGCTTTGTATCCTAACTTTTCAATTTCTGTAGTATCGGAATAAGTAACGACCACATCGCCTTTTTGAGGTGCCATAAAATCATATTCAAATTCAATACCCATTTCCTTTTCTAACAAATGAATAAAATCCATTAATGAAACAGGACTTCCTTTTCCTATATTCAGTATTTGAAAGTTTTTCAATACTTTTTTATCTTCAGCAACCAAAACAATTCCTTGTACTATATCATCAACATAGGTAAAATCTCGGCTCTGCTCTCCATTATTAAATACTTTTATAGGTTGATTCACAACACCTGCTTTGGCAAATAATACGGGTGCCATATCGGGTCTTCCCCATGGACCATAAACCGTAAAAAATCGCAGTCCTGTAATCTTTAATTGGTACAAATCCGAATAGGCATGAGCCATTACTTCATTACTCTTTTTAGTAGCTGCATAAAAACTAACAGGTGAATCTGTATTTTGATCCTCGGTAAAAGGGATTATTTCTGTATTACCATAAACAGATGAGCTTGAAGCAAAGACAAGATGACTCACCTTAAAATTTCTACAAGCTTCCAGTATGGTATAAAAACCTATGATATTACTGTCTATATAATCTCTAGGATTGGTTATAGAATACCTTACCCCAGCTTGTGCAGCTAAATGGATGACAATATCAAAATTATGAGTACCAAACAATACATTCAAATTTCCAGCATCTTGAATATCTAATTGGATAAAGGAGATGTTATCACCATGACCTTTAATCAATTTGTTATAAACTATAGCATTTCTTTCAATTCCAAGTGCTGTTAAACGCGCATATTTCAAATCGGTTTCATAATAGGAATTGATATTATCTAAAGCGATAATTTCGTAACCTAAAAAGGCGAATTTTTGAACAGTATGCATTCCAATAAACCCCGCAGCTCCTGTTATCAATGCTTTCATACCAGATTATTTTATTTTTTTACATTATTTTTTGGAATAGGAGTGATTGTCATGCCCATCCTATTACGAAATCCATCATAAAGTCCTTTTGATAGAAAATAAAAATTCAATCGTCCATATTCATATCCAAACTTAAAGCCATATAACATTTTAGCAATAGTTCTTAGCGATATACTTAAAACCCCTTTATGGGAATGTTCCTTCCTCAACAAAATATGAATTAAATTTCTTGTACTATAGTATTCCCTCCAAAGTGATTCTTTTGATTTTACTTTATACTTTTTGATTAATCCTAATCTTCCATGAAGTAATCTATGCCTATAAATTTCATCTCCTGAAACAAAAATTTTAAGCTTGGCTCTTTTAACGGCTAAACAAAAATCGAGTTCTTCGAACCCAAAAAATAAATCTGGATTAGGAAATACATTTTGATTATAGAGATTGCGATGCAACATTGGAAACATACCTCCTGAAATACTATCTACTTCAAGTAGACCTTTTAAATCATTATCAGGAACACGTAGGGTTAAACCATTTCTGAGATTAAATTTTGCACCTAAACATCCAATAATTCCTATAGTAGAAATATCAATTTTAGGGATTATTGAAAATAACCTCTCTATAACATCATTAAATTTTGGAGGATCGTCGTCATCTCCCCAAACCACCCATTCATAGCCTTGAGTAAATAAAATTTCCATGCCTATTTTTGCACCTCCAGCCGGACCTGAATTATAACCTACATTGTGATATTGTAATCTACTATCATTGGTTTGTTCGTACATCAATTGAGTAGCTTCATTATCACTATTATCAACAATAAGAATAGATTGAGGAGGAAGTGTTTGATTGAAAATTTCTTCTATAGTGTTTTTTAAAATAGTAGGACGATTTCGTGTAATTATGAATAGACTGTACATTATGAATAAAAATATTATAAACTTCTATATTTAAAAAACACTTCTCTCTTAAATTTAGAAATTTTGAGCCATTTTTCGTAATCTCTTTTTGCACTGTCTAGCAGCTGAATCCATTTTTCTTCAATAGTCTCATTTTGAAAAGTATTATAATAAACTTGAAAATCAATAATTTGTTCAAATGGATCATATTTTTTATTTAAAATATCCAAAATCAACATTCTTAATTCAAAAATATTTTTCACAACTGGTATGTCAACAAATTTATTTTTAAAAAAAATTGAACTAGATTCAAAACCTGTGACTACCGGAACTTCGGCAATAAGAGAGTTTGATATTTTTAAAAAAGGTTTTGAATAATATTTATTTTTATTAAAATTTCTGATACACAAGGTAAGGTCTGTGTCATGAAAATCTCCCCAAGAAGTAGGGTCTGATTTAATTTTAAATTCTAAATTATTATACTTTAAAAATAGTTGAAAATCGTCTGAGAGTATTTCCTCTGGAATATTATTAATATTACCATGAAACGAAATTGTATTAAATAATTTACTTCTTGACTTATCTCTTTTAATTATTTTATATTGAGACCAACCATAAATAAATTTAGTCAAACTAAAACCAAATAAAAAATCTATCGAGGTTTTGAAAAAATAATAAAAATTTGCCTGATATGGATTGTGAACAACATGATATTGAGCAAAAGGGTGTCTTCCAGAGTCTACCTGTAAACAAATAAAAAACTGTAAATTTGAAGGTTTTAAATTGTTAGGAAAATATCTTTTGTGAAAAATTATTATTCCACTTTTTGGAATTTCATTTCCAATAGTTATACAATCATTATGTTTTTTAAGTCTAATATAAGTAGTAGTAATCCAATGATCTAATCCATTTTCAGGTTTAAAACTTAACTCATTAACTAGACCAATTAAATCCGGATGAAAAAAATGAATTTTCATAAAAATCTATAAGCTTATAATTTAAGATAAAAGATCAAAAACATTTAAATATAATCTTCTGGATTATACCTTTTCCCTCTCATATTTAAAACTGCATCTCTGATAGCGCGCATTTTGAAAATGAGTCGTTCCTTTTTTTTATCACCAAAAAAAAGGATAGAATAAGTATACTTCAATTCTCTAACAAACCAACCTTTGAGCGTTTTAAAAGACTTTCTATCAATAGCTAACCAAAGATGATTTCGAGTGTTATAATATTGACGCCAAGGGGGTGTCCCATCTTTACCTCCTAGTTTTCCATCTTCTATCAATCCATTCGGAAGTGTGTAAATATCGAAACCAACATCTTTAGCTTTCAAACAATAATCAAATTCATAAGTACCCATAAAGTAAAAAGGGTCACAATAGCCTATCTTGTCAATCAGTTTTCTTGAAATTACACAACCGTCAAAAGTAATCAAGTCAGTTTTCACTATTTCATTGCTCAAAGCTACGTACTTAGGTTTACGGACACCGTTCCAATAAAGAAGAACCGCTTGATTATTTTCATTTGTATTGGCTATTTTCAATAAGCCTATGTTAGAGTCTTTTTGCAAATAATTAATAAATGATTCTAAAGTACCTTTTACGGGTCTTGAGTCATCGTTGAATAACCAAATCCAATCATAACCTTGCTCATAAGCCACTTCCATTCCTTTAGCAAATCCTCCAGCAGAAGCAATATTATTTTGTAAATGAATAGCATTTATATCAGGGTAATCTGATTCAAGTGTTGCTTTTGTAGCATCTTTGCTATTGTTATTTATTACATAAATATTTGTATAATCTATTCCCTGATTATATACTGCAGTTATAGTTTTTCTAAGTTCTTCTATTCTATTAAAAGTAACTATTACTACGGCTATTTTTTGTTTATTATTATTCATCTAATTTTTTTATTATACCTTTTTATATAAGTTAGGTTCTTTTAAAATTTAGTAGTTTAAAACTATAAAAAATAACTCTTCCTAAAGCTTTAAGTTTCAGAGGATTTTTTAAATAGCCTAACCACAACAATCGCATTCCTTCTTTAACTCTTCCTAATTGGAAACAAGTAACACCGGTAACCTGATACAACAATTGACTTAAAAACGTATTTTTATTGAAATAAGCTTGATGTTTCTCAATAACATAATAAAAAAAACGAATCTTATTTTCTTTGTTTCCACCGCCTAAACTGAAAGTGGCATCATAAAATAAATTTTGTTTATTAATTATAATGGTAGTATATTTACAAGAATCAATCCTCCACTTTAATTCGGTGTTCTCACCATAATGTAAGTTTTCATCATACATTCCAACCTCATAAAAGACATCTTTTCGAATAGCAAAGGAACCAGCTAAAAAACCTTGGTAGCTATTATTATCAATAATATTTTCATCATCTTTTCTACATCTTACAATAGCAGGTACTTTTTCAATAATTGCTTTATAAAAATCCATCAACCATTCCTTAGCAACATAATCATCACTATCTAAGAAAACTAAATAGTCTCCTTTAGCTTCTGAAGCTCCTAAGTTTCTTGCTGAACATACTCCCTTATTTTGTTGAAAAAAATAAGTGATTCTGGGTTCATTTTGTGAGGAAATAACAGTACGCGTATCATCAATACTACCATCATCAACCACAATAATTTCAAAATCAGAATAGGATTGATTTAAAACAGATTCAATAGCCCTGTCCACAATATGGCCTCGATTATAAGAAGGAATAACAACGGTGAAATAGGGCATTAAAAATAATTTTTCAATTGCATAAAATGTTTATAAGATTGAAAACTATTGCGCCAATAAGAAAATAGTTTTTCCCTCCAAATAGTTATTGCTAAATCTTGCTCAATAGTATTTGAATTTAGTGTGACAAAAGCATGTAATCTGAGCTTGAAATAAATCAAAAGAGCGAAAATCATTTTAGTAAACCAAGTTGTAAAATATAAAATAGAGGACATTTTAGGATTTCTAAATAAACAACCATAGGGAAGCAAATTACAAACACCCGAAGAAATGCCTTTTTTAAGTCGTAAATAGTACTCCCAATGCATCCTTTGCTGAGGCATATGATGCCCAAAAACCAATCGATGATCGTAATAAAGCTTATACCTTAATAACTGAATTAAATAACACCACTCTACATCTCCTCCTGAAGCAAGCGTATTGCCTTTGCGGTCTGACATGATAGTCTTAAATCCTTTATTAAATAACTCGAGTAAGGGTGACTTTCTAAAAAAAGTACCGGCTCCATATAATTCTGAGGGGAATTTTAACATAATTCCGTCTCGCGAAGCTTGTGCTCCTACTGCAAAACTATAACTATAGCGATCAAACCAATCTGGTTTTTCAGCTTCAAAAACTGGAATTCCATAACCACCTAATGCACCTATTTCTGAATTTGTAACTAGAATTTTTGTAGCTACATTTAAATAATTATCAGACAACACATTATCATCATCACAAAATAATACAAACTCATATTGGGCTTCTATCAGCCCTTTTAATCGAGCATGATTTAATCCAGAAGTTTGTTCTGTTACTATTTTCCATGGAAAAGAAATTGCTGCTTGGGATAAATAGTCGTTGCAAAATATAGCAGTTGCATCAGTGGACAAATTATCTACTATAATCAATTCAAAATCATATAAAACCGAAGGTTCTTGTCTTGTTATAGAACTCAAAACATCTGGCAATCTATGCTTACCATTAAAAGTACATATTACAATAGAAACTCCAAATTTAGTACTTGACATTAAGCTTTTTTAAATATCTTATATTATTCCACCAATTCCTTTTATCTTTTAAAAAGTCTTGACTTTACTCTTTTAATTAAACTCTTTTTAGGATTCTTTTTTAGGGAGGCAAAGTTCAATAGTGGCTTTACAACTGATAATTTCTCAACGTTATTGTTTTTTAATCTTTCAGAATAATCAGCAAAAAGAATTTGAAGCTCTGGTAGAGTTTCTAACAGGTATTCTTTTTTTTCAACTCGCCCAGTATAATAAAGACTACCTATTTTATAACCACTAAAATGAAAAAATACTAATTCTTGTGAAGTGTCATTCACAAAGTAGTCATTGTTTAGAGTTTTTAATCTTCTTTCTGCAAAATTCCACCAAGCCATATTATAGCCTAAATGTTTGAAAATATAAATTCCTTCAAAAAATAAGGGAGCAATATCTATCCATTTTTGATCCACAAACAAACCTCTTGGCTTGTCAATAACACAATGATGTCTCAATCTTTGCTGCCACCACCTCATAAATTGTAATGTTTCTTCACAATATCTTGCGCCTATAAAACCTAAATTATACATCCCATGACGCATTGCTACCAATTCATCTGTAGTTATCGCATCGTTTGGCTGAGTTAACATGGGAGTTAATACAACAGCATGATGATCCAAAATACCATTTAGGACGTCCATATTTTTATAAAAAACTATATCTGGATCTACATAATATATTTTAGTTTCAGCACCATATTTTTGAAATAAGTATCCAAAATAATAAGGCTTAACTGCAGTATTAAACTCAATAATATTGTAGTTAGCCAACATATCTTTAAAACAGTCAAACCCTATTTGGTCGTATTTAATAATTTCAAATGGGTTAAAAAAGGCATAATCAATATCCGGGTGAAAATCATCAACTAAACCTATTATAAATTTTGCTTCCGGACAATTCTTTTTTATAGAATCCCCCAAGGTTTTAGCATGGGCGAGATAATTATTGGAACAAAGGGTAAAGATGATGGTTTTCATTGTATTATTATTTTGTTCTTAATTAAGAAATTTTTATGGACTAGTATGTGGTTTAAAAATTTGTTATATATTAACATTTTGGGTGAATTTAATAAAAAATTTTATTAATGATTTTTTTGATGGCAATTTATATTCAATTAGGGCAAAATTGTCAGTGGGAGCTTGACGAAGACATTAAAAAGAATACATTTCGATACTTCCTTCGTCAGTACATGCGTAACTCAATGTGACAATCTAGTATAAATTAGCCATAAAAAATAATTACATCCAACAGGTTATATATTACATTTCTCTGTAAACTCCTAATCTAAATTAAATTTACTAATTAATCTTTTTATTATTTTTTTAAAAGTATTAAAAAAACCTTTTTTATTATAAGCTATCCTCTTTTCATATTTTTCTAAAGATTTTGATAGTAAATCTTTGACTATTAAATCCGCATTTAAATTTTCAAGTAGTATTCTAATAGTTTTAATAATTACTAAATATTTTTGATTCTTTGTGGTTTGAGACCATATTCCATTTGGATGTTCTCTGTAGACACACATTACATCATCCAATTTTTTAATCTTTTTATTTTTAATAATAATCAGATATAATGGCCAATCTCCTAATGGCAGTGAATAATACCAATTTGGTAGTTCAAAATTATTTCGAAATACAACTGAAGGAGTATGTATAAAATTTCCTTTTGCTAAATCAATCATAGACATGGTGTTTCCCAAATGATCAGAAATCGCATCTTTTTTCATAATCTCCTTATCATCTTGTATAAGAACATTATGAAAACACAACACATACTCCTCATTCCCCTCCAAAAAATCTACTTGCTTTTGCAATTTATTTGGATCCGTCCAATAGTCGTCGCCCTCGCACATGGCGATGTATTTACCCTTGCACTGTTCCAGCGTCCAAATAAAATTGGGCATCATCCCTTTATTTTTATTGTGCTTGGTGTATTTAATCCATTTGCCATTCGGGTGACTCGACGCAATATCTAAAACAACCTGCTCAGTATTATCCGGCGAATTATCATCTGCAATGATTAACTCCACTTCGAAATTAATATCCTGCATTAAAACCCCTTCTATGGCTTGTCGAATGTACTTTTCATGAGCATAGGTAATCATTATAACAGAAACTATAATCATTTTTTTGCTAATAAAGTATAATGAATAGGCATTAAATCTCTATTTTTAGTTTCTAATATATTTAATTCATAAATTTCAAAAGATTTGAAAAGTTCACGTAAACCATGTTCTGTAAACCGCCAACAATCTGGCAAAGGACCATGAATTCTTAAATTAAAAGGAACAGAAATACAAGCAATACCGTTTGGCTTTAATATTCTATATATTTCTTTTACAGCTTCAAACGGATTTAAAGTATGTTCTAAAACTTCTGTACAAACTACAATATCAAAAAAATTTTCTGGAATTACACTTGAATTATTCTGGCATAAATCCGCAATATAATTTGCGTTGGAATTTTTGTCTATATCTAGAGTTTCCACTTTACTTTTTTTGAAAAATTCTCTGGAGCCATTATGATCTTGTGGAGCAATGTCTAATAATAAACAATCTTCATGGTCATATTTTTCGGCACAATTCATTATAAATTTTTTAACATTTTCTCTTAGTAAAGATAAATGTAAAACATCCTGTTCACTTACTATTATTTTTCTCATAAGGCTTGAATTTGGTCAATACTAAAAACATTTATTTGTAATTTTCTAAAAACTTCATTTCTTTCAGCAAAAGAATCATCAATAAAAATAGCTTCACTATTCAAAATATAGTTCGATTTTTTTTCGTTGTATTTTAATTGGATAATTTCATCAAAAATAGATTCTAATTTATACTTTTTTAAACTTTCGTATATATTATATTTATGTTTGGTCAATAATATTATTGTTTTTTTGTTATTTATACACTTATATAAAAAAGCAACTATCTCTAAATTAATTTTACCATTTACAATAATTGTATCATCAAAATCTATGTAAACATATTTATATTCAATTTGTAATTTATATTTATTTTCTAGTGCTCTATCTAATTCAACTTCATAATTATTTTCAATAATATTTACTTCCGTTTCAAATGCATTATAGATATTTAATAAGGCAAAATTTACTCCTTTTACCCTATATACGGATGAAGATCCTGCCAACCTACTTGCAATTTCCATTATAACTAATGTTCCATCCAACCGCTCTTTTACTTGAAAAAACCAACTACCACTAAAAACTAAATTTTCATTTATAGTATTAGCTAATCCTTCAAATTTATTTTTAACATTTATAGTTGAAGTATTTACACTAATACCATTTGAAATACGATTTCTTAGTCTAGGGCCAATAAATAGCAATTCTCTTTTGAAATTGGTAAAGCAATCAATAGTAAATTCATTTCCAGGCAAATATTCTAAAATTATTAAATCTTTATCTTTATTTTTATAAAACTCTACTTCAGAAAGATTATTTGCTTTATAGGTTCCTCTCGAACCATAACCAATGTCTGGTTTCAAAAAAACCGGATATTCTATACTTTTATCTTCTATATTATATATTTTTGGTGTTGGTATTTTATTTTTTAAAAGGGAATATGTCTTTTGTTTAGATAGACATGTTTTAGTAGTTTGAATTGGTGAGGATAAAATTAAACAACCCAATTTATCTTCATTTTCTTTAAGAAAAGATATTACTGAATCCATAGTAGGGTATATAGCATCAATGTTATTTTGAATAACTATTTTTTTTAACTCTATTAAAAAATCTTGACTAGTTAAAAAAGGTAAATTACCTATATAGTTTTCATAAACAAATTTTCCATGATCATCAGTGCTACTTGCACCAATTAAATTAAAATGAATATTATGTTTTATAGATTTATAAATTTCTAAACCAATTTCAGAACCACATGGAAAAACTAAAATGTTTTTCATACAATAAATGTAAATTTGTTGCAAATTTTTTCTAATTCTATGAATTCTAGTCCTTCATACAAAGGCAAACACATTATTCTTGAAGCCACACTTTCTGAAACTGGCATTTTTTGACCCTTAATATAATTAATAGTATTTAAAGACGGATAGAAATAACGTCTCGGAAATATTTGTTGATCATTCAACGCTTTTTGCACTTGCAGCAATATTTCCTCAGTTTCAAAAATAACTGGGTAATAACTATAATTCCAGTTGGCAGCTTCACGCAGTTGCATCTTTTTTAATTTATTCCAATCTAAATTACTATTATAATAATTTACCGCGTTTTGTCTTCCGTTTAGTATATCTTGCATGTGAGGCAAAACACTTAAACCCATGGCGGCTTGTAATTCAGATATTTTTCCATTTATCCCCAATCCATGAAAGTCAAGGGGGCCGTTGTGTCCAAAATTGTGGGAGTAAAAACATTCGTGGAACAAATTAGTGTCTTTGGTAAACAAAGCACCACCTTCACCCGTATGAAACAACTTGGTGGCATGAAAAGAACACGTACTGATGTCGCCGTATTCAAAAATACTTTTACCTTCGTAGGTGACACCAAAACAATGCGCTGCATCGTAAATCACTTTTAAATTATGCTTTTTTGCAATTGACTCAATTGCTTCAATATTACATGGATTTCCAAAAACATGGGTTGCCAAAATACAACTTGTCTTTGAAGTTATTGCAGCTTCAATTTTAGTTTCATCTATAGTCAGATACTCAGGATGAATATCAACAAAGACTGGTGTACAATTTTCCCATACAATAGCGGCAGTAGTTGCCACATAACTAAATGGGGTAGTAATTATTTCGCCCCCTTTTCCTAAAATTTTTAAAGCAATTTGCAATGGAATAGTGCCATTATTCATTAATATTATATCTGAAACGGAAAGGTATCTTTTTAGTTGATCCTCTAATTCTAATACTAATTCTCCTCTATTGGTCAACCATTGGTTATTCCAAATTCGCTCCAATTGAACTTGGTATTCTTCTAATGGTGGAAAAAAAGTTTTTGTAACGTTTATCATTGCTTGATCCATTCAAATTTTGGTTTAATATAACCCGGTTCTTTACCCATGTAGGTTCCTAACTCTCTACCACCATCTACAACTGTAAAAGTTATAAAATCAGATTCAGAAAATACAGATTGTTTTTTATCTTTAACAACATATATAGCTAAAGAAAAATTACCTGATTGAAAAAAGTCGCTCGGAATTATACACTTAATTACATTATCTCCTAAATGAATAGTAGCGGTATTAGATTTGTCAAAGAAGGAAAATAATGCTTCGCCCATTTCATTAAACAAATGATACGTTATATGATAATGTCCTTCAACTTTTAACTCTATTTTAGTTGAAATCTCAATAGGTTTATGTTCTAATATAGGATCATTAATTTTGGATTCTATATTTTTGACGGCAACTTCTTTTAAATTGAAATCCGGACGATAGTAATTATTTCCTTCCAAAATTCGTTTATTAGAACCGTTGACTCCTCCTTCACCACCCAAATAATAGCTTATGCAATCATCAGAACCTCCCTGATAGCCAATTAAACCATTTTTTAATACTATGCCTTTGGCACATAGAGTCTTTACAGCGGCCATATTATGACTCACAAACAAAACTGTTCGTCCTTCACCTTTACTCACATCGCCCATTTTACCCAAACATTTCTTTTGAAACTCGGCATCGCCTACGGCTAATACCTCATCTACAATTAAAATTTCACTTTCTAAATGAGCAGCAACAGCAAAAGCTAGCCTCACATACATTCCAGAGGAATAACGTTTCACTGGAGTATCAATATAACGTTCAACCCCTGAAAAATTTATGATTTCATCTAATTTTTTAGTAATTTCAGCACGTCGCATACCTAAAATAGCGCCATTCAAATAGATATTTTCTCGACCACTCATTTCAGGATTAAAACCAGTACCCACCTCCAATAAAGAGGCTATTCTACCATTCACTTTAAAACCACCTGTTGTCGGTTTAGTTACCTTACTTAATAACTTCAATAAAGTACTCTTTCCGGCACCATTGCGACCAATAATCCCAACAGAATCGCCTTGTTCAATTTCAAAATTAATATCTCGTAAGGACCAAACGTAATCACTGTCTCCTTTAATACTCCTATCATTGGCTTCTCCAATTTTTACATAAGGATCTTCTAAACCACGAACCTTATACCATAAACGATTCAAGTCATGACTGAGTGTACCAGTACCTACTTTCCCCAATCGGTATTGTTTGGATATATTTTCTGCTTTAATGGCTAATTGTTTCATTTGAAATTATAAAAATAGTTTAATCGTTTTCTAAAAATATTTGAAAAAAGAAATAACGTAAATTTCGGATAAAACAAAAAGGCTTTAGCTCCAAGATCAGGTCTTCCTTTGTAAAAAATGAAAAAATTAAAGCGTATCATTTTTCTATATAAATAAAAATAATCTTTTGTTATAGGATATTTGTGTTTATTTAAAATTAAAGCTGCTTTATACCTAGACCAACATTGATGATAATAATACTTGCCTCTCTTATTTACATCATTACTCATACTTCCTTGATGAACACGAGCTTTACATAAAAAAGTGTCAACTTTTGCTATTCTGAGTCCTTTAATTAAAACTTCAAGATGGAATAACCATTCCTGAGAATTCATTAAATCGTTATCCCATATATTTTTATGATTGTTAAAATAACTTGAGTTCCACAAAGCAGAACAAGTATGCCATTGAAAAATAAAACATATATAATTGTGTATTGTAGCCTCAGATAAAATATTACCCCACTCTGTAAGCATACTTTCCACTCCATCAACTTTAGAAAATCGTATAGTACGACAAAGGGAAACATCAGCATCAGATACTTCAATATTCTCAACTTGAAGTGATAAAGCATTAGGCATTAATAAATCATCTGAGTCAAGCCATTTTACATAATCTCCTTTAGATTTTTTCAAACCATAGTTTCTACAACTATTTGCTCCTCTGGGAAGCTCTTTTGGACGGCTATATACCGTAATCCTTTTATCTTGTTCAGCTAAAGACTTCACTAATATTAAAGATCCGTCATTGGAATCATCATCAACAATTATAAGTTCAAAATTAGTATAAGTCTGTTGTAAAACAGAAAAAACCGTTTCCTCAACCAATGTTACACGATTGTACAAAGGAATAATTACAGAAACTAATGGTTTAATCATACTTTTTTATTAATACTTAAGTTATTATTAACTTTTTTAAATAGGCTTTTTCAGAATAAAAGTACTAGTAAAACTTCTATCTCCAATTACAGCACCATTTCTATCATGAACTTTCCAAGATAAAATGGAATTAAACAAATCATCTTTATAATATTCTCTTTCTAAATTATCATAAACAATATACCCTCCCGGCTTCACTTTATTCAAACCATGTTTTAAACAAAAAGGTCTAGCTCTACCATCAATAACTAATACATCAAAATACTCATTAGGATAAGAATCTATCTTTTTTACATAGGAAACAAAATCATAATCTTCCCAGCCACGACCATAAATACTGTGGTATGCATTTTCTTGTTTTGATTTATCAATTTTAATGGGAGCTTCAAAAAACAAATCTACGTTCAAAAAACCTTTGTCTCTTAATTCATCTTTAACAAAAGTTGTCCATTTCTCATCATGCTCAACTGAAACTACTCGGTCAACTCTGGAGGCATAAAAAAAAGTAGACCCACCTGAACCATATTCAAAAACGACCATGTTTTTATTTAATATTTTCTTTAGAAAAAAATAGGAGGAATAAGTAATCCAAGGTTTCATTTCTTTAATATGAAAAAAGGATTTCTTTCTGTTATCACTAAAATATTGTGGTAAATAACGAAGATTTTGATAATCAAATTTTCCTAATCTTATGGACTTTTTAACTTGATATAGAAAATTTTTTGTTATTGTAAAGTAATTCATAATTTTAATTTGTTTAATATTTGACAAAAGCAATTAAATTATTGATTATTTAGCTATTGTGAGAAAATTTAGGGATTTGTTTTGAATAATTATAATCTAAAAATATACATATAAAAAAGAAAAAATAAATATAATTTTTAAAAATAGAAAATAGGATAGATTTTATTGACTTAACTTGACTGTTTTCATAATATCAAATAAAAAAAATCAAAAATAAATAATTTTAAACTGTATCCATAAAACTTTTTTCAACCTTGTTAAAAATAAGAACTCCAACTACTAGTAAACCAAAAATAGAAATAGCACTATAAACTAAGGTTATAGGTTGAAAATGACCAGAACCCAGATATCCGTAACGAAAACACTCAAAAATACTAGTTAGAGGATTAAAACGCACAATAAATTTATATTGAGAGGGTATTGATGTAACAGTATAAACCACAGGAGTGACATACATAAAAAGTTGAACCCCAAAAGAAAGCAACATGGTAAGATCCTTATACTTCGTAGTCATAGAAGAAAAAATCATGCCTAGCCCTAAAGCAAAAGCTGCCATCAGAAAAAGCAAGAATGGTGTAGCTAAAATCCAAAAATTAGGGTGAATACTTTCTTTTATAAAAGTAAAATATAATACTACACAAACAAACAAAGTGAATTGAATCAAAAATTTCATCAATCCTGATATAACTATTGATAAAGGCATTATCAATCTTGGAAAATAAACTTTACCAAAAATAGAAGCATTAGTCTGAAAAACAATAGCTGTCTTATTTAAGACATCAGAAAAATAACTCCAAATAGTTACACCAGATAAATAAAAAGCCATTTGAGGTAAACCATCAGTAGACAATTTTGCCACCTGACCAAATAGGATAACATAAATTACTGTAGTCAATATTGGCTGAACAAAAAACCAAATAGGGCCTAAAATTGTTTGTTTATAAAAAGTTACATAATCTCTCTTGACTAGCATTAATAACAAATCGCGATAATTCCATACTTCCCTAAGATTAACTGAAAATAAAGATTTATCTGAAACAATTTCTTCAGTCCATAACTGTTTTTCGTTTAACATTGTATATTATTTAATTAAAAATTATGATGCTTGTCAATTTCAAATTATTAATAGATTATCCTATAAAATCAATCCAACCTCACTTGTCTTTTAAAGGTAAGTGCTATTAAAAAAAAAATCAAGTCTCCAATAATAGAAATGACTCTACTAAAAATTAAAGCCGCTAATAAATCACTTTCCGAAAAATTATTTTTCAATAAAAAAAACAATATGAATTCTCGAATCCCAACTCCAGCCGGAGCACCAGGAGTAACAAACCCTACTAACCAAGCTACAACAAAAGATCCAATAACAAGGAAAATTTCCCAAGTCAAAAAATCATATCTAGGGTTTAAAATATTTAAAACGCCTATAAAAAGGAAAGATGAAATTATTAAAAAAACTAAATAGGCTATTGTAGATAAATAAAAAAAATTATTAAAAAAAATTAATCCTCTTATTAGAATAAATAAAAATAGTATAAAAAATAATACGGATAATAGGGCCGAAAAAGTTTTAAAATATATAGGCAAAATAAGAATAACGAATACAGAACCACTTATGGCCAGAAGTCCAAGTTCCCAACCAATAGACTTAAGAGAAACAGAAGATTTTATACCATTTTTCACAGCTATAGATTGTCTTCCTGCAAATTGAAAAATGTTACCTGGAATATATTTTCCAAGTTGACTAGTGCCATAAATTTTAAAGGCAAGACTAAAAGACGGGGTACTCCCAAAATTAAAAAGTAAATATTGCCATCCCTTAACAAGAAGAAAATTTGAGAAACAATAAATCGCAATAAACAAAAAGAGTACATAATAATCTTTTTCTGTAAGCGTATTAAAATTGATTTGATTACAGTATAAATTAATACGTTTTAAAAGGAATAAAAAGCCAAAAATAGCTATTAAGGTGCCGCTCCAGGTATAGATTTTTTTTAACATAAAAGTCTAAAACAATTATTTTTTGGCTTTACACAATAACATAGTCCAAGGAAAAGGTTTTTTGACTTCTATAATTTCAAAATAATTTGATACTAAATCTACAAGTTTAGTAGTACTCCAATGTTGTAAATGACCAGGAGTATTTCCTAAGTCTTTGATATATTTTCCCCTTAACAAATTCAAAAAACGCCATATTGGCTCTCTTGGAACACTAATAATCAAATAATGATCTACAATCTTTTCTAATGATTGTAGTGCTAATTTAGGATCATCCAAATGCTCCAATACCTCACAACAAACTATTAAATCAGCATTATCTATTCCTTCTTCAAGTTCATAAATATTCTTAACGCTAAACAAATCTGGATCAACCCCCTGACTTTTGGCATTTTCTTTTGCAATTTCTATAACCTGCTCAGAAAAGTCACTGCCCTTTGTTAAAATTCCTTTACCACTCCAGTTGATAACCCAATAGCCTTCACCACAACCTATTTCATTGATACTTTTAGGTTTTACTTTATTTACTAAGCCATTTAAACTATCGTGAAATCCTTTCATAATAACTTTTACAATAGGATTTTTTGAACCATATTTGTCATAGGTATTACCAATAACTATCCCATTTTCTTTATCTCCTTTGGCTAATTTAATTTTCATTGTGTACTTAATTAAATGTTCTTTCTGATATTATAGCGAATATCTTCTAATAGTTTACGGTTACTTGCAATCAAATCTGCAACAAATGCTATAAGTAAAGTTTGAAATCCAACAATAATTAAAATAGCGGATAACAGTAAGGATTGAATATGACCAATTCCTCCATCTATAATATAATAATACATATAGCGTAATCCAATTAAAACTCCTAGTAATAATAGAAAAGTTCCTATATAACAAAAGAATTTAAAAGGTCTGTAAATCACAAAAATCCTAACAATAGTAACAATACTTCGTTTGATATAAGTTGGAATGTTTTTTACAAGTCTAGAACGCCTTAAATCCTTATTAACCCTTATAGGCACTGAGCATATTGTCATATTTCTTTGGCCCGCTTGTATAATGGTTTCTAAAGTATAGGTATAATTATTATATACCATGATATTACAAGCGGCATTCCTACTATAAGCTCTAAATCCACTTGGCGCATCTTTAATAGAGGTGTTACTTACTGCTCTTACAACATAACTACCTAATTTTTGTAACATTTTCTTAATAAATGAAAAATGTTCTATTTTCAGAATCGGTCTTTCTCCAATTACTATGTCAGCATTTTTTTTAAGAATTGGCTCAACTAATTTAGGGATATCATTAGCATTATATTGATTATCCGCATCAGTATTTACTATTACATCTGCTCCTAATTTCAAGCAGGCTTCAATACCAGTCATAAATGCCTTTGCAAGTCCTTGGTTACTTGTATGTGAAATTACATGATGAACACCATGCTTTTTTGCTACACTAACAGTATTATCAATACTTCCATCATCAATAATTAACCATTCAACAACATCAAAACCAGCAACCTCAGTGGGGAGATCTTTTAATGTTATAGGTAAAGTTTGCTCTTCATTCAAACATGGTATTTGTATGATTAGTTTCATAAATCTGTATTTTTAAAACTTAGTCCAATTAAAGTGTTTGTATTTATTTATACGAAGGTATAAGTAATCTAAAAATGGTCTAAAAATAACCATAAATGATATGATAGTTATTGGAATTAACGGAGCGGAATATCTCCATAAAAAATGACTAAATAAGGCATGAAAAACAAAAATTCCAATTGAAAATAATGAGAAAATAAAAAGAGTACTATTTTTATTCTTTATAGCCATTAAAGGAACTGTGAAAAAACAAAGAAAACACAATAAATCAAATAACATTATTAAAAAATAAGACCTCCCACTAAAGGACCATATTCCTCTCCAAGTAAAGGGTAAAACCATATAAATATGTTGATCAAAATTTTTAAAAATTAATCTTTTTGAAGCTTCCAATTTACTTTTGCCATATTGATCAATAATCTTTTTATTTTTCCTTTCAATACCTATGGATATTGCCTTTGCCTTTTCCCAATAACTTGTTACCAAATTCGGATCGCCATAAATAACATTTTCTTCATCTCCCGGTTGATGTCTAATCAACCTGCAATACTTACCTCCAGGTAATAAATCATTTTCATTATAGCCAAGCTTATCAAAAATAGTTTTTTGAAAAGAAACTGGTGCATATACGTAGAAAGCACCTTTAAATTCCTCATTAGTCATGGTATTTTTAACAGCTCTTGTAAGCAAAACAGTATCTCCTCTACTTGATAATTCAATTTTATTAAAAACCAAATAATTTCTCAAAATCCAAGGAGACAGAGTTACCAAAAAAGATAAAACTAAATAAAATGAAATTTTAAGCCCATTTTTATGTATTCCTCCTTTTTGAAAAAAGTAAACCATAATATAAATTGGGATTGATACTATAGATATATAAAAATAAGATGATTTTGTAAGACATAAGATTCCAAATAAAATCCCCGTAATAATGGCATACAACAAGTTCCTTTTTTCAAATAAATATAAAGAAGACAATACAAATAAAAGTAAAAATAATGAAGCTGGTAATTCAGTCAAAAGATGATTTAAATACATATCATGCTGCAAAAAACAAAACCAGGATAATAAAACAATACAACATGAATATAAAAATGATTTAATTAATTTATAGGATAATAACCAAACAGAAAATAAAATCATTAAAACATAAATTATATTTATAAATAATATTTTTTTAATGTAGTTACTATTTTTTAAAATAGTACTTATATTTTCGTTTTCTGGGATTTTAATAAAACATTTTAAATAAATGGCATTAATGATATTGGGTATTGGTTCTCTCAAGTCAGTAGATTTATTTCCATCTATTGAATAAATTCCTTTTTCTTTTAAATTATAACTAATTCTGAAATTTTCTTCAGAATCGTCAGTAATATTGTATGTTTTTATACTTAAAAATGAAATAAATGCTAAAATAAAAATCAGTAAGTTAACTAAAATAACTTCTTTAAAATTAATTGAAAAAAGAGTTTTTTGAGATTTTATCTCTTCTGTCCAAGTCTGCTGGTTATTCATTATGCTTTATTTTTATTTTAATATTTTTAAGCTAGCAAATTAACATTGTTTATTATAGTTATGATTTTGTCAATGGTTCCGTTTTCCAACTCATAAAATAAAGGAAGTCTTAAAAGACAATTAGTAAAAGTGTCCGAATTTTCTAAAACCCTACCATCATGTTTTTCGAAATAAAATTCACTAGAATGAAGTGAGATGTAATGAAAAACGGCATGAATTTCTTTTTCTTTTAAGGCAGAAATTAATTTGGATCTTTGCTCAAGATTTTTCAATACTATATAAAACATGTGAGCATTGTTGGAAGCAAATTTTGGCAACAATGGTACAGAAATTTCTGAAGAATTTAAATCAGTAAATTTTTGATAATAGTAACCCCAAAGTAATTTCCTTTTCTTTTGAATATCTTCTAGATTTTCAATTTGTGCCCATAAAAAAGCAGCAATTATTTCGGAGGGTAAAAAAGAAGAACCTGTATCCACCCAACCGTATTTGTTTACTTCGCCTCTAAAAAATTCGGCACGATTAGTTCCTTTCTCCCAAATAATTTCAGCTCTATGAATAAATCTTTCATCATTAATAGTCAACATACCTCCTTCTCCAGCAATAATATTTTTAGTTTCATGAAATGAAAAAGCAGCCAAATGACCAATACTTCCTAAAGCTCTTTTAATACCATCTTTTCCTGTATAAAAACTATCAATGGCTTGTGCTGCATCTTCAATGACTAATAAATTATATTTAGTAGCCAACTCCATGATTTTATCCATGTCACAAGCAACTCCAGCATAATGAACGGGCACAATGGCTTTAGTCTTAGTGGTAA
>Ga0214919_10000842_pt1 | contig 52069 bp, 47 predicted proteins | sample LL1503_MetaG_FD_177994 | JGI IMG/M metagenome (GOLD analysis project Ga0214919, IMG submission 177994) | Freshwater microbial communities from Lake Lanier, Atlanta, Georgia, United States - LL-1503 | ecosystem: Environmental > Aquatic > Freshwater > Lake | place: USA: Georgia | collected...
CCGTCACGTCAACCATTTTTAAAACTTCTGGACCACCGATTTGGTCAATGCGTATGGCTTTACTCATAAAAAAACTCCTTGATCTTATTTTTGAACCGTATGAACAGTTGCACCATGCAAATGCAAGTCATCTATCCTGCCACGAATCATTATCCCTTGCTTGTCGCTCTAGTAAAAAAATCAGATAGAGTCACCCCCTATGACTACATCCAGCACAACATCAGCTCTCACCCCATTTAACGCTTTTTTATTGGTGATTCCCGCTCTTTTATGGGCGGGTAATGCCGTGGTCGGTCGCCTCATTTATGAGTTAGTACCGCCCGTTACCCTTAATTTTTTACGATGGGCCACGGCTTTTGTATTTCTGCTTCCCCTTGCCTATCCAGTACTCAGACTCAGCAGTCCGCTTTGGCCCAATTGGAGACGCTATGCGGTTTTATCTTTACTTGGAGTGGGCTGTTACAACACATTTCAATACATGGCCTTGCATACCTCGTCACCCATCAACGTCACATTGGTTGCATCAAGCTCTCCTGTTTTCATGCTGGCTGTTGGTGCCTTGTTTTTTAAACAAACCATACAGATGCGACAAATCGCAGGCGCATGTTTATCGATCATGGGGGTGATATGGGTGCTCAGTCGCGGAGATTGGCACAATTTACTTCAAGTCAAATGGGTGATTGGTGACTTGTATGTGATACTTGCAACGATTGCTTGGGCTGTTTACAGTTGGATGCTATCCATCAACAAAGACCCTGCAGAGTTACGCAGCAACTGGGCTTATTTTTTAATGGCACAAGTGACAATGGGATTGGTTTGGACCAGCGCACTAACAACCGCCGAATGGACTCTCACCGATGCGCATATCGTTTGGGGGTGGCCTGTAGCTTTGGCATTGATTTACGTGGCACTTGGCCCTGCGATTTTGGCTTATCGATGCTGGGGCTTAGGCGTGCAACGCGTAGGCCCCAACATTGCAGGATTTTTTAGCAACCTAACCCCATTGTTTGCAGCGATTTTTTCTTCACTGGCATTAGGTGATACACCCAAAATCTATCACGCCATTGCCTTTCTATTAATTGTGGGCGGCATTTATGTTTCGTCGCGTAAACCGAATCAATAAGTGCCAGGGTAAGCGCCACCATCAATCAACACATTTTGACCTGTGATGTAACTGGCTTGTGCACTGCATAAAAATGCACAAGTTTGACCAAACTCTTCGGGGTTACCAAAACGCAACGCAGGAATGGTTTTTTTTCTGGCTTCGCTAATTGTCTCTTGTGATTGACCTGTTTTTTTGGCCGCGCCTTGCAAAGTGCTTTTGAGTCGATCGGTATCAAAAGCGCCTGGTAATAAATTGTTGATGGTGACATTGCGTGAAGCCAATTTAGTCGTGCGTGCAACACCTGCAACAAAACCAGTCAGTCCACTACGCGCGCCATTGGACAATCCCAAAATATCAATCGGTGCTTTAACAGAACTCGATGTGATGTTGACGATTCGACCAAAGCCACGCTCTGCCATTCCATCGACTGTTGCCTTTATTAATTCAATCGGTGTGAGCATATTGCCATCAACCGCTTTAATCCATTCATCACGATTCCATTCGCGAAAATCTCCAGGCGGTGGGCCTCCTGCGTTGGTCACCACAATGTCAAAGTTTTTACCAGGACCGCCTTTGACATTCCAAATTGCATCACGCCCTTGCTCAGACGTGATGTCCATGGCCACTGTCAAAATTTGAGTGCCGCATGTGCGAAGCGTTGCTGCAGCTTGCACTAAAGCCTCTGCACCTCGCGCCACGATCACCACATTGCAGCCTTCTTTGGCCAAAGCTGTTGCACAACCTAGGCCCAAGCCCTTGCTCGCGCCTCCTACCAATGCCCATTTACCTTTGATTCCGAAGTCCATCATGCGTCTCCATATTTAGAAGCCAAATATACACCGCCCAAAACCAAAGCGGTCCCTGCAAAAATCCAAGCAGTGAAAGGTTCACCCAAAATAAAAACACCCATGCCAATGGTTGCGAAGGGCCCAATCATGCCGACCTGTGATGTTAACCCCGCGCCTATTTTTTCGATCGCCAGCATCACCAACAAGATGGGAGCAACGGTACAGACCAAAGCATTGAGAATAGACAAGTGGATGACAGGCAAAGGCACAACAATATTGGAAGTATTATTTAATATAAAAAATTGTGTAATTGTAAAAATGCACGCAGCTGTGGAAGCCAAGCCAACCAAACGCATCGCACCAATGCGCTTGACCATCTGTCCACTAAAAACTAAATAAAACGCATACAACACCGCGCTTAAAAAAACTAAAAAGCTGCCCCACACCACTGCGTCACCCGTGATTTGAATTTCGTGCCCCAGCACCAAAATCACGCCGCTGTAACTCACCACCATCGCCAGCATGCGAATGGGTTTGATGGGTTTTTTATAAAGCATCCAACTTAATAAAATTACCATGGTTGGACTCAAATACAAAATCAATCGCTCTAAACTCGCTGTGATGTATTGCAAGCCCAAAAAATCTACAAAGCTCGATAAGTAGTAACCAATAAAGCCCAAACCCACCACGCCCCATTTGTCTTTTAAGCTCAAAGGATTGTTGATGGCGTGCGTTTGGCGCATCGCCCATAAAGAAAGAACAATAAAAAATGGCAAAGCAAAAGCCATGCGCAATGTAATCAAGCTTACAGGATCGACGCTGTAGCGATAAGCCAACTTAATGATGATGGCTTTACCCGCGAATGCAATTGCACCTGTAATGGCAAAAAACAAGCCTAAGCGGTAGGAGGCGAGATTAGAGGATGTGGCTGGCATTCACGATTTGGGTATCAATCAGCAATTGAGCGTAACTGCTGGTTCCCGAATATACCTTCAATTGGTGACTGCCGTAGGTCACCACTGTTGTCGTAGCTGTCCAATTGGACAAATCCACCGTATCGGCCACCATTCCACAAATGGCCATTTGATCCCGACCTAAGCTTACACCAATAGAAGCGATACTAACAGCAGCTGTAGTAGCTGTATTGAAAATATTCATGCCCGACAAATCAAGGACATCTTTTAATTACAACCTCAACACATTGGCTAAATTGTCTACACTGAGGTAAATAATTTCTATCGACTCCAGACGAGATAAACCATCAGGTGTGCCTGCGCCCACATTTTTTATTTGTGTGAGATCTAAATTGCCAGCACCCGTTGTTAGTTGCAAGGTGTAAATGCCTGTGCCGCCATCTATTTTTGACAACTGCGTGGTGTTACCACCTGCACCCGCTACATTTTGTAAAGCCGTGATGTTGCTGGCGTTGATTTGAAAGATGTCATTGCCTTTGCCACCATTCATCACATCAGCGCCGCCATTGCCAATGAGTGTGTCTTTACCGTCGGCAGCAAAAAAGATTCTGAAGCACTTGTTCCAGTTAAAGAGTTGTTGCTAGAAGTACCGTATAAATTATTATTGGCAGATAAAAAATTTGCACCGCCGTATGTGACATAGATTTTACCAGCGTATCCATTAGGACCCGCCGCACCAAGAAGCAGATCCGCATATTCGTCATCATTGACATCACCCGCATTGCTGACAGACCCACCTGAAATGTCACCGCCCAATTCAACATTGATCACAAAACCACCTAAGCTAGCATGCACATCATTTAAATTAATTTTTACCATCTCACCCCATATTGCAATAGCTGAAGCACTTGTATTTCCTGCTGCATCCACAAAAGAAATTTCATAGGTGCGAACCATATATGAATTGCTCGTTGCCTTAACACCATTTGATGCAATCACATCATCCACAGTACTGGCATTGAAGTTACTGCCATCCGTTTTGCTAATCATTATCAAATGGGTCAACAACACATATGAATAACTCAACCCAGAAATACCGCCCAAAATAATATTGCTTGCGCTAAAGTTTGCACTTAAAGCTTGATCAACATCCAAAACGAGTCGGTCAAGCGAATTATCCAACCCTCCACCACCGATGGTAATTTTGATGTGTGCAATGTCTGCTACATTTGGTTGAGCAATATCTGCAGCGATCAGATGTCCTGCATGCCCCTGAATAAGACTGACGGTTCCATTACTCGTTGCTTGAATACCCGCTGAGTTTTTGTCAAGATCGACTACTTCTGGTGCAGTGGTGTCAGTTGATGAGTTGCTATTTGAACCAGTGCCACCGCTTGAACCACCGAAGCTACCGCCAGATCCACCTGAACTGCTGGCTTTTTTTGACTAAGCAGCGCCTGCACCACTCAACGCTAAACCGCCCAACAAATACCAAAAATAATTTTATCTTTCTTAGGCAGCGGAGGGTTCATCTGTTGCAATTGAAATAAACCGCAGTCAGAATTGTTTTGATACGCATTTGTGCAAGGCGCACAAACCACGCAGACCCAACTGAGCGACAATCGAGGGTTTTCTAACCTTTACACGCCCTGCCCGTATGACTGCCAGCAACGATCTTCGCACCACCCTCAATTTGCCCGATACCGCCTTTCCTATGCGAGGCGACCTGCCCAAGCGCGAGCCCGCGTGGGTCAAAAACTGGACCGATCAAGGCCTCTATAAACAGTTGCGTCTTGCCAGAAAAGGCGCGCCACTATTTGTTTTACACGACGGTCCGCCCTACGCCAACGGTAAGCTGCATATTGGCCACGCCCTCAACAAAATCCTTAAGGACATGATCGTCAAATCTCGACAATTAGCTGGGTTTGACGCGCAATACATACCGGGTTGGGACTGCCACGGTTTGCCCATCGAAAACGCCATCGAAAAAATACACGGCCGCAAACTCAGTCGTGACGACATGCAAGCCAAGAGTCGCGCCTTTGCCACCGAACAAATCGACCAGCAACGCGAAGACTTTCGCAGACTGGGCGTATTGGGTGACTGGGAGCGTCCTTACAAAACCATGGACTTTGGCAATGAAGCGGGAGAAATTCGCGCCTTCAAACGCGTGGTCGAGCGCGGTTTTGTTTATCGCGGCCTCAAACCCGTTTATTGGTGTTTTGATTGCGCCTCATCACTTGCCGAGTTTGAAATTGAATACGCAGACAAAAAAAGCGACACGCTCGACGTTGCTTTTGAAACTAACGACGCACAAGCACTTGCTCAAGCATTTGGTCTAGGTCAATTGCCTTCCCCCAATCAAGCCGCATATGCAGTTATTTGGACCACCACTGCTTGGACCATTCCTGCCAATCAAGCCCTCAACGCCAATCCCGAACTCACCTACGCATTGGTAGACACACCCAAAGGCTATTTGCTGATGGCCCAATCATTGGTAGACAAGTGCCTTGAGCGTTACCAACTCACGGGCCAAGTGATCGCCACAACCATTGGCAAAAATTTAGACGGCTTGGTTTTTAAACATCCCCTGCACGATGTAGATGCAGGCTATCGACGTCTATCGCCAATCTTTTTAGCCGATTACGTCAGCGCAGAAGATGGCACAGGTTTGGTTCACTCTTCACCCGCTTACGGTGTTGATGACTTTAATTCATGCGTTGCCAACGGCATCTCTTACGATCAAATTCTCAATCCTGTTTTAGGCAATGGCCAATACAACGCCGATCAAGCGTTGTTCGGAGGTCTCAATATTTGGAAAGCATGTCCAAGCGTCATCGATCTTCTCAATCAAAACCATCGACTCATGGCAACACACGGCATCACGCACAGCTACCCGCATTGCTGGAGACACAAAACGCCCGTTATATATAGAGCAGCTGCGCAATGGTTTATTCGCATGGATGAGGGTGAGGGCGTTTTCACGCAATGCAAAGCGCCACAAACATTGCGTCAACTCGCATTACAAGCAATCGACAACACACAGTTTTATCCAGAAAACGGACGAACACGTTTGCGCGACATGATTGCCAATCGACCAGATTGGTGTATTTCTCGACAGCGCAGTTGGGGGGTGCCCCTGCCATTTTTCTTGCACAAAGACACGGGCGATTTGCACCCTCGCACACTTGAGCTCATCGACCAAGCCGCCAACATCGTCGAAAAAGGTGGTATCGAAACATGGAGTCGTGTCAGCGTTGAAGAAATTTTGGGCGCCAGCGATGCACAGCATTACAACAAGAGCGCCGATATTCTCGAAGTCTGGTTTGATTCTGGATCCACCTTCCAGCACGTGTTGAGAGGCAGTCATCAACACGCATACGATCGTGAGCCCTTTCACATCAGCGGCCCCGAAGCAGATTTGTATTTAGAAGGTCATGATCAACATCGCGGTTGGTTTCACAGCTCTTTGTTGCTCGGATGTGCTTTGTACGACAGAGCGCCTTATCGCGGACTGCTCACACACGGCTTTGCAACCGACGGCCAGGGCCGCAAAATGAGCAAATCATTGGGCAACACGGTTGCTCCACAAGAAATCAGTGAAAAATTTGGTGCAGAAATTGTTCGCTTGTGGGTTGCATCCACCGATTATTCGGGCGACCTCAACATCGATGACAAAATTTTGGCGCGTGTAGTCGATGCCTACCGCCGCATTCGCAACACCTTGCGTTTTTTACTCGCCAATGTGAGTGACTTCGATCACGCCAAAGACGCCATACCCTTCGACCAATTACTTGAAATCGATCGCTACGCACTCAGTCGCGCAACCCAACTGCAAACAGACATTGTTGGTTCTTGGAACAACAGTCAACAAATTTTTGAAGGCGGTCATTTTGGTGTTTATGAATTTCACCCCGTTGTCTCCAAATTGCAAATTTATTGCTCTGAAGATTTAGGATCGTTTTATTTAGACGTCCTTAAAGATCGCCTCTACACCACCGCACCCAACTCGCACGCTAGACGCAGTGCGCAAACGGTATTGTGGCAAATCACACACGCCATGCTCCGATGGATGGCGCCGTTCTTAAGTTTTACCGCCGAAGAAGCGTGGCAAGTGTTTGGCAACAGTCCGAGCATCTTCACGCAAACATATTTTCAATTGGTCTCTGTCGATCAGCCACTGTTAACCAAATGGAATCGCATTCGCGAACTTCGCGACAGCGTTAACAAAGAAATTGAAACACTGCGCGCGCAAGGCTTGGTGGGCTCGTCCTTGCAAGCCGATATTCAATTGCACGTTGCGCCACAAGATCACGCTTTGCTTGCCTCACTGGGTGAGGATCTCAAATTTATTTTCATCACATCGGCTGTTGAACTCATCAGCGCCTCCGATTGGAAAGTGCAAGTCAAAGCCTCAAGCTACACCAAGTGCGAACGCTGTTGGCATTACCGCGCCGATGTGGGTCATGACTCCCAACATCCCACCATTTGTTCACGTTGCACCAGCAATTTGTACAGCAGTGGTGAAATGCGTCAATTCGCTTAATACCTATGACTTCACGCGCACGAATCAATTTGTGGTTATGGTTGGGTTTATCTTTGGTGATTTTTTTAATCGATCAATACACCAAGGTTTTAATCGTTGGATCTTTTCAATATGGCGACAACCAAACCATCACCTCATATTTTAATTTGGTGCGCGTTCACAATACAGGCGCGGCTTTTTCTTTTTTAGCATCTGCATCGGGTTGGCAGCGTTGGTTTTTTATTGGACTAGGCACGGTTGCGGCCATCTTTATGTTGTGGATGCTCAAATCACATCCATCACAAAAATTATTTTCATTTGCTATTGCATGTATTTTGGGCGGCGCAGTGGGCAATGTAGTCGATCGAATAATTTATGGTTATGTGGTGGACTTTTTACAATTCCATTGGTCTTGGTTAGAGCCACTTTTTCCTAGCGGATTTTTTCCAAGTTTTAATGTGGCCGATAGCGCCATCAGCTTGGGCGCGTTTTGTTTAATCTTGGATGAAATTTTGCGTGTTAAAAAAACTCACACGTCATAATTTAAAAACTCTTTTTATCTCGGCATTCCTGGAAACCCACCGCTGCCCATACCTGGCATGCCTTTCATACCGCCCATACGCTTCATCATTTTCATCAAACCACCGCCGCGCATTTTTTTCATCATGCCTTGCATTTGTTCAAATTCGTTGAGCAATCGATTCACATCTTGTACTTGAACGCCCGCACCCGCGGCAATGCGCCGCTTGCGTGTTGCTTTAATCAACTCTGGTTTTTTTTTCTCAAGCGGCGTCATGCTGTGAATGATGCCTTGCTTGCGCACAATGTCTTTTTCGGCGCGGCTCAATTGGTCTTCGGTGGCCTTGGCCGCCATTTGACTGGGCAGCTTATCTATCAAACTCGACAAACCACCCATTTGTTTCATTTGCATGATTTGCGATAAAAAATCATCTAAATCAAAATCGTTGCCGCTTTTGATTTTATTTGCTAACTTTTGTGCTGCGGCTACATCTACATTAGCTGTCACTTGTTCCACGAGCGCAATAATGTCGCCCATGCCCAAAATTCGACCCGCGTGTCGATCGGCGTCAAAGGCTTCAAGCCCATCAATTTTTTCACTCGTACCCGCAAACTTAATGGGAGCACCTGTGATTTGCCTCACTGACAACGCCGCACCACCGCGTGAATCACCATCCATTTTGGTAAGCACAATGCCAGTCAACGGCAATGCATTCTTAAACGCCTTGGCTGTATTGACCGCATCTTGTCCGAGCATCGCGTCTACCACAAACAAAGTTTCAACAGGGTGAACAGCTGCGTGCAATTGTTTGATCTCGGTCATCAAGGCTGCGTCAATGGCCAAGCGCCCCGCCGTATCCACCAACAAGACATCAAAGTAATGACGCTTGGCGTGATCAAGTGCAGCCAACACAATATCGACTGGTTTTTGTCCAACCTCACTTGGAAACCATTCGGCGCCAGCCTGTGCAGTTACAGTTTTGAGCTGTTCAATCGCAGCAGGCCTATAAATATCAGCAGAGACAGTCAACACTTTTTTCTTGCGCTTTTGGATCAAGTGACGTGCCAACTTTGCCGTGGTGGTAGTTTTACCCGCACCTTGCAAGCCCGCCATCAAAATCACTGCGGGCGGTTGCGCGGCCAAATTGATATCGCTCACACCCTCGCCCATGGTGGCGGCCAACTCGCGTTGCACCAAGCTCACCAAGACTTGACCCGGATTGAGAGAGCCCACCACTTCTTGACCCAATGCTTTTTCTTTCACGCGCGCAATAAAGTCGCGCACAACGGGCAACGCCACGTCGGCCTCTAACAATGCAATGCGCACCTCGCGCAACATATCGCTCACATTAGATTCGGTGATGCGCGCTTGTCCGCTGATTTGTTTGATGAGGTGCGAAAGTTTGTCAGAAAGTGCCGAAGCCATGCTTTTATCCGTTGTCGGATCCTGATTTTTTTTAAAGGTGCAACAAGTCGTGTTGCAAAACGCTAAACTGTTGGAATGATTCTACACAGTGCGCATGCTTTTGGTTCCGTGAGTGCTTTGATTGCACTCATTGCTTATGCGTTGGCCGCTTTTTTAAGTCGTCGCTTATCTTTTTCTGGGTCCAGAAAAATACTGATACTCGCTTGTGCCTCTCACGGATTGAGTGTTTTTGCCAGCCTCATTTCAACAGATGGCGCGCCGCAGTTTGGTTTTGCGCCCGCCTTATCGGCCACTGCATGGATGGTCGTTTTGGTGTATCTGCTGGAATACCGTTGGTACCCTCAACTCAAAACACGATGGGGCATGTATGTATTGGGTGGTGTCGCATTGCTATTGGCAGTTTTATTTCCAGGCCAGCCCCTGCACGTCAATGCGTCCCCTTGGTTGCCCTTGCATTGGGTTTTAGGAATGGCCTCTTATGGATTATTTGGTGCGGCGGTGATTCACGCTTGGCTCATGAACCGAGCAGAGCAAGAAATAAGAATGGCTGCAGAAAATCCAACAGGACTTCCCCTTTTAACGCTCGAGCGACTCACCTTTCGATTCATCATCTCAGGTTTTGTCTTGCTCACAGCTACTTTATTAGCTGGATTTATCTTTGGCGAAGTTTTGTATGACGCGCAACGCTCATTCAAATGGAACCACAAAACCGTCTTCTCCACTATGGCTTGGATCACTTTTGCAATTTTGCTATGGGGCAGATGGCGCAACGGTTGGCGCGGACGTCAGGCTTCGCGGTTTCTATATCTTGGCGCTTTGCTTTTGCTTCTCTCATATGCAGGATCACGCTTTGTGATGGAAGTGATTTTGGATCGCGCCTCATGAAATATCTTTTTTTGTTGGCTATTGTGCTGGGCATTGTCTGGTTTATCCGTCGACCCTCTGCATCAAAAAAAACCCAACAACAAAATAAAGCGGATGGCTCTATCGACATGGTGCAATGCGCAATCTGTCGTGTTCACCTCCCCGCCAATGACGCTATCACAGGTATCAAAGGTAACTATTGCAGCCATGCGCATCGCCAACAACACGAAAGCGCATCGTGACTCCTCCCGCCTGGCAAAACGGTTGGTATCGTTTTGCTCACCACTTGCATTCGCCCAATTTCAATCTAAGACCTGCCAATACCGCCGTCGATCTGGTTGTGATTCATTCCATCAGCCTGCCACCCGGCCAATACGGTGGCCAGCAAGTTGAATCCCTTTTTTTGAATCAACTTGATCACTCCGCGCATCCATATTTCAACCGAATAAAAGATATCAAAGTCTCATCCCACTTTTATATCAAGCGTGGCGGTGAGTTGATTCAGTTTGTCAGTTGCGACGAGCGTGCTTGGCATGCAGGAGAGTCCTCATTCAAAGAACGCACGCAATGCAATGATTTTTCAATTGGCATTGAACTCGAAGGCCTTGAAGGCAACGCCTTCGAAGAACTACAATATGAAACATTAAGTAGCTTGTGTTCATCTTTAACACTAAAGTACCCCATCGGGCATTTTGTTGGGCACCAAGATATTGCACCTCAGAGAAAAAAAGATCCGGGCGAACAATTTAATTGGAAATTATTTCAACAGTCCTCAGGTTGTCCTGAAAAATATTTTTTGAATCGTTTCGATTGACAATTGAGGCTTTTTTACTTGTATTTGCACTTGTCAAGCGCATATTCATTGGCTTTTTTAAAATTAATCAAGCACTTACGCGTAGTTTTTTGGTATTCACCAAAAAAAATAAAAACTATTAGCTTAGACAAATAGTCAGCCCAAAGTTTTCCACCTAAAATATTTGAAAACACTAGGGGTAGCGTCTTGAAATATCACCCAACCCCATATATAGTGTCGACTTGGAACAAAAAGAAATTCAGTTTTTGAGTTCGGCAGGGCATTTCTCCCTCAAAAAATCATTCAAACAAGTCAGTAAGGAATTGAAATAAGATGCAAATCGCAACACCCGCCTCTGAGCCATCCGCGTATATTAAGGGCTCAGAAACGGCAAGCCCCTCCTCGCAATCAGCGCACATATCCACATACGCTAACTACCAAATTATTAGACGCAATGGCGCAGTAGTTCCTTTCGAACCCGCCAAAATTGCTGTCGCTATGATGAAAGCTTTTTTAGCTGTGCACGGAACTCAAGGGGCTGCGTCTGCAAGCGTGCGTCAAACCGTTGACGGTCTTACACAGCAAGTCATGCGCGCGCTCGTTCGCTCACGTCCAGGCGGCGGAACTTTTCACATCGAAGACGTACAAGACCAAGTCGAATTGGGCTTGATGCGTGGCAGCCATCACGAAGTCGCTCGGGCCTATGTGCTTTATCGCGAGCGTCGTGCACAAGAGCGTGCCTCACAAAAAGAAGTTGTTGTCGCAAGCGAACCCCAATTACACGTTATTGATAACGGCCAACGCGTTGCTCTCAACCTCGAAAAACTAAAAGGCCTGATATACGCAGCCTGCGCAGGTCTTGGCAATGACATTCAAGCCGACCCCATCATCACCGAAACCCTTCGCAATCTTTACGACGGCGTTCCCATCGAAGAAGTCATGAAAGCCGCTATCTTGGCTTCACGCACAAAAATCGAAAAAGACCCCGACTACACCTACGTCACCGCACGCTTGTTGATGCACACGATTGCCAAAGAAGTTTTTGGCAAAGAAGTAACGCAAGAAGAAATGTCTGCTCAATACGTTGAGCAATTTCCAAAACTGATTCAAAAAGGCGTCACCAACAGCTTGCTCGACGAGCGCTTGTTGCAATTTGATTTACCAAGACTTGCCATGGCACTCAAAGCCGAGCGTGATTTGCAGTTTGATTATTTGGGTTTGCAAACACTTTACGATCGTTACTTCCTTCACGTTCGCAAACAACGCATCGAGTTACCTCAGTCGTTCTTCATGCGTGTCGCAATGGGTCTTGCGCTCAGCGAAGTTGACCGCGAAGCACGCGCCATCGAGTTCTACGAAGTTCTGTCTTCTTTTGACTTCATGTCGAGCACACCCACATTGTTCAATAGCGCCACCTTGCGCTCACAACTTTCTAGTTGCTACCTCACAACCGTGCCCGACGATTTAGACGGCATTTATGAGTCCATCAAAGAAAACGCTTTACTCTCTAAGTTTGCAGGCGGTTTGGGCAATGACTGGACACGTGTGCGCGCTTTGGGTAGCCACATCAAAGGTACCAATGGCGAATCACAAGGCGTGGTTCCTTTCCTCAAGGTTGTCAACGACACCGCAGTTGCTGTTAACCAAGGCGGCAAACGAAAAGGTGCCGTTTGTACCTATCTCGAAACATGGCACTTAGATATTGAAGAATTTTTAGAGTTGCGCAAAAACACGGGTGACGATCGCCGTCGCACCCACGACATGAATACAGCCAACTGGATTCCAGACTTGTTTATGCGTCGCGTCATGGAAAAAGGCGAGTGGACTTTGTTCTCCCCCTCTGATGTTCCCGATCTACATGATTTATTTGGCAAAGACTTTGAAAAAGCCTATGTTGCCTACGAAGCCAAAGCCAAATTAAGCGAAATTAAACCCAGCAAATCTTTGCAGGCCTCCGATTTGTGGCGCAAGATGCTCACCATGTTGTTTGAAACAGGTCATCCATGGATCACCTACAAAGACGCTTGCAATGTGCGCTCGCCCCAACAACACATCGGCGTCGTTCACTCGTCCAACCTGTGTACCGAGATCACACTCAATACCAGCGACACCGAAACCGCAGTTTGCAATTTGGGCTCCATCAATTTAATTCAACATTTAAAAGATGGCCCCAACGGCAAAGAGCTCGATCACGACAAAATCAAACGCACCGTCAACGTAGCGATGCGCATGCTTGATAACGTCATCGACATCAACTATTATGCCGTCAAAAAAGCACGCGACTCCAATTTACGCCATCGCCCAGTCGGCATGGGCATCATGGCTTTCCAAGACAGTTTGTATGCTATGCGCATTCCTTACTCGTCACAAGAAGCCGTTGATTTTGCAGATTCATCGATGGAAGCGGTTTGCTATTACGCCTATTGGGCGTCAACCGAACTCGCACGTGAGCGCGGCAAATACTCTACTTACAAAGGCTCTTTGTGGGATCAAGGCATTTTGCCCCTAGACACATTGCAACTTTTACAAGAAGCCCGCGGTGGTTATGTTGATGTTGATCGCTCATCCACCCTCGATTGGGATGCCTTGCGTCATAAAATCGCCAAAGACGGCATGCGCAACTCCAACTGCGTCGCTATTGCACCTACAGCAACTATCTCCAACATTGTGGGAGTCGATGCTTCAATAGAGCCTTGCTTTGGAAACCTCTCTGTCAAATCCAATTTGTCGGGCGAGTTCACCATCATCAACTCTTATTTGGTTCGCGACCTCAAACGTCTGGGTTTGTGGGATGACGTGATGGTGATGGACCTCAAACATTTCGACGGCTCATTGCGCCCCATTGATCGCGTTCCAGAAGAAATCAAATCCTTGTATGCCACGGCCTTTGAAGTTGACACCCATTGGTTGGTCGAAGCTGCTGCACGTCGCCAAAAATGGATTGACCAAGCGCAATCGCTTAACATCTATATGGCAGGCGCATCTGGTAAAAAACTCGACGAGACCTATAAGTTGGCATGGTTGCGTGGCCTCAAAACCACCTACTACTTGCGCACATCAAGTGCTACTCAAGCAGAAAAATCAACCGTCAAATCTGGACAACTCAACTCAGTGTCCTCTGCTGGTGGTGCTGCTGGAACAATCGCACTTGAAGCAGCAGCAGCTGCTGCAAGAGCACAACTGAGTGCATCTCCAGCTACCGATGTGAAGTTTTGTGGAATTGATGATCCCACCTGCGAAGCCTGCCAATAATTTCAAAGCCGCATCGTTGTCTCGGCAACGATGCAATGCAACAACAACGTTTGCGTACTTTGCAAATCAGCAATTTGCTTTTTTTGCATGAAGTTGCGATAATCTCTTTAATGGAAATATTTTTATGTTGACCTGGGACGAAGAAGTTAAGCCTACCCCTCCAGCCAATGGTATGCATACCAACATGGCGGATACAGCGCCCTCTCTCAGCCCTGCACCACGAATGCTCAATGATGGAGCCCCCATTCCTTCTCCTACCGTTGTAGCCTCTGCAGACAAGCCTCTTGAAAAAGAGATCTCACGTCGCGTCAATGCGGCTGATAAACGCATCATCAACGGACAAACAGACGTTAATCAACTGGTCCCCTTTAAATACAAATGGGCCTGGGAAAAATATTTAGCTACTTGTGCCAACCATTGGATGCCGCAAGAAGTTAATATGACGCGTGATATTGCACTTTGGAAAGATCCCAATGGATTGACCGAAGACGAGCGTCGCTTGGTCAAGCGCAACCTTGGGTTTTTTGTAACCGCAGACTCTTTGGCCGCCAACAATATTGTTTTGGGTACCTATCGCCACATCACAGCTCCCGAATGCCGTCAGTTTTTGTTGCGTCAAGCATTTGAAGAAGCGATTCATACCCACGCTTACCAATACATTGTGGAATCGTTGGGCTTGGATGAGAGCGAAATTTTTAGCGCCTACCATGAAGTTAAATCGATTCGCGACAAAGACGAATTTTTGATTCCGTTTATTGATGCGATCATGGACCCGCATTTCAATACGGGCACCCCCAAAAACGATCAAACTCTGCTCAAGTCTTTGATTGTGTTTGCATGCCTCATGGAAGGCCTGTTCTTTTATGTAGGTTTTACACAAATTTTGGCCTTGGGTCGTCAAAACAAAATGACGGGCGCTGCAGAGCAATACCAATACATCTTGCGCGATGAATCCATGCACTGCAACTTTGGCATTGATTTGATCAATCAAATTAAACTTGAAAATCCTCAATTGTGGACCGCTGAATTTAAAGCTGAAATTGTTGGATTGTTTGAAACGGCTGTTGAACTCGAATACAGATACGCAGAAGACACCATGCCACGAGGCGTATTGGGTCTTAATGCATCGATGTTTAAGGGCTATCTGCGCTACATTGCAAATCGTCGAGCCACACAAATTGGACTCGAGCCTTTGTTTCCTAACGAAGAAAATCCCTTCCCATGGATGAGCGAAATGATTGATCTGAAAAAAGAACGCAACTTCTTTGAAACTCGTGTGATCGAGTATCAAACAGGTGGCGCACTTTCCTGGGATTAACACTCACTGTGTTTGTAATTTGTTCTCACCTAATCTCTCTCAACTTTCAAAAGTTGTCGGTGAGAACACAACCCGTTCAAGGAGCTGAACCCGGATTCAACTCCTTGAATCACTTGAAACCTCTTGCAGGTTTTCAAGTGCCTCGAACCAACGATCTCACGATCTAGGAGAAAACAATGGCAACTGCAAAAAAAGCGGGCGCAAAAAAGGCCCCAGCAAAGAAAAAAGTGGCAGCTAAGAAAAAGCCTGCCGTCAAAAAAGTAGCTACTAAGAAACCGGCAGCAAAGAAAGTCGTCAAAAAGTCAGTCGCAAAAAAACCAGCTAAAAAAGTTGCTAAAAAACCAGCAGCAAAAAAGCCAGTTAAAAAAGTGACTGCAAAAAAACCAGCCGCCAAAAAAGTAGCAGCGAAGAAACCAGCAGCAAAAAAGCCAGTTAAAAAAGTGGCTAAAAAAGTAGTAGCGAGCAAACCGGCCGCAAAAAAACCAGTGGCAAAAAAGCCAGCACCTCCGGCCGTCGCTCACAAACCAGTAGTTAAGGCAACTGCACCCTTGCATGCTGCACCTGTAGCACAAACCACGCTCAACCCTCAGGCAGCGTGGCCATTTCCTACAGCCAGCAGACCCTGATCTTAACCATCAGTGGCACATTCAAAAGCCCGCTCATCGCGGGCTTTTTTTATTTCTTCAGACCGTCAAGCGAATAGTTTTGAGGACCTTTGCTTGCAATTTTGATGGAGCCGACTTGATTGCCTAAATGCGCGCATTTTTCAAGCGACCATCCCTTTTCAAGACCAAATAACAAAGCGCCTCGCCAAGCATCGCCACAGCCCGTTGGATCGACCACCGCTTGTGCTTTGGCAGGCGGCACAATGGTTTGATGACCATCAATCCAAACTTCACAGCCCTGCGCACCCAAAGTCACAATCAAACCTTTGACTCGTTTAGAGATTTGCGAGCTGTCTTGGCCTGTTCGGTCAGACAACATTTTTCCTTCATAGTCATTGACGGTTACCCATGTGGCTTGATCGATGAATCGATTGAGATCAGCCCCATCAAACATTGGCAACCCTTGACCCGGATCAAAAACAAATGGAATGTCTGCATGCGCAAATTGTTCAGCATGCATCAGCATCGCATCACGTCCATCGGGTGACACAATACCCAACCGAATGTTTGAATCTTTTTCAATGCGATTGATGTGAGCCTGCATCATGGCGCCAGGATGAAAAGCTGTAATTTGATTATTGTCGCGATCGGTCATGATCATCGCTTGTGCAGTGTAATGATCAGACACTGTTTGAACATGCTTGGTTGAAAGGCCCAAATTTTTGATGCGTTGGAGATAGCTTTCACCATCACTTCCCAATGTAGCCATGACCAAGGGTTCACCGCCCAACAATTTCATGCTGTATGCAATATTGCCTGCACAACCACCAAAGTCTCGACGCAACGCAGGCACCAAAAAAGAAACATTGAGAATATGCAATTGATCGGGCAAGATTTGTTCTGCAAATCGACCTTCAAATGACATGATGGTGTCAAATGCCAGAGAACCACAAATAAGCGCAGCCATTTAAAAATCCTTTTTAATTATGGATAAAACAATTCAACCTTAAAACCCACCACTTCAACAGGTAGCGATTCATTTAAAGTAAAAATCAATTTTGCAAGTTGATTTCTTTGCGGTCGCAACATATCCGTGAGGCCCAGTTGTTCGGGTCGAATAATTTTTTGAACGACCACTTGGTCATCTGAATTAGTTAATTGTAATTCGATGGAAGGCGTAGAGAGGGGAAAGGATAGCGTATTTTTGAGTTGAAACTCCATCAAATAACGACCGTCTTCTTGCAGCTCAAAACGACTGCTTTCGATATGCACGGCCTTGGCGTCCATTGGCCATTGCAATTGACAATCGCACAATTTAGTAAGCCATGGACTTAGGCTGGGCTCAACGGCCGCGATCCAATTGCGTTGAACCAAAGCGATTTGTAAAAGCAACCCCACAACTAAACCCGTAATAGCTAAAACAATCAAACTTTTTAAAAACAGACCTGATTTGGATTTCGTTTTGAGAGTTGGTTTTTCTTCTGCGGCACCCAAGGATAAATCGGGCCAAGGCTCATCGGTTAGTTCATATAAATTTTTATCGGCTTCAAAACTGTGATCACACGCGCCACATCTAACCCAACCATTGGCAGCGCTTAACTGCTCGGCTTGTAGATGAAATGCAGTTTTGCATTCGGGACAACGGGTAATAAAATTCATGACTTTGTTGAAGTCATCAAAATCCAACCTTCTTGCTCGTCGTGCACTCGCAAATTTAAATAAGGTTGATAGGCTTGTTGGAGTTCTTCGGCTTGTCGAGACAAAATACCCGCTAATACCAAATGCCCCTTGGCCTGTACTTGCTCACACAACAAAGGCGCCAGCACTTTGAGGGGCGAGGCCAAAATATTGGCCAACACAACATCATAGGGACCCATGCATTGATCAGGCAAGCCCGATTGAATCACGCAATGATTGGCAAGCGCATTGTTTTGAGTGGCAACCAATGCTTCAGGATCGATGTCAACCGCGTCGACTTGTTTTGCACCGTGCAAGTAAGCGCCAATCGCCAAGATGCCCGAACCACAACCATAATCAAGAACGCGCTGTGGAGATTGAATATGTTGCGCAATCCATCGCAAGCACATGCTCGTAGTTGGATGCGTGCCCGTACCAAATGCAAGCCCTGGGTCTAATCGAATCATGATTTTGGCCTGCGCGGGAGGCTGATGCCACGTGGGAACAATCCAAAAATCTTCTGTAATAGAAACAGGCGTAAACTGCGATTGCGTTAATCGCACCCAGTCTTGTTCGGGCACTTGCGAGACTTGCAAAATTTTGCACTGCGCCATGAATTCTTGCTGAGTGAGCCATTGCGACGCTTGCTCTGCGTCTTCTTTTTCATTGAATAATGCAATAACGCGTGAATGAATCCAACCCGCTTGATGCTGTGGCATGCCTGGTTCACCAAACAAAGCCAGTTCTGCGTCTGTATGCGCGTCTGCGTCTTCGATGTACAGACTACACGCATCTAGTACCATCAACGCATCGCTAATGATTTCTACTTGATCTTGCGGTGACAGAATGCAGATCTCAAACATAACATTAACGCTTGTGGGTTGCCAACCACTCTTCTAAATAATGGATATTGGTGCCACCCGACATAAATTTTGAATCGACCATGATTTCTCGATGCAATGGAATATTGGTTTGAATGCCTTCCACCACAGTTTCTGACAAAGCCGTTCGCATGCGCAAAATGGCTTGCTCGCGTGTATCGGCATAAACAATGATTTTTCCAATCATGGAGTCATAGTTGGGAGGAACAAAATAATTGGTGTACACATGTGAATCAACCCTCACGCCCGGACCACCTGGCGCATGCCACGTGGTGATGCGACCAGGTGAAGGCACGAATTTGTAGGGGTCCTCTGCATTGATGCGACATTCAATGGCGTGTCCACGCACTTCAATTTGTTTTTGATTGAAGGGTAATTTTTGACCTGCAGCAACCATGATTTGCGTTCTAACAATATCCACGCCCGTGATAAATTCTGTGACGGGATGCTCAACTTGAACGCGCGTATTCATTTCGATGAAATAGAACTCACCGCTTTCGTATAAAAATTCAAAGGTGCCAGCACCACGATATCCGATTTTTTTGCAAGCAGCCACACAACGCTCGCCGATTTTTTCGATTAATTTCCGAGCGATGCCAGGTGCAGGACCTTCTTCAATGACTTTTTGGTGGCGTCTTTGCATAGAGCAATCGCGCTCACCCAAATAAACCGCATTTTTAAATTTATCCGCAATGATTTGAATCTCGATATGGCGTGGGTTTTGTAAAAACTTTTCCATATAAACCGCAGGATTGCCAAAGGCCGCACCTGCTTCTGCTTTGGTGGTTTGAACTGCATGAATCAGTGCAGCCTCTGTATGCACCACACGCATACCGCGCCCGCCACCGCCACCTGTCGCTTTGATAATGACGGGGTAGCCGACTGACTTTGCCATGCGGCGTATTGCAACGGGGTCATCGGACAATTCACCCTCAGATCCAGGCACACACGGAACGCCAGCTTTGATCATCGCTTGTTTGGCCGATACTTTGTCGCCCATGATGCGAATGGATTCTGCCGTGGGCCCAATAAAGCTAAAGCCACTTTTTTCGACGCGCTCCGCAAAGTCTGCGTTTTCACTTAAAAAACCATAGCCTGGGTGAATTGCTTCTGCATCGGTGACCTCTGCTGCCGAAATAATGGCAGGCATATTGAGATAACTTTGCGCCGATGGGGCTGGGCCTATACAAACAGCTTCTTCAGCCAATTTGACATATTTAGCTTCACGATCGGCTTCGGAGTAAACAACGACCGCTTTGACGCCGAGCTCACGACAAGCCCTTTGAATACGTAATGCAATCTCTCCACGATTGGCAATTAGAATTTTTTTGAACATTGCTAAAGGCTCACTCAATCACAAAAAGAGGCTGGCCGTATTCAACGGCCAGCCCGTTATCTGCCAATATTTTTGTGATGGTTCCTGTGAAGTCGCATTCAATTTCATTGAGGATTTTCATGGCCTCAATAATACAAATGGTGTCACCTTGCTTGATGGAGTCGCCCACCTCAACAAATGGTTTGCCGCCAGGACTGGCTGAGCGATAAAAAGTCCCAACCATGGGGGATTTAACAATTTGCCCAGATTGAGGGGCATCAGCAGAAGCAATGGGTGATTTTGATGCAGTGGCCGCAGGCTGAGCCACCAAGGGTGCGGCTGGAATGACGATTTGCATGGGCGCCGCGGTTGTTGCGGCTGCTTGCGATCCGCTTTTGACAATTCTGACCTTTCCTTCAGCTTCAGTGATTTCAAGTTCGGTAATGTTGGAGTCGGCCACCAGGTCGATGAGCGTCTTGAGCTTTCTTAAATCCATGAGTTAGTGTCTTTGCTAATAAGAAAGTGCGAATTTACACCAAAAAACGCCTGTTTTGAGAAATCAACTCAAATTAGTGCACCGATCAAACCCAATTTTTGATGTCATTTGCGTTTAATTTACCTAATTTTTTGGCCAAAATGCTCCCATTTGCATTTAAAACCACAGTAAACGGTAATCCGCCCGCCAAATTTCCTAAGTTTTTTGCAAGCTCAGTCCCCTCTAAACCCGCCAAGCCCACCAGATACTCAACAGGGTATTGGCTTAAAAAATTTTTAACCGAACTGGGTTGATCAATGGCTAAGCCTACAACTTGCCAACTTTTAGACTTTTTTTGTTGATAGAAAGCGTTAATTAGAGGCATTTCCTCGACACAAGGCGCACACCAAGTTGCCCAGAAATTAATCACCAAGGGCTTTCCCTTCAGATCTTGAAGACTCAAGCTGCTGCCATCAGGCGTATCAAACACCGAAGACCATAGTTTTTTTTCTGTATCCGCGTCCAATTGCTCGGGCTGACTCAAGCGCCACAAACCATATCCACCCAAGGCCGACAAGAGCGCTACGCCCGCCATCAAACCTCTTCTTTGAAGCAAATGGCTCTTCGAATCGCCCGTCAACTCATTATTCATGGGTATCTTTCAATAAAAGCTCAAGACTTTTGAGCGAACCACTTTTGGTCAAACCTTTGGAGTCGGGTTGCAAAGCTCCTCGAATATCGTCCAAATCATAGATAGAAAGATGGACGCCCACATATTCGTTGAGAGGTTCGCACCAACTGCTCAAACTCAGCACATCAACAGTTTGGCCATGAATACCCGAAGAGGGGTTTACATCATAGGAAACACCTTGATCAATCAATTTGATTTCTGCCGATTTGGAGTCATCACAAAACAATTGGAGATGAATATCGTTCAAGCGCGTGGCCATTCCGCGCCAAACTGCGCCAGCCAAGTGCGGCTTGAACTCTTCAAGTCGACGCATCCAAACAACCGCCAATTGACGCAAAGCCAGTAACTCGCCAGGTTGCGTATCCGAACAAAACAAGGCGATGTACTCTCTTACATGCTCTTCGAGGTCATCGTTGTTGGGCAATGCGGTACGCAAAGGCAAACCCAATAATTTAACCGCGCGTTTTTTGCTGGCTTGATAGCTCAAGCCTTCTTCCACAATAAATCGCGCGGCCGTTGACAATAATTCTTGCTCCAAATCTTGCATCAAGCGATTGTGCCTTCGATTCAGCCATTCGCCTTTTACAATCCATGGATGCACATACATATATTGGGTATTTGCGGCACCTTCATGGGAGGGTTGGCCGCGTTGGCGCGAGAAGCGGGTCATCAAGTGACGGGATGCGATGCAGGCGTGTATCCACCCATGAGCGATCAGCTTCGAAGTTTGGGCATCGAATTGATCGAAGGCTTTGGAGCCGATCAACTCAAACTCAAAGCTGATTTGCATGTGATTGGCAATGTGGTGAGTCGCAGTCGACTCGACAACGGTCAGCCCAAATTTCCTTTGATGGAAGCCATCTTGGATCAGGGCTTGCCTTACACCAGTGGGCCCCAATGGATGTGCGATCACCTCTTGCACACACCGCATCAAAGTCGTCACGTCATGGCCATTGCAGGTACGCATGGGAAAACAACCACCACAGCCATGCTCACTTGGATATTGGAGTCGCAAGGCCTCACACCTGGATTTCTAATTGGCGGTGTACCACTCAACTTTGGCGTTTCTGCACGATTGGGTCAATTAGCAAAAAATCAAACACGCCCACTCTTTGTCATCGAAGCCGACGAATACGACACCGCATTTTTTGACAAGCGAAGCAAGTTTGTTCACTACAGACCTCGCACAGCTATATTAAATAATTTAGAGTTTGATCATGCCGATATTTTTGAAAATATAGGCACGATAGAAAAACAGTTTCATCACTTGGTACGCACCGTACCACCCTCGGGTCAAATTATTTTTAATCGCGATGAAGAAAGCTTGAAGCGCGTCATTGAACAAGGATGCTGGAGTGACAAAATATCTTTTGGTCAATCAACCCAATCGCAATGCCAAGCGCACGGTGAACCTTCACAATTTGAAGTTTCGTTCAATGGTAAGCGTCAAGGTCAAGTTCGCTGGAACATCACAGGCGTTCATAACCAAATGAATGCGTTGGCCGCCATCGCCGCGGCGCATCATGTGGGCGTGGCACCCATCGATGCATGCGCGTCCTTATCGACATTTGAAAACGTCAAGCGTCGAATGGAAGTGCGCGGAGTAATCGGCAAAGGCTCAGATGCCATTACTGTTTACGATGATTTTGCTCATCACCCCACTGCCATCAGAACCACTATCCATGGATTGCGAAAACAAGTGGGTTCATCCAGAATTTTGGCCGTGTTTGAACCACGCAGTAACACCATGAAATTAGGCGCCATGAAATCGCAACTGCCTTGGAGTTTGGAGATGGCCGATCTGACGATTTGCCATAGTGCAGAACTCGACTGGGACGCCTCACAAGTTTTGGCTCCTATGGGCCATCGTGCAAAAGTTGCAAACACGATTGATAAAGTCATTGCACAAGTAATGCAATCGGTTCAACCGGGCGATCACATCTTGTGCATGAGCAACGGTGGCTTTGGCGGCATTCATCAAAAATTATTGAATGCCTTAAAAAAATAAAATTTAAATTATTTTTTGCGTTGACGACGTGCTTTCACACCCTCTGAAAAAACGTTTAACAAGCCTACAGATGTATCCCAATCGATGCACGCATCTGTGATGCTCTTGCCGTATTCCAATGCGCCAACTTTGTCTTTGCTTGGTGTGAATTTTTGTGCGCCACCTTTGAGATGGCTCTCCACCATCACGCCAAATATTTGGTTCGATCCACCAGCAATTTGCTTGGCAATATCGCTTGCCACTTCAAATTGCTTTTCGTGTTGCTTGCTGCTATTGGCGTGACTGCAGTCCACCATCAAATGCGCAGGCAATTTGGCAGATAACAAATCTTGACACGCAGCGTTAACGCTGGCCGCGTCGTAATTGGGCGCTTTACCGCCGCGCAAAATCACATGACAATCTTTGTTGCCCTGCGTTTGCACAATCGCAACTTGTCCATTTTTGTGTACCGATAAAAAGTGATGTCCTCTTGCCGCGGCTTGTATCGCATCGGTTGCAATTTTAATATTGCCATCGGTGCCATTTTTAAAACCGATCGGCGCCGATAAACCCGACGCCAATTCGCGATGCACTTGACTTTCGGTCGTGCGCGCGCCAATCGCACCCCAACTGATGAGGTCGCCAATGTATTGTGGAGAAATCACGTCTAAAAATTCTGAACCTGCTGGCAAGCCCACGCGATTGATTTCGATCAGCAATTGACGTGCAATGCGCAGTCCTTCATCGATGCGATAGGTCTCATCTAAATAGGGATCATTGATCAAACCTTTCCACCCAACCGTTGTGCGTGGCTTTTCAAAATAGACGCGCATCACAATTTCTAAGGTATCGGAAAAACGTTCGCGCTCACCGATGAGGCGACGCGCATATTCAAGTGCAGCTACAGGATCGTGAATGGAACAAGGGCCAATCACAACCAGCAATCGATCGTCTTTGCTGTGCATGATTTTTTGAATCGATTTGCGCGTATGCGTGATGAGAGTCTCAACGGCCGTATCTTGAATTGGGAAAAAACGGATGAGATGTTCGGGTGGCGGAAGCACGGTGATGTCCTTGATGCGTTGATCGTCTGTCTCGCTTGTCTTGTCATCGTGCGAGTGATATTTGGAATCTGTGATGCTTGATTTCATGAGAACCTCGTGGGTGAATGCCGTTTAGGAGGTAAAAAAAAACCGCCTGGTCTGGCGGTTGGTTGGGGAGTTCAGAGCGTTTTTTTAGGTACGTTCAGATCTCTCTACCGCCATGAAAGCGTGAGAAGCTAAAGTAACCAAAATAAAAATGCGCTGAGTACATAGTAAATAATATATCACAGCTTGTGAGGAGACACAAATTAGGCGGTTCCACCCACTGTGATCCCATCAATGCGCAGGGTGGGCTGCCCCACTCCAACAGGCACACTCTGTCCTTCTTTGCCGCAGGTACCAACACCACTGTCTAATGCCATGTCGTTGCCAATCATGGAGACGCGTGTAAGTACATCAGGGCCGTTTCCAACCAAAGTTGCGCCTTTCACGGGATACAGAATTTTCCCTTTTTCAACCCAATAGGCTTGGCTGGCAGAAAAAACAAATTTGCCTGAGGTGATGTCGACTTGCCCGCCGCCAAAATTGGTGGCGTACAAACCTTTGTTGATACTAGCCACAATTTCTTCGGGCGTTTGTTGTCCACTCAACATATATGTATTGGTCATGCGTGGCATTGGCACATGGGCATAACTCTCACGACGCCCGTTGCCCGTGGGCTTAACGCCCATGAGTCGCGCATTCATCGAATCTTGTATGTAGCCTTGCAAAATACCGTCTTCAATGAGGACGTTGCGCTGCGTTGCACATCCTTCATCATCTACATTGAGAGATCCTCTGCGGTCGTTGATGGTTCCATCATCTAAAATCGTAACTCCCTTGGCGGCAACGCGTTGCCCTATCTTGCCTGCAAATGCGCTAGATCCTTTGCGATTGAAATCGCCCTCTAGACCATGTCCAATCGCTTCGTGCAACAAAACGCCAGGCCAACCAGGGCCTAAAACAACCGTCATTTCACCTGCAGGTGCGGGTCGCGCTTCTAAATTGGTGAGTGCCGCACCAACGGCATCTTCGACATAACGTATGAGGCATTCGGCGTCAAAATAAGCCAATCCAAAACGTCCACCGCCGCCTGCAGATCCTACTTCGCGACGACCTTTTTGTTCGGCAATCACAGTAAGGCTTAAGCGAACCAAGGGACGAACATCGGCTGCTAATGTGCCATCGGCACGCGCAACCATCACGACATCGTATTCAGAGGCAAGACCCGCCATCACTTGAACCACACGCGGGTCACGCGCGCGCGCTTGTTTTTCGATTCGCTCAAGCAATTGAACTTTGGCCGCACTATCCAATGAGCCAATGGGATCGTCTCCAAGATAAAGACTGCGACTTGCAGCAATTTTTTGACTCGGAATTTTGATCTTGGCGTTATTGCCCGCACTTGCAATCGTTCGCACTGTGCTCGCTGCGTCTTCTAACGAGGCCCAAGAAATATCATCCGAATAGGCAAAAGCAGTTTTTTCACCGCTCACGGCACGAACGCCTACGCCTTGATCAATGCTGAATGAACCGGTTTTGACGATGCCTTCCTCCAAGCTCCAACCTTCGGAGCGGGTGTATTGAAAATAAAGATCAGCATCATCTACTCGATTCGCTCGAATATGCAAGAGCGCGCGCGTTAAATGAGATTCATCGAGTCCATAGGGGTCGAGCAATAATTTGCGAGCAATGGCTAATCGCTCAATGGTGGGTTCGCGTGAGATCATGTCGCGATTGTAGAGGTTTGCGCAAAAACCTTGGAATGCGGACCACTATTTAAATTAGGACTGAACCAATTGCTTGGCCTTGGCCACTGACATCAAAATCCCAATACCCAAACCAAGCGTTACCATTGCCGTTCCGCCGTAACTAATAAATGGCAAAGGAACGCCCACAACGGGCAGAATACCGCTCACCATACCCATATTGACAAAGGCGTAGGTAAAGAAAATCATGGTGATACTACCTGCCAAGAGTCGAGAAAATAAAGTGGGTCCATTTTGAGAAATAGCCAAGCCCCGCAAAATCAAAAACAAAAATGATCCGATTAAAAATAAATTACCTAGCAAGCCAAACTCTTCAGAATAAGCGGCAAAAATAAAATCCGTGGTTCGCTCAGGAATAAAGTCGAGATGGGTTTGCGTACCTTGCATAAAGCCTTTGCCCCAAAACCCGCCCGAACCAATCGCAATCATCCCTTGAATAATGTGAAATCCTCGCCCCAAGGGATCTCGCCCAGGGTCGAGCAATGTACAAACCCTTTGCTGTTGATAGTCGTGCAAGAGTGGCCATCGAAAACCATCGGCGCATAGCGTAGGCTCGAAAACAACCAATAACACTAAGCTAATTAAACCAAAAAACAAAGGCGGAATAATCAAATACCAACTCAATCCCGCAAAAAATAAAACATAAAAGCCCGCTGAAAAAACCAAAATAGCCGTGCCTAAATCGGGTTGTCTGACAATGAGAGCAACGGGTATCAACAAAATTAAACCGCCCACCAAAAAATCAAGCGGTCGCATTTGACCTTCGCGTTTTTGAAACCACCAAGCCAGCATCAAAGGCATGGCAATCTTCATGATTTCACTGGGTTGAATGACGATGCCAATGTTGAGCCAACGACGAGCGCCTTTTTTGGTGAGTCCAAACAAGGCGACCGCAACCAACAGGGCCAGGCCAACGGTATAAATTGGAACGGCAAGCAACATCAGTTTTTGTGGCGGTATTTGAGCCACCATAAACATAATAAATCCAGCGATCAGCATATTGCGGCCATGATCCCAAAATCTCTGGCCATCGGCAAAGCCAGAAGAGAACATAGTAATTAAGCCTGTGCAGACCAATAAAAATACCGCAAACGCAAACGGTCCATCAAAACCTTTGAGCAAAGGCCTGATTCTTCTAAGAAAATGAGCGTTTTCAATGACAATATTCATTGGCACCGATTATCAACTGAAACGGATCTGTTTTGTCAACATGGGACAATACACGCATGTACGTATTAATTGAAGATTCTGGAAAATTTTTAACCGGTCGGGTCTTGTCCGAGACCGATACATCCGCACAGGTTGAACTCGATTCGGGCAAACGCCTCAAAGTCAAATTGACGCAGGTCATGCTTCGTTTTGAAAAACCGTCGCCCCATGAATTAATGGCCGACGGGCTTGCACTCTCAGAGTCAATCGAATTGGACTTGGCTTGGGAATTTGCGCCCGAAGAAGAGTTTGGATTTGAAGAGTTCGCCAAAGAATATTTCAACGCCAGTGCCAGTTTGATTCAACAAGCCGCGAGTTTGTTTCGCTTATTTGACACACCGCATTATTTTCGACGCGTGGGTAAGGGTCGATTTAAAAAAGCATCGGCTGATATTTTGAAGCAAGCCTTGGCAACCATCGAAAAGAAAAAATTACTGCAAGAACAAATTCAAACGTGGGCCCAAGAATTGGCGCAAGAAAAATGTCCAACACCGATTGCCGAGCAGTTGTACAAAATTCTTTTTAAGCCCGACAAAAATGCGCCTGAATACAAAGCGGTTGTTGAAGCTTCCAAGACCACTAAAATAGCACCACTGACTCTTTTACAAAAAACTGGCGCTATCTCTTCGCCGTATCAATTTCATTGGCAACGATTTTTATTTGAAAATTTTCCAAAAGGAACAGGCTTTCTAAATTTGCATTCGCCTGCAATCAAACTGGATTTACCTTTGGCAACTGTTCAAGCTTATTCCATCGATGACTCTCAAACCACCGAGATTGACGATGCGCTATCAGTTCAAGGTTTGCAAACAGGCGTCGTCACCGTTGGTATTCATATCGCCGCACCCGCACTCGCATTAAAACCCAGCGACGCCATCGATCAATGCGCACGAACGCGTTTATCCACAGTATATATGCCAGGACACAAAATCACCATGCTACCCTCGCATGTGGTTGAGTCTTTTACTTTGCAAGAAGGAAAAAATTGTCCTGCCGTTTCTTTGTACGTGAGCTTCAATGAAGAAACCTTAGAAGTTCTAAGCTCCATCACAAAAATTGAGCAAGTATCCATAACTGCCAATTTGCGTCATGATCAATTAGAAGATTTAGTCACCGAATCTTGGTTAAGTGCAAACGCTCCAAGCGATGCTGCTCAAACAACAACACCTCATCTGCCGCAACTCGAGTTATCTTTCTTATTTCGACTTGCACAAAATCTCAAATCAAAACGCGAGGTAGTGCGTGGCAAACCAGAAAATTTCAATCGACCCGATTACAACTTTCGCATCGTTGACGCACCTGAAGATGGCCCACTAGGTACAGAAAACGTTGTCATCACTCAAAGACAACGCGGCACACCCCTCGATTTAATTGTGGCCGAGACCATGATTTTGGCCAATAGTACGTGGGGGCGATGGATGGCCGATTTGGGCGTCCCCGCTATTTATCGCAGTCAAGCCAGTATAGCGCCTGGTGTCAAAGTACGCATGAGCACCAAGGCTTTACCGCATGCAGGAATTGGCGTGGGCTGTTATGCATGGTCAACATCACCATTGCGACGCTACACCGATTTGGTCAACCAATGGCAAATCATCGCTTGCGCGCAAAATGGCACAACGGCTGCATTGGTTGCTCCTTTCAAACCCAAAGACACTGAATTGTTTGCAATTATTTCTTCGTTTGACGCTGCCTACACCGCTTACAACCAACATCAAGCTAGTATGGAAAGATTTTGGACGTTGCAACACGTCAAACAACATTCAATCGATCAAATCGACGCGCAAGTTTTTAAATCTTTTCCTGGCACGCCGCCTATGGCACGTGCCGATCACTTGCCCTTGGTATTGAGTATATTAAATGCACCTCCATTGGATCGAGGCACGCCGATCAAAGTGCGCATCGGCGATATCGATGACATAAGTTTGGATTTGCAAGCGCATTATTTAGAAACATTGATGAGTGGCCAAGCAAGTCTGAAACAAACAGATGAAATTGAAGAAGGAGACGACAACTCATCGGCTGGCCCCATTGCAATTGCCATCGATATGTCCGACGAAAGTACAGAAACTACGCAGACTACTCCGATTTTGGAAAAAGGCAACCCCATCTCGCCATGAACAAGGATTTTTTATCCCGCATCACGATTTTGCAATGGGCATTTGCATTGTCATTGGCAGTTCATGGTGGTTTATTGATTTTGCGTTTTGCTGCACCCGATCGTTTTGATCGATTGATGCAAGATCTTCCTCTTGAAATCATTTTGATTAACACCCTGAGCGATGTTCCCAAAAATGTAAAACCACAAGCTTTAGCACAAGTTAATTTAGCGGGTGGTGGCGATCACAGAGACGTGCGAGCGCAATCGCCCCTACCCAATGCACCACGCAATCAAATGGGCAAAGAGCAAGACAGCAATTTGCGCGAGCAAGTGGTTCAAATGCAAAAGCAACAAGAAAAGCTTTTAACGCAAGTTAAAGAATTGCTAGCCAATATGCCTGTTACGCAACCCGAACCCAATCAACCCGAAAGTAAAAACCAACGCCAGCAATTCATACAAATGTTGGCCGAAATTGAGCAACGCATTCAAGAACAAAATGCTAAACCACGCAAGCTCTACATCAGTCCGAGCACCCGTGCAGTGATTTACGCGCAGTATTACGACATCATGCGAAAAAAAATTGAAGACAAGGGCACACTTTATTTTCCAGAAATAGATGGCAAAAAATTATATGGTACGCTCACCATGATAATCACCATCAATTCGGGAGGCCTGGTGATTGCCGTCGAAGTTGCGCAAAGTTCTGGGCAACCCGAGTTGGATCGTCGTGCGCAAGCCATCGCCACCAGCGCTGGGCCCTTTGGTGCCTTCACGTCCGACATGCGCAAGCAAATCGATCAACTCGCATTGGTCACTCGATTTAATTTCACACGCGATGGCTCAATGCAAACCAAATGGAGTGAGCCTTGAAAAAATCTTTCTCAACGGTTGTTCGCTTCAAACCATTTCTGAGATGGCTAGGTCTTTTTGTGTTGGCATGGTTTGCATTACAAATCTATTTTTTAAGTCATATTGCTTTGATGCGTTATGTCAATCCTTCTTCAACCACGTTTCAGCGCTCACAGGCGAGGCAAATTTTTCAAATAAAAAAAGAATTGCCATGGCGTCAAGATTGGGTTGATTCACGCGATATTTCTTCTCACCTCAAACGCGCGGTAATTGCCTCCGAAGATGATATTTTTGCCACGCATGATGGCGTGCAGTGGGAAGCAATTGAGCGTGCATGGCACAGCAACATCAAATCACAACAACAGACGCAAAATAAAAATGTAAAGAAGGTGAAGATTGTTGGCGGTTCAACGATTACTCAACAACTGGCCAAAAATCTTTTTTTATCGGGCGAAAGAACTTTTTTTCGCAAGAGCCAAGAATTTATTCTTACCATCGGTCTTGAAATGTTTTTAAGCAAGCAACGTATTTTAGAAATTTATCTCAACCATGTGGAGTGGGGTCAAGGTGTGTTTGGAGCGCAAGCCGCTGCGCGTCATTATTTTCAAAAATCAGCTTCTCAATTAACACCATGGGAAGCGGCGCGTTTGGCCGTGATATTGCCTCGGCCTAAATATTTTGAAAAATTACCTCAATCACCTTATTTGAGCGATCGCACCGAAATTATTTTGGCGCGTATGAATGGCGCGGTATTGCCTTGAGCGCCAATATCGTCCTTGGCATCGATCCTGGTTTGCAAACCACGGGGTTTGGCTTGGTTCAGTTTGATGGCGGAAAACTGCATTACGTAGCGAGTGGCACGATTAAAACCACGCACTTGTCGCGCAGTGATTTACCTGCAAGGCTTAAAGTTTTGTTTGAAGGCATTCATGAAGTGGTTGATCGCTACCAACCCGATTGCGCGGCCATTGAAATTATTTTTGTCAATGTGAATCCACAAGCCACACTGTTATTGGGTCAGGCGCGTGGTGCATGTCTTACCGCATTGGTAACCAAGAATTTATCGGTAGCTGAATACACAGCTTTGCAAATGAAAAAAGCCATTGCAGGTCACGGCAAAGCGGGCAAAGCGCAGGTGCAAGAAATGGTCAAACGTTTGATTAATTTACCTGGCTTACCAGGCCCGGATGCAGCTGACGCTTTGGGTTTAGCTATCACACATGCGCATGCCGCCAAAGGATTGGCCTTGATGGCATTGGGTGGCAGTGTTAGAACCAAAGCCAGCGGCATGTATCGATCGGGTCGAAGCGGATAAACCGTCAATACAATTACCAAGCAGGTGCGAGTTGCGCGACTCCACGCGGCGCTAGGTTTTCGTCATCAAACGTAACGACTTCATAGCTATTAGGTCTGCTTAATAATTCTCTGAGCAATAAATTGTTGAGTGCATGCCCTGAACGAAATGCGCTGTAATATGCCAACAAGGGTTTGCCTAAAATATACAAATCGCCCATGGCATCGAGTATTTTGTGTTTGACAAATTCGTCGTCGTAACGAAGCCCATCTGTGTTGAGTACTTTGTAATCATCCATCACAATGGCATTGTCTAATCCGCCCCCTAATACCAAACCATTGGAGCGCATCATCTCAACGTCTTTGGTAAATCCAAAGGTACGCGCTCTAGCTATATCGCGCGCATACACACCCGTTTCCATATCAAATTGAACGCGTTGACCTGTGGAATCGACCGCGGGATGTTGAAAATCAATTTCAAAACTCAGTTTGTATCCGTGATGGGGACTGAGTTTGGCCCACTTGCCTTTATCGCCCTGACCTTCACTCACCATGACCTCTTGAACGATTCGAATGAAACGCTTGGGTGTATTTTGAAGTGCAATGCCTGCGTTTTGCAACAAAAATACAAACGATGCGGATGAGCCATCAAGAATTGGAACTTCTTCTGCGGTGATATCAATATAAAGATTATCCAAACCCAAACCTGAACAAGCCGACATCAAATGTTCAATGGTGTGAACTTTGACCCCTTGCGCAGAAATGGTGGAGGCCATGCGCGTATCCGTCACTGCAACTGCATTGACAGGTATTTCAATGGGATTGGGAAGGTCTACTCTTCTAAAAACGATGCCCGTGTCAGCGGGTGCGGGCCGCAACGTCATTTCAACGCGCTGCCCGCTGTGTAGTCCGACACCAACCGCCTTGGTCAGTGATTGAAGGGTTCTTTGTTTAAGCACCCGCTTATTTTAATCGGCTTGCTTGCGCAAGAACGCAGGGATCTCATAATCATCCATACCGCCTGAGGACATGGCGTCGACTTTGGCCGATGCATGCGTTCGATTGGTACGCCACACACTAGGAACACTTGATGTTTCGTAACTGGTGTTGCGAGGTGCTGCAGTTTGCAGGGCAGATGCCGCCGATTGACTTACGCTGCTGGCTTGAATTGTTGAACTATCAGACACCGACGTAGTTTGCATCGGCATATGCTGAGAAATTGGAACGTTATCGGTACCTGTGCGTATCACCGATAAAGGTGGCGCAACGCGTTTGCCCGATTGTGCCAAACCCGTTGCAACCACTGTGACGCGAATTTGATCGTTCAATGAATCGTCATAGGCGGTTCCATAAATCACATGCGCATCACCGGATGCAAATGCACGAATCGTATTCATGGCTTCACGCGACTCCGACAATTTCAATCCACCTTTGGATGCAGTGATCAAAACCAGCACACCTTTTGCGCCTGTCATATCCACGCCTTCGAGCAATGGGCACGCAACCGCTTGCTCGGCCGCAATGCGAGCGCGATCGGGGCCACTGGCCGTTGCCGTTCCCATCATCGCTTTGCCTTGTTCACTCATCACTGTGCGAACGTCTTCAAAGTCGACGTTGACCAGCGCTTCGACGTTGATAATTTCTGCAATACCACCGACCGAATTGCGAAGCACATCGTTGGCAAATGCAAATGCTTCGTCTTGCGACACATTGTCACCGAGTACTTCTTGTAATTTTTCGTTCAAGACCACGATAAGTGAATCGACATTGGCTTCAAGTTCTGCCAATCCACTTTCTGCATTGGTCATGCGGCGACCGCCTTCCCACTCAAAAGGTTTGGTGACAACACCCACCGTGAGAATACCCATCTCGCGTGCAATGCGTGCAACGACAGGTGCCGCGCCAGTGCCTGTGCCACCGCCCATACCCGCCGTGATGAAGACCATATTTGCGCCTTCTAAAGCAATTCGAATTTCTTCGATGGCTGTTTCGGCTGCAGACAGTCCGCGCTCGGGTCGACTGCCCGCACCCAATCCACTATCGCCCAATTGAATGATGCGATCCGCACTGCTGACTCGCAATGCCTGTGCATCGGTGTTGGCGCAAATAAATTCCACGCCTTTGACACCACTTCTGATCATGTGCTCCACCGCATTGCCACCACCGCCACCTACGCCGATGACTTTGATTTGTGTGCCCGCTTTAAATTCGCTTGTTTCAATCATTTCTATACTCATTTTTTTACTCCGTTTTGTGCAGTTGCCTGAGATGTTTTGGTTTTTTGTTGTTAAAAAAATTAAGTACCTGGAGGAGCACCACGACAGCAAGGTCGCCATCGGCGTCTCTGTGATTGAACAGGACTGCCACGCGATTGAGGAATGAAATTTAAAAATTGCATGATTAAAAATTTCCTACAAACCAGTCTTTGACACGACCCAATGCGGTTGTGACTGAACCACTTTTTTGTGCGACCTTAAATCCGCGCAAGCGACCTGTTCGGGCTTCTTCAAGAAGACCCATGACTGTTGCAGCGCGTGTTTGTGAAACCATATCGGAGAGTGCACTTGAATAATGCGGCAAGCCACGTCTCACGGGTTTAAGAAAAATATCTTCGCCTAACTCGACCATACCGGGCATCATGGCGCTTCCACCCGTGAGCACCACGCCTGACGATAAAACTTCTTCAAAGCCCGAATCACGAATCACTTGTTGAACCAAAGCAAAAATTTCTTCAACACGCGGCTCAATCACACCCGCTAATGCTTGACGACTCAACATGCGCGGCCCTCTGTCACCCAGGCCTGGTACTTCAACTTGTATTTCTGGATCGGCCAATAACTGTTTGGCATAACCCGACTCCACTTTGATATCTTCTGCATCTTTGGTGGGCGTGCGCAAAGCCATCGCAATATCGCTGGTGATTAAATCGCCTGCGATTGGAATAACTGCTGTGTGACGAATTGCACCGCCCGTAAAAATCGCAACGTCTGTTGTTCCTGCACCAATATCAACCAATGCAACGCCTAATTCTTTTTCATCGGGTGTAAGAACAGAAAGACTTGAAGCCAATGGGTTGAGCATTAATTGATCCACATCAAGACCGCAACGTCGCACGCATTTGATGATGTTTTCTGCAGCGGTTTGCGCGCCCGTCACGATATGCACTTTGGCTTCTAATCGAATGCCGCTCATGCCGATCGGTTCTTTGACGTCTTGACCATCAATCAAAAACTCTTGTGGTTCGACCAACAACAAGCGTTGATCGGTTGATATCGTGATTGCGCGTGCGGTTTCAACTACACGCGCCACGTCGGCTGCTGTGACTTCGCGATCTTTAACGGCAACCATGCCGTGTGAATTCATACCTCGAATGTGACTACCTGTAATACCTGTATAAACACGCGTTATTTTGCAGTCAGCCATGAACTCGGCTTCTTTGAGTGCTTGTTGAATGCTTTGTACCGTTGCATCAATGTTTACCACAACGCCACGCTTGAGTCCATTACTGGGCGCAATGCCAAGCCCAGCCATTTTTAATTCGCCACCTGGCAACACCTCAGCCACTACCACCATGACTTTGCTGGTGCCAATGTCTAACGCGACGACTAAATCTTTGTATTCTTTTGCCATACGGACCTCTTCATTTATTTCTTCAAAGCTGGCTCTAACGTGCTCACACCGCGCAATCGCAATGCATAGCCGTTTTCATGCCTTAAATCTGCCGATTCCAAAGCACTGACTTTTCGGTTGTAGCGACCCGCAACTTGCACCAAGGTGCTTGTCATGCGATCTAATCTCGCCATCACTTCCGTCACAGAACCTCGTCCCAATTCAATATCTGCGCCTGATTGAAGCAAAGCGCGCCAACTACCGCGTCCTGTTAACTCCAAACCTTTGATGGACAAATCTAATTTTTTGAGTCGCAATGAAACTTCACCAAACATTTGCAAAACCAATGTCGATTGAGAATCGGATCCGTACAAATGCGGCAACTTGGTGTTTTCCAATTCGTCAAAGTTAGCAACAAAGACTTCGCCTGCACTATTGAGTAATCTGGATTCAGACTCTGGACCCCAATAGGCAACGGGTTGATGCTCAACAATTTGAATGTTTAACTGATTGGGGAATTCGCGCTCAATGATTGCATGCCTTACCCATGGAACCGATTCAAAAATAGCTCGCGTGTGTACCAAATCAATGGTGAAAAAATTACCGTTGATCTTAGGAGTTACATTGGCGCGCAATGTGACTTCGTTGTTGTGTTGAGATGAGCCCAATACAACAATTTGTGAAATTGAAAATACAGGATGGCTAATGCCCCACCAGATCAGCGATCCAATTAACATCAATACAACCGCAGCAAACACCAACGTGGCTGTGATATTCATCAGCTTAATGTCCAATGGAATTTCTACCTTGAATTGCATGCGGGCTGCATCAGTTGCTCTCATGACACACGCCCTCCCTTGTGTTGATCAAGTTGTGCACTCATCAGCAATTGCAAACACAAATCTTCGTATGAAATACCTGAGGCCTTGGCCGACATGGGAACCAAGGAATGACTTGTCATGCCAGGGCTTGTATTCATCTCTAATAAAAACGCTTGTCGATCGCTTTTGCGAATCATCAAATCAGCACGACCCCATCCACGACAACCCAAAGCGCGATAAGCATCGAACGTGATTTGTTGAATCTTTTTTTCCTCTTCGGGTGGCAATCCACTGGGGCAATGGTATTTGACGACATCGGTGAAATATTTATTTTGGTAGTCGTAAGCACCTTGGGGCGCTGCAATACGAACCACGGGTAAAGCTTTGGCAAGATAACCTTCTCCAATAACTGGACAAGTCACTTCATCGCCATCAATAAATGCTTCACACAACAAGTCGGGATCGAATTGAGTGGCTAATGCAACTGCCGCTTGCATTTGATCTGCTGTCATCACCTTGGTCACGCCAATCGATGAGCCTTCACGTGGAGGCTTCACAATCAGTGGCAACTGAAGTTGCTCAGGAATTCTTTGAATGCTATGTGGTGTTTGTTCCTCTGGCGTTAAATGAACAAATGCAGGTGACTGCAAACCTTGCGCATTCCAAATTCGTTTGGTCATGGTTTTATCCATAGCAATGGCAGAAGCCATCACGCCCGAACCTGTATACGGTATACCTAGCAATTCGAGTGCGCCTTGAACTGTACCGTCTTCGCCATGACGACCATGCAATGCAATAAACACGTGCGTGTATTGCTGCGTTTTCAAATTTTGCAATGGTTGATTCGCAGGATCAAATGTATGCGCGTTAACGCCTTTGCTTTGTAAGGCTTGCAAAACACCATTTCCTGATAACAAAGAAATTTCGCGCTCTGCTGACATGCCGCCCATCAAAACGGCAACCTTCGCTTGATTAATATCAAAGGGCCTCATCGTGCACCCCCTTTGATTCTGACGGGCTCTTTGTGATTTGCTTTAAGAGCCACTTGCGCAGGGACTGTTCCAATTGATCCAGCGCCCAGGCACATCACCACGTCACCATCTTGGGCATGTTCGGAAATGAGTTGCGTGAGTTCATCCAAACTTTGTGCAAACACCAAATCATTTTGTCCCGCAACGCGCAGTGCGTGCGCCAAAGAACGCCCATCTGCCGAAGCGATGGGCGCTTCGCCTGCCGCGTAAACTTCTGTGAGCCACACCACATCTGCTGTTCGCATCACTCTCACAAAATCTTCAAAGCAATCACGTGTGCGCGTGTAGCGATGCGGTTGGAAAGCCAATACCAATCTTCGACCCGGAAATGCGCCACGCGCTGCCTGCAAGGTCGCGTCCAATTCAGCCGGATGATGTCCGTAGTCTTCAATCAATGTAAAGAGGCCGCCTTGTTTTGCTGGTATGTCGCCGTGCCTTTGAAAACGTCGACCCACACCTTTGAACTCCGACAATGCGACTTTAACAGCTTCATCGTCAATTCCAAGCTCCACAGCTATTGCAATCGCTGCTAATGCATTTCTGACATTGTGCTCACCCGGCAGATTCAAATCGATTTGCATATCAGGCAACTTAATACCGTTTTTGCGTGATACTTTAAATTGCATTCGACCCGATTTGGCGACTATGTCAAATGCTCGAACCTGCGCATTGGCCGACATGCCATAACTGGTAATCGGTCTTGAAACTAGCGGCAAGATACTTCTAAGTGCAAGATCATCGACACATAAAACAGCCGCACCATAAAAAGGCATGCGATGTAAAAATTCGATGAATGTATTTTTGAGTTTTCCAAAATCGTGGCCATATGTTTCCATATGATCTGCATCTATATTGGTCACAACTGACATCATTGGAATTAAATTTAAAAATGATGCGTCGGACTCGTCTGCTTCAACGACGATGTAATCGCCTTGTCCGAGTTTGGCCTTTGCACCAGCGCTGTTGAGTTTTCCGCCAATCACAAATGTTGGATCAAGCCCCGCATGCGCCAACACACTCGCCACCAAACTGGTGGTCGTTGTTTTGCCGTGCGTGCCAGCAATTGCAATGCCTTGCTTTAAACGCATTAGTTCTGCGAGCATCACGGCACGTGGCACCACAGGAATTAATTTTTGATGCGCAGCAATCACTTCTGGGTTGTTCTCTTTGACTGCTGTTGATGTGACCACCGCATCTGCACCAACAATGTTTGCTCTGCTATGACCAACAAAACTTTGAATACCCAATGCTTTTAAACGTTGCAAAACAGGGCCGTCAAAAATATCAGAGCCTGTCACCACATAACCCAAATTAAATAAAATTTCTGCAATGCCGCTCATGCCTGCGCCACCAATGCCAACAAAATGAATGTGACGAATCGCGTGTTTCATGCGACCAACTCCTCACACGCAGCCACCATGTGATTGGCAGCCGACACTTTGCGTAAGTCATACGCGCGTTGTGCCACTTCTTGCAACATGGTTCTGTCCAAATTTTGAATTTGAGTTGCCAATGTCTGCGCGTCCAAACTGCGCTGCAGCGTAAGCCACGCTGCGCCTTGATTCGCCAAAAAATTAGCGTTGACTATTTGGTGATCGGCCACTGCATGTGGGAATGGGACAAAAATCGCCACGCCACCGATCGCAGCAATTTCGGTCACTGTACTCGCACCCGCTCTGCAAATAATTAAATCGGCTTTGGCCATCGCTGATGCCGCATCTTCTATAAATGGTGTCAGCGTAGCTGTTACACCTGCTTGCGCGTATGACGCTTCTAAGGCTTGAATTTGTTTTTCGCCACTTTGATGCGTAACCATAGGACGATGCGAAGGATCAATCAAAGCAATGGCTTGTGGAACGATATCATTCAACGCTTTGGCACCCAAGCTTCCACCCATCACCAAGATTTGAAGCGGGCCTTGTCGATTCTGAAAACGAATGTTCGGCGCATCTTGCTTTAAAAATTCGATGCGCAATGGATTACCAATCCACTGACCACGCCAGAGCACACGCGGAAAACTGGTGAATACTTTTTTGGCAATTAGTGATAACCACCGATTGGCCATTCCAGCCAGTGCATTTTGTTCATGAACAATAAGAGGTTTGCCAAGCAACACAGCCATCACACCTGCTGGAAATGTGATGTAACCACCAAAGCCGATCACCACATCAGGATTGACATCCCGAATAATGTGTTTGCTTTGTTGAAATGCACGCATCATTCGCGCGGGTAACTTCAACCAAGTCAAAATACCTTTGCCACGCAAGCCGCCAAACTGCACCGCATGAAATGCTAAGCCTGCAATGGGTACGCGTTGACTCTCCATGCTGGGCTCTGCACCACCCAACCAATGCACACGCCAACCACGATCACGCAATGATTGTGCAACCGCCAAGCACGGGAATATATGTCCGCCTGTGCCGCCCGCAATCACCAATGCAATTTTGGTCTTCATCGTCGACCTCCATGCATCATCAATCGATTTTCATAATCGACGCGTAAAACAATCGCTATAGCAATGACGTTGAGCAAAATAGCCGATCCGCCATAACTCATAAACGGTAATGTCAGACCTTTTGTCGGTAATGCGCCTAAATTAACGCCCATATTAATGAAGGATTGAAAACCAATCCAAATACCCACACCTTGCGCTACCAAGCCAGCAAACACACGATCCATCGCAATCGCTTGACGACCAATGTACATGATGCGACGTGTGATCCACATGAATAAAGCGATCACACCACACACACCCACAAAACCAAATTCTTCACCAATCACAGCCAATAAAAAGTCGGTATGCGCTTCGGGTAACCAATGCAATTTTTCAACACTACCACCCAATCCAACGCCAAATATTTCGCCGCGACCAATAGCAATCAATGAATGAGACAGTTGGTAGCCTTTGCCCAATGCATGCTTTTCACTCCACGGATCTAAGTAAGCAAAAATCCGCTCGCGTCTCCATTCAGAAAAATAAATCATCATTGAAAATGCAAAAATCAACACCAAGGCAATTAAGAAAAACATTCGGGCATTGACACCACCCAAAAACAAAATACCCATGGCAATCACAACAATCACCATGAAGGCTCCCATATCAGGCTCTGCCAGCAACAGCGAACCCACCACGGCAACGGCCGCACCCATGGGCATCACAGAAGTAAAAAACTTTTCTTTGACTTCCATTTTTCGAACCATGTAATTGGCCGCATACAACAAGACGGTTAATTTGACCAACTCCGATGGCTGAAAATTCATCACACCCAATGAAATCCAACGACGCGCACCGTTAACGCCTTTTCCAATGAATGGAATTAAAACTAGAATGAGTAAAACTAATGAAGAAATAAAAAACCAAGGCGCTGCTTTTTCCCAATTGTCGATGGAGACCTGAAATGCAAGCAGACCCACCATGAATGCAATGCTGAGCGAAATCACATGACGAATTAAATAATGCGTTTGCGAATAATTTCCATTGAATCTAGGATTGTCTTGCATCGCAATTGACGCTGAATAAACCATGATCAAACCAAACACGAGCAAGGTGAAGATGGCCCACAATAAGGGCTGATCAAAACCTTTGATACTGACAGGCATCGCAGGAGTGCGTGAAAACTCATTGCCATGAACGCGCACAGGTAATGCGTCTAGTCCTTCTTGAGGAGTTGTCCCCAAAAACAAAGATTTGATGCTATCCCAGCGCTGAGCTATCGAGCTCATGCCGTGTCCTCCGCTAAAGCTAGCGCATGAACCGCATCACAAAATACTTTTGCGCGATGCTCGTAGTTGTCGAACATATCAAAGCTTGCGCATGCAGGCGACATGACAACCGCATCGCCCGTTTGTGCCAATTGACTGGCCATCTCGACGGCCTCTTGCATGCTTGATGCATGTTGCATGTTGACAGATGTTGGACTGCACGCTTCTTGAATTAACGATGCATCACGACCGATCAACACAACAGCTCTGGCGTATCGCGATATCTGTGAAGACAAAGGAGAAAAATCTTGTCCTTTTCCATCGCCTCCCAATATCACAACCAAGCGCCGATCAACGCCCAAACCTTGAATAGCTGCAACCGTTGCCCCCACATTGGTACCTTTGCTGTCTTCAAAATATTCAACATCTTTGATGACAGCAATCGATTCCAAACGATGCGGCTCACCTAAGTACTCACGCAAACCAAACAACATCGGGCCCAATGCCGCGCCAGTGTTGCAAGCCAGCGCCAATACAGCCAACGCATTGAGCGCATTGTGTTGACCCCGAATGCGCAAAGCATCTGCAGGCATCAAACGCTGGATATAAATTTCCTCTTCTTCCTCGTTGCGGCGACGCTTGCGCGTTTCATCGGCTTCGTGCGCACGAACCAACCAGGTCACACCATTGACTGTTTCAAGTCCATAGTCACCCGCGCGTTTGGGCACATCTGCACCATAACCAATCCAATGGCGAACTGTTTTTTGTTTTTTCTTGATTTGTTCTTCGGTTGGAAGCAGTTTCATCACCAGCTCATCATCAACGGGCAATACCAAGGTGGCATGTGTTCCCATGATTTTGGATTTGGCCCTCACATAAGAAGCCATATCACCGTGCCAATCCAAATGATCTTGCGTAATATTAAGTATGGTAGCTATTGTGGGTTTAAACTGTTTAATATCGTTGAGTTGAAAACTCGATAACTCCAACACCCACACTTGCGGTAAATCTTCTAGCTTTATACGCAAAGTATCGAGCAATGTGGGGCCGATATTGCCAGCAACCGCTACTTTTTTTCCTGCGCGCTCGAGCAACTGACCTGTGAGCGATGTAACTGTTGTTTTACCATTAGTACCCGTGATGGCTAATATTTGTGGCGTGTATTGTTGTGATTGTTGCAAGTCATCCAAGGCTTGTTGAAACAGAGTGAGCTCTGTTCCCATCCACAATCCAATTTGCTCAGCTGCATTCCACACACCCGACACATCGGCTGGCGTGAGACCAGGGCTCTTAAACACAGCACGAATACTTTTTCCTTCAATTAATTCTTGATTCAAAGGACCCGATACAAATTGAGCTTGAGGGCAATCTTGTTTCAACTGACTCAGCAATGCAAGTTCTTGACGAGTATCGGCCACCGTAATTTGCGCGCCATGCATCACGCACCAACGCGCCATGGCCAGGCCTGACTCTCCTAGGCCTAATATCAAAACTTGCAGATCTTTGAGTTGCAACATGTTTAACGCAATTTCAGAGTTGACAAACCCACCAAGCAAAGCAGCATGGTGATGATCCAAAAACGAACAACCACTTGAGTTTCTTTCCAACCGGCTTTTTCAAAATGATGATGCAAAGGTGCCATTTTTAAAATTCTTCTGCCTTCGCCGTATTTGCGCTTGGTGTATTTAAAGTAAGTCACTTGCATCATCACCGAGACCGCTTCTGCAACGAAAATACCACCCATAATCGCAAGCACAATTTCTTGTCTAACAATCACAGCAATCGTACCAAGCGCACCACCTAAAGCCAACGCACCCACATCGCCCATAAACACTTGTGCCGGGTGCGTGTTAAACCATAAAAAAGCCAAACCAGCGCCAGCCATGGCCGCGCAAAAAATTAATAGTTCACCCGCGCCAGGAATATAGGGGAAGAATAAATATTTGGAGTAAACAGAACTACCTGTCACATAAGCAAAGACACCCAATGCAGAACACACCATCACCACAGGCATGATGGCCAATCCGTCTAAACCATCGGTGAGATTGACCGCATTGCTCGATCCCACAATCACCAGATAAGTCAAGATCACAAATCCCAAAACACCCAATGGATAACTCACTTCTTTAAAAAACGGCAAGAACAAGCCTGCTTTGGGCGGCAGATTCACATCAAAGCCCGACTTAATCCAAGAAATAAATAATTCCATCACGCGAAAATTACTGTTTTCAGAAATACTAAAAACCAAATACAAAGCTGCCAATACACCAATGAGCGATTGCCAAAAATATTTTTCTCGTGAACGCATGCCTTCGGGATCTTTATTGACCACTTTGCGCCAATCATCGACCCAACCAATGGCGCCAAAGCCCAAGGTCACAAGCAACACAATCCAAACAAAACGATTGGACCAATCAAACCACAACAATGTAGAGATCGCGATTGAAATCAAAATCAAAACTCCACCCATGGTTGGAGTGCCCGATTTACTGAGATGTGACTCCATGCCGTACGCACGAATAGGTTGGTCAATTTTGATGGAGGTAAGATAACGAATGACGGCAGGGCCTGCAATTAAACCAATCAATAGCGCTGTCAACGCCGCCATCACCGCTCTGAATGTGAGGTATTGGAAAACACGAAAGTACCCAAACTCTGGCGAAATACTTTGTAACCACTGAGCTAAACTCAACAGCATGTGGGCTCCTTGTTTTGAGTGGCTTGCTCAATGGCTTGCACCACGCGTTCCATTTTCATGAACCTGGATCCCTTAACCAATATGCTATTGACTTCGGGCAACAATTGAATCGCTGCTTGATTGAGCGCATCAATTTCATCCCAATGAATCGAATGTGAACAAGTGCTGTGTGTGTGCTTTGACAATAAACCTAATGTGTAAACGTGCTCAATGCCATTTTTAAATGCATAACTTCCAATCTCTTGATGAAATGCAGGCCCTTGCTCGCCCACTTCACCCATATCTCCCAACACCAACAAATGGGGCGCGGGTAATTGTTTCAATACATCAATAGCGGCAATCACAGAATCTGGATTGGCGTTGTAGGTGTCATCAATCAATGTTTTACTTTGTTGCTGATATTGCAAGGCCACTGCACGCGAGCGCCCTTTGACGGGCTCAAACGAAGCCAAGCCATCGATCATCGCTTGCAAAGGTGCTTGCGCTGCACACGCAGAAGCCAATGCAGCCATTGCGTTGTTAACATTGTGCAAGCCTGCAATTTTTAATTGCGTCTTGACGCGGCCTGCAGGCGTTTGAATCTCTACTTGCCAATGATCCACACGCCAATCTGCAGAAATGAGTTGAACCTCACCGCCCTTGCCAAAACAAATACTTGTTCTTTGTCCTGTTATTTTTTTCCAAAGCGGAGTGAATTCATCGTCCGATGGAAATACAGCCACACCATTTGCAGGCGATGCTTCGATCACGCATGCGTTTTCAATTGCAACGGCTTGTACGCTTTGCATAAATTCTTGATGCTCGCGTTGTGCGTTGTTCACCAATGCAACTGTGGGTTGAGCCATGCGCGCGAGTTGTGCAATTTCTCCGGGATGATTCATACCCAATTCGACAACCGCGCATGTGTGAGATGAACGCATGCGCATCAGGGTGAGCGGCACGCCAATTTCATTATTGAAATTACCTTCGGTCACCAATGCAGCGTTGCCAGCCCATATTTTAAAAATATGACCAGTCATTTGTGTCACAGTTGTTTTACCATTACTGCCCGTAACTGCAACCACAGGAATTTGAAATTGATGACGCCACGATTGCGCCAAAAGGCCTAAAGCATTTTTTGAATCTTTCACTTCAAGGCCTGACAGCTGTGCTTCCTTTAATCCTTTGTGTGCGATGGCCGCACGAGCACCATCTTGTTTGGCTTGATTTAAAAATGCATGCGCATCAAATTTTTCACCTTTTAGCGCAACAAACAAATCGCCGTTTTGCAAAGTTCGGCTATCGGTATGAACGCGATCAACTACAACAGTGGAGTCGCCAATCAATTGCGACTCAGGCAACCATTTTGCAATTTGCGACAACGATAAGTTCATGGAGCTGTTCATATGCGCCACCATGAATCCAGCGCCTGTTGCGCATGCGTCTCATCTGAAAATGGATGACGCACACCTTTGATCTCTTGATAGTTTTCGTGACCCTTACCTGCAATTAAAACAATGTCGTTTTTATTTGCTTGCGCAATGCTGTGTGCAATCGCTTTGGCTCGATCAATCTCTGTATGTGCCTTGTTTTTATGAGTTAAACCAACGATCATGTCATTCAAAATCGATTCTGGATTTTCGCGCCTAGGGTTATCGCTGGTTAACACCAAACTGTCAGATGATTGCTCGGCAATCTGCGTCATTAGTGCGCGCTTCGCTTTATCGCGATCGCCACCACAACCCACTACACAAATGAGTTTTCCATCGCGTTGATGTGCTAATACTTGAAGTGATTGCAATACTTTTTCTAACGCATCGGGCGTGTGCGCATAATCAATCACGACTTGCGGCTTGTCTGCTTGCACAATGCGTTGCATGCGCCCTGGAACGGAGGTTAGCGATTCACAGGCTTGAACAGCTTCTTTTAATTCGTATCCACAAACGTACAAACTGGCAATCACACCCAAAAGATTGTGTACGTTATAAAGGCCCAACATTTGTGTTTTGAGTTGAATGCTTTGTGTGCCTTCAACCACATCAAAAGTTAACCCGATCGATTTTTCGCTTGAATGCTGAATCGATTGCGCACGAATGTGTGCATTATTTTTTATGCCGACAGTCCACACTACAGCAGGATGTTTTTTGTGAGCCAACTGCTCAGCCAACTGTTGTCCCTTTTCATCGTCGATATTGATCACTGCAATTTGCATATGGGGATCATCAAAAAAAACAGCTTTGGCTTGCCAATAAGCATCCATACTGCCGTGATAGTCCAAATGATCTTGCGTGAAATTAGTGAAGATTCCCACACGAATTTCGGTTCCTGCTAATCGATATTCGGCCAAGCCAATGGAGGACGCTTCAATCGCACAAGCGCTGACACCGCTATCGACCATTTTTCTCAAGTGCGATTGCAACAAAACGGGGTCGGGCGTTGTCAGACCTGTACCGTCCAAATTATTAATTTCTCCGATACCTAAAGTGCCGACTATTCCACAACGCGTACCCAATTGCTTCAAAGCTTGCGCCAACCACCAAGCAGTCGATGTTTTACCATTGGTGCCAGTTACTCCTAATACACTGAGTTGTGAACTTGGATTTTCAAAATAAGCAGCGGCGATCGGCCCACTGTCTTTCTTAAGATTGAAGTAACTGCCTATCTGTTGCGGATATTGCGACCAATCAAAGGCTTCACAACCTTGCGCTTCAACCAAACAGGCAGACGCACCATTGGCAAAGGCTTGCGCTACATACTGTCTGCCATCATGAATACCACCTGGCCTGGCAATAAAGCCATCACCTTTGCTGATACGTCGACTATCTACATGCAGTTGACCATTGACACATGTACGTAACCACTGCGCTGCTTGTTGGGGTGTATGAAGAGCTTGCATCAAAAAGACTCGGGCTCTAATTTGGCAAACACTTGTGGCTTCACAGCCATATCGGGCTGGATACCCATCATGCGCAATGTTTGTTGAACGGTTTCACTAAATACAGGTGCCGCTACATCGCCACCAAAATATCGGCCGTTGGTGGGCTCATCAATCATTACTGCCACCACAATGCGGGGGGTTTCAATCGGCGCAATACCGACAAAAAATCCACGGTATTTTTTTCCAGCGTAGCCTTTGCCTTCTACTTTGTGTGCGGTTCCTGTTTTGCCACCCACCGCATAACCCATGGTTTGTGCCTTGGGCGCTGTTCCACCAGGAATCGTGACCATATGCAACATGTTTCTAACAGACGCTGCATTTTTTTCGCTCATTGCGCGAGTTGGGTTTGACCTGTTTTGTCCTTTAATTAAACTGGCAGGCAACATTTCGCCATTACGAGCAAACACAGAATACGCTTGTGCGAGTTGAAACAAACTCGCTGATAAACCATAGCCATAACTCATTGTGGCTTGCTCAATAGGTCGCCATGTTTTGTAAGGACGTAAACGACCTGCGACTGTACCAGGAAAAGGTAACTGTGGTTTTTGACCAAAGCCCACTTTAGAATACATTTCCCACATATCGTGAGCAGGCATGCGCATCGCAATTTTGACTGTGCCCACGTTGCTTGATTTTTGAATCACTTCATTGACACTGAGCGCACCATGTGGATGTGCATCGGTAATGGTTGCGCCATACATACTTAATTTTCCTGGCGCTGTATCAATAATGGATTCTGGATTGACCAAACCTTTTTCTAATGCAAGACCAATCACAAAAGGCTTCATTGTGGATCCAGGTTCAAACGTATCGGTTAATGCACGGTTGCGCAGTTGTGCACCTGTGAGATTGATGCGCTTATCGGGCACATAACTTGGATAATTCACTAACGCCAATATTTCACCCGTTTGAACATCCAAAACAACCACACTGCCTGCCGCAGCTTTGTTATCAATAACGGCTTCACGTAATTTTTGATAGGCAAAAAATTGAACCTTGGTATCAATGCTTAATTGCAAATCACGACCATCGATGGGCGGCACCATTTCACCAATGTCTTCGACGACTTGACCTAATCGGTTTTTAATCACACGACGCGATCCTGGCTTTCCACCCAAATCGTTGTTAAATGCCAGCTCAATTCCTTCTTGTCCTGTATTTTCAACACTGGTAAATCCAACCACATGCGCTGCAGCCTCACCTTCAGGATACATGCGCTTGTATTCCATGCGTGAAAAAACACCCTTGATTTTTAAATCTGCAATTTGCTTCGCCACCGATTCATCAACCTGACGCTTGAGCCAAACAAAACTTTTATCTTCGTCTTCTAATTTTTTTTCTAATTCTTTGATCGACAAACCCAGTAAGCCCGCCAATGCTTTTAATTTTTCGGGTTGTCTTTCGATGTCATCAGGACTGGCCCAAATACTGGGCACAGGTACGCTTGTAGCCAATATCATGCCGTTGCGATCCAATATTCGACCTCGATTCGCAGGCAAATCGAGGTTGCGTACAAAACGCACATCGCCTTGTCGTTTAAAAAATGCGTTATCAACCACTTGTACATAAGCGGCACGTGCAACCAACCCTAAAAATCCCAATGCGATAAATGCAACAATGAATTGACTTCGCCAAATAGGCGTTTTGCTAGCAAGCAACGGGCTTGACGTGTAACGAACACTGCGACTGCTCATGGCTTGACCTCGGCAGTAGTAATCGCATTCGTTTGTTGACGCAATTCAATGGTTTGTGGCGATTGATTCGCAACAGCATCTGCATTTGATTGAGGAGACGCGTATTGTGTGATCGCAGGCGTGATGGTTCTCATGCGTAACTGCTCGCGCGCTAATTTTTCAACACGCAAAGGCGTTGCTTGCGCACCACGTTCTGCATCTAATTTATCTTGTTCACTTTCTAAACGATGCGCTTCTGCTTTTGCACGATCAAGGTCAGAAAATAAACGGCGCGATTCGTATTGTGTTTTGACCAAAAAAAGTGCAGTGCCTAAAACTGCAAAAAACAACAATATATTGACGCGTGTCATGCGCTCACCCCCGCGTCTAATAGTTCGGCAACGCGCATGATGGCGCTACGACTTCGTGGATTTTTTTTCACTTCTTCATCGCTTGGCTTTGTGCGACTGATTGCACCCAGCAACAACGGCGTGGGTAATGCAAACGGCGCGCGTCTATCAAACACTTGCTTGGCGTGCTTGGCAATAAATTGCTTCACAATTCTGTCTTCCAATGAATGGAAACTGATGACAACGAGACGTCCTCCTTGTTGCAACACTTGCAAACTTGCCTCTAACGCTTGTTGCAGTTCTTCAAGTTCTGCATTGATGAAAATCCGAAAAGCCTGAAATGTGCGCGTTGCAGGGTCCTGGCCCGACTCCCGGGTTTTGACCGTGTCAGCCACGAGCTGGGCCAATTCAAGGGTGGTTGCAGGAACGCCCCGTTCCTGTCGGCGAGCAACAATCGCTTTTGCAATCGAGACAGCAAACCGTTCTTCGCTGTAATCACGTATGACCTCCGCAATTTGTGAAACTTCTGCGTCTTGCAACCAATCGCGCACACTCAATCCTCGGGTGGGATCCATGCGCATATCGAGCGGTCCCTCAAAGCGAAATGAAAAACCCCTTGCGGGGTTGTCGATTTGTGGTGAACTGATTCCCAGATCCATCAACACACCCGCAACACTTTGTGCGGGTAGATGCGACAAGTGCGCAAATCCTTCGTGACGAATCGATAGACGCGCATCGTTGATGGCTTGTGCAACTGCAACTGCTTCGGGATCTTTGTCGAATGCGATTAATTTTCCATTGGGAGAGAGTTGTTCGAGTATGCGCTTGGAGTGCCCCCCTCGACCAAACGTGGCGTCCACGTAAGTCGCATCGGGTTGAATGGCCAGCGCTTGCACCGCTTCGCTCAACATGACTGTGGTGTGTGTCCATGCTTGCTCCACCGTCTGCCTTTAAAAAGAAAAATCCTGGAACACAGACGGCATCTCGCCTTGCATGGCTTGTTGCGCGCCTGATTCGTAAGTTTGTTTGTCCCACAACTCGAGGTGGTTGCCCATGCCAAGCAACATGGTGTCTTTGGTAATGCCTGCGGCCTCTCGCAATTCGGGAGAGACCAACACGCGTCCCGTGCCGTCCATTTCCACGTCCATGGCGTTACCTAAAAAAATTCTTTTCCACCACTGCGCACTCATTGGCAAAGATGCAATTCGTTCACGAAATTTTTCCCATTCGGGACGAGGGAATATCATGAGACAACCATGCGGATGTCTTGTCATCGTGAGTTGACACTGTGCCGTGACGCTTAAGACGTCACGATACCGCGTAGGTATGGATAACCTACCTTTGCCGTCGAGACTGATTGATGAAGCACCCTGAAACACGAATTCATTCCTTTTTTGCAACACACAAGCAGCAGAAACAGGCACCAATACCTTTTTCCACTTTTTTGCATTTATTTGCACTTATTTGCACTTTATCAGGAAAACCCGTTTATGCCAATGATTTTGTGAATTTTTTCAATAAAATCAACAACTTAGAAGCCTCACTCAAGGCGTCTTAAAGTAAAATTATTCATATAATATAATGACTTAGAAGATATAGTGAAAGTAATTTTTCCTTCTAATCAGTGGGCAAAAAAAAACAGGCTCCAAGAGCCTGCCGTCAGACCTTTACAACGAAGCTCAATCTCCAAACATTTTTTGTTTGAGTTCACGACGTTGTTGAGCCTCAAGCGACAAAGTCGCGGTTGGTCTGGCAATGAGTCGCCCCACGCCAATCGGTTCACCCGTTTCATCGCAATAACCGTATTCACCCGCATCGATCAAAGTAATCGATTGTTGAATTTTTTTAAGCAACTTTCTTTCACGATCCCGCGTTCGCAATTCGAGTGCATGTTCCTCTTCGATCGTCGCGCGATCAGCTGGATCAGGAACAACCACAGTGTCTTCTCTTAAATGCTCGGTTGTTTCACCCGCATTAGCAAGAATATCGTTTTTGAGTTGAACCAATTTGATACGAAAAAACGCAAGCTGCGTTTCGTTCATGTATTCGCTGTCTGGCATTGCCAACACTTCAGCGTCTGTGAGTTGATCAAAGGATTTTGATTTCCAGTTGTTTGCAAGTTTAGGATCTTTTTTATGCATCACAGGGACCACATTCAAAATAGTTGGTACAACGATGGGCCCGTAACTGGCCTTTGCAGTTGTTGATGCAACCAACTGCCCAGGGGGCGGTGGCATCATCGATATTGCTTTAGCAGCACGTGGAGATTTTTTAGGTATCTCGGTAGCTTTCACATCGGTGCTTCCTACAACTTTAATTGGCTTTGTTTTTTCAACTTCAATTTTTTTAACTTCAACTTTTTTGGGCGCTGCTGGTTTTTTGGCAGCAACTACTTTTTTAGCGGGCGTTGATTTAGCAGGGGCCGCTTTTTTAACAGGCGTTGGTTTTTTGGCGGTAGCAGGTTTTTTGGCAGCAACTACTTTTTTAGCGGGCGTTGATTTAGCAGGGGCCGCTTTTTTAACAGGCGTTGGTTTTTTGGCGGTAGCAGGTTTTTTAGAAATCACTTTTTTGGCAGGTACAACAGGTTTTTTAACAGAAGAGGTTTTTGCTTTTGCAGCAGGTTTTTTTGCAACTGCGACAGGTTTTTTAGCTACAGGCTTTTTGACACTGGCAGCAGCCGTTTTTTTAGCAGAACCCGAAGGTTTTTTTATAGTTTTTGACTTAGATGGGGCTTTCAAATGATGTCTCCTAGCAATATTTTTTGTAAGCGGTAAAGCTTAATTTGTTATGAACGAAATGAGTCGTGCGCGGGCATTGTACTCATGCTTGGCACTGTTGGAGGCCTTGAAGAAAAATATCTTTTGGCAAATCGATACCAATGAACACCATTTTGCTCGTTCGGGTCTCGCCTGCGGCCCATTTGGGACCTAAATCACTGCCCATGAGTTGGTGCACACCTTGGAAAATAACCTTATTATCTGTACCTTTCATGTGCAACACGCCTTTGTAGCGCAACATGCGAGGGCCATAAATATTGACAATAGCGCCCAAAAAATCCTCTAATTTGGCAGGATCGAGAGAACGATCGGTTTTAAAAACAAAGCTTTTGACGTCGTCATTGTGATGATGGTGGTGACCACCTTCGTGATCGTATTGATGCGATGGATGATCGCATTTCTCACCATGTTCATGATGATGATGGTGATCGTGACCGTCATTTAAAAATTCAGGATCGATTTCGAGTTTAGTGTTGAGATTAAATCCTCGTAAATCAAACACACTGGTGAGTGGCACCTCTCCAAAATGCACCAACTGCTGGGGCGCACGCGCATTCATATGCTTAAGTCGATGTTGCAATGCGTCGAGTTCTTTGGCGTCAACCAATTCACTTTTACTGATAAAAATTTGATCGGCAAAACCCACTTGACGCCTCGCTTCTTGTCGATCGTTTAGTTGCTGAGGCGCATGCTTGGCATCGACCAAAGTCAAAATGGAGTCAAGTAAAAAACTTTCTGCAATTTCATCGTCCATAAAAAAAGTCTGTGCCACAGGACCAGGATCGGCCAAGCCTGTAGTTTCAATAATGATACGTTCAAAATTGAGTTCGCCCTTGCGTCGTTTTTCAGCAAGATCGCGCAAGGTGGTTCGCAAATCTTCGCGAATGGTGCAGCACACACAACCATTACTCATCTGAATAATTTGCTCATTGGTATCTGACACTAAAATATCGTTATCAATGTTTTCTTCGCCAAACTCGTTTTCGATCACAGCGATTTTCATTCCGTGCGATTCAGATAAAACTCGTTTAAGCAAAGTGGTTTTACCAGAACCTA
>Ga0214919_10000843_pt1 | contig 52043 bp, 42 predicted proteins | sample LL1503_MetaG_FD_177994 | JGI IMG/M metagenome (GOLD analysis project Ga0214919, IMG submission 177994) | Freshwater microbial communities from Lake Lanier, Atlanta, Georgia, United States - LL-1503 | ecosystem: Environmental > Aquatic > Freshwater > Lake | place: USA: Georgia | collected...
CTAGCAGCACCACTAGCACCACTAGCACCAGCACCAGCACAACTACAACTAAAACCAGCAGTACCTGCAAAATCAGACCAAGTATTAGCAGCAAAGCAAAAACAAAAAGAAGCGCAAGCAGCAGCAAAGCAAAAACAAAAAGAAGCAGAAGCAGCAGCAAAAGCAAACGCAAACAAATATAGTGTGCAAGGCATTGTTCGCAAATTTGAAGAAGGTACTAGTCCTGATGCTACTGCAGGTGGTTCTAGAACTAAATATTCTAAAAAATTCAATAAATCTCGTAAATATAACAAAATGCGCAACTCTTCTCGCAAAACTAACCGAAAAGTTCGCAAAAGCAAAATGCATTAAATTAATATTAACATTAACTAGCACTAACAATTTTTTTTGTAATAGAAAATCCTAATTTTCTAAGAGATTTCTTTTTTTGAGTTTTACTTTTATTAAAAAATGTTTTCCATTTTTTTAACTCCGGGCTACTATAATTTTGTGTAGCTGCCCAAAATAACCATTTATTGTCAGCTTCAGTATGTTGCTGTTCAGACCAATTAATTAAATGTGGAATATTATAATTATTTTCTGGATTTGTATCAACATCTTTAATTTTATATTTATTCAAAAAAGTTTTTAATTCTGTTAAATCTGTTATTAATAATGGATGTGAAAAATTAGCATTTGTTGAATAAATTCCAACAAGTGAATCAAAATTTACAGTATCTTCGAATACAATTTCAGTTTGAACTCCATCCATAAATCCATAAAAATATTTCATAGGTTTTTCCTTTACATCATTAATTATTTTATAAGATGTTGCCCATGTTTGAATATTCTTATTTATAGTTTGATCATTATTATATTTTATACTAATTTGTTCTACAAAGTTTCCCCATTCCCAATAATTGCTATAATGTAATGATTTATTGTTTGTAAATATATTTTTATCAAAGAAAAAAAATGTTTTGTCAGTATCATTTGGTATTGCAACTTTAAAAAAATTAAATAATACTGATAAAAATATAACATTTTTGTCCATTTTTATATTTTCTTCACCATAACCAACTTTTTGTGTTTTAGAATATGATTTAAGTATTTGATCTTTCAAAATTAATGGTGCATATTTATTTTGTGTTGCGTGAACAAATAATACCATTATGTTATATAGTTTATAGACATTTAAATTATTTAGTTATCCAGTTATCATAACTTAAACATTTACAAATACATATACAAATACATAGATATACATACATATATGAATATATATAAACATATATAAACATATATAAACTAAACTATTTTTTCTATGGTAGCAAATTTACATATATATCCACAACAGGTAATCAATCACATTGACGATGGTAATGACGATGGTAACAACTCTGAAAATATTCCATCAGATCTAGATCCAGATTTAGATACAGATCTAGACACAGATCTAGATACAAATACCACACAACTTCATACACCAGAATGCCAAATTTGGACTGAAAAATATCGTCCTAAAACGCTTAGTGAATACTATATGCCTCCAAAACAGTTAGCAACTGTTAAAAAATGGATTAAATCTTATATGACAAACTCCGATGATGCTAAGCCTTTTTTAATATTATATGGAACAGCAGGTATCGGTAAAACAACTTTAGCACATCTTATTTTAAAAAAATATAAATTTGATGTTATAGAATGCAATGCAAGTGATTCAAGGAGCAAGAAAAATTTGCAAGAATTAATTGGGCAAATAGGCAAAGTATCTATTGTAGTAAATGATAAAGCCAGCCAAGATTGTGATTTTTTTACAGATACTATTAAACCATTTACACCATGTACACCATGTACACCATGTACACCATTTACACCATGTACACCATTTGCAAATGAGCACATAGCAACAGATAGGCGCCATAAAAAAATAGCCAATGGTAATCAGCATGTTAAACTTAGCAAATCTGCAAATACATCTAAAAAAGATGAGCTAACAGTTAAATCTTTTAAGCAAACCGCAATTATTATGGATGAAATTGATGGTTTAACAGGTGGTGAATCAGGTGGTGTTCATGAATTACTTGACATCATAGTTACACAAAACCCTAAAACTAAAGAATTCACAACAATATGCCCAGTAATATGTACAACTAATAGCATTCGTGAAAAGAAATTGCAGGGGTTAGTAAAACTAGGTGTTGTGGTTAATATAGGTAAACCTACCGGGTCAGATTCCCGCAAATTAATTGAACGGATACTAAAAACTGAAAAATTTACTATTCCAGATGAAAAGATAGCATCTATAATTAATCTAGCTAATGGTGATTATAGGCAGTTAATTTATCTTACATATGATGAATATTTAAATCACAATACTTACCTACACATGCACTGCAAGCCATTGCTACTTGATGCAACACCAACAACACCCACAACACCAACAACAACACCAACAACAACAACAACACACCAATCCCTAACAGACATGTCAATTTCCCACTATGATGATTCAGAGGATTATACTATGGCAATTCGCCTTGCAACAAACTTAGGTGATTCACCTCTTGATAAAATTAATCATTTTCTAACACATGATACTCCACTTTGTGATATTAAGTATATATGCTCAGGCGATTCAAATTTATTTTATCTTAATATTTATTTTAATGTTATTTCTATAATGAATACAATTCAACACAAGAAAAATGAAACACGCACAAAAGAACACCTCCAGATACACTTGCATCAATGTTGTAAAATTTACAATCTATTAAGCATAGCAGATGCCCTTAATGACCTTATTTACACTGATAAAAATTGGGAACTGTTGAATCTGTTTGAATATATGGGGCTTGCTCTACCAGTTAAAGAAATGAGTAATCTCAATATTAAACAAAAAATGCCATCTGGCAGTTACATTACACATGTGCATACTTTCTATATCCAACATCACACGCAATATAATTATATGAGGCAAGAACAAGCATTAAATGATAAAATGATTATATCTGATAGTGCTAAAACATATGATACAGATCCAATAAATATTTATTATAAATTGAAAATATTTGAAATAGAAAACAAGGCTAAAACAAGCAAACCAACATCGTTAAAAGCTGCCACACGTAAGCACATGTCGCAAAATCCCTATAATATAGATAAAAGTTATCTTAAAATCTTAGAAAAAATAGATTCCTTGCTAAAGTAAGGTGTGTGTAACTAGTGTGTAACTTAATGTAATATATACTAAATCACCCACCCCAACCCCCACTATAAATCACCTATATCTATAGCATCATTAATATCTTCAATAACAAATGGTTTAGGTTTTCCTGATGATGGTGATGGAAATACCCTATCACCACCTTGCATTTCGCCATCTTCTTCTAGTTCTTCACGTACAATATCTGCTTTTAATGCTGAAATATTTTGACCTTTTAACTCTGGATAATAAACATTTACTGACACATTATCTTTGCTAAAACGTATTTTCTGTGTTTTTGGATGGGGATGGGGATGTTGTTGGGTTGGGTGTTGTTGGGTCACTTGTTTTGTGTCTGTAAATGATACTGTACCAGTTTCTACAGGTGGATGCACTCCTATGGTTGCAGTTGTTCCAGTAGTTGTATCTGTAGCTGTGCGTGTGCGCACTCTAATTTTTCTTATTAGATTAGGATTTATTTTCATTTTATCAGAAAGTTTTTTACTAATATATAGAATACGATTGCCAATGCGTTTTTCTATAATATCATCGCGTGTAAGACCACCTGCAGTTTTTGTTGCCAAACCTTTAAACACATCTTCGCGTGTTCCTACACCTTTTTGCCTTTGTCTAGTTTCACCTGTTAAAGTATCCATGTAAAATCTCTACTACAAATAAATAAATTTACATTCATATGAAAACGCATAGAAGCTTATTGCTCTGTAAATAAATATCGTAAATTTTCAGGAATAACAGTTTCTGTAGTGTCTAGAATAGATTCAACCATTTGATTATTATTTGCAATTTTATCTTTCTTAAGAACACGTTTTTTAGACAGATCAAGTAACTTAAGCTTAGTAACTTCCTTTATAGCTACTCGTTCACTTAATTTTAGCATAATTGTATCAAATAACTCTGAATCACTTCCTAAACACTCTTCTAGAACCTCAATAACAGTAGACCTATTAAAACCAGAGGCAACATTCTTAGTTTCAGTTTCTAATACACGATTTTTATATGACCCATCTAAAGACACATTTTTAATATTATAGTTGCTAAGATATGCAAGCATTGTTTGCTCATAGTTTTTTTTTTGATTATTTTTTTTTCGTAATGTATCTTGTAATACTGTTTTTTCATCATCAATGGTCAAATACTGTTGTAGTGACATATTAAATACTTGGGTACTTTCTTCATCAATTACAGGGTATTCACTTTGTGTAGTGACGCCATCTGTTGCATTATCATCGCAATTACCTGCTGTATATTGATCAGTGTTTGTTATGTTTGTAGTGCCATTTGCCATGTCTTGAGTAGTATCGGCAATTATAGTGTCAATCTCGTTTTCAATATTTATATTGTTATTTATATTGTTAATATCCATAAAATTGATTTTTACTTTTAAATGATAATTTAAAAATATATATTATACTTGTTTGCAGCTTTACGATATATGGCACATGAACTTGATATTGCTGCTAGCCAGTTAGAGGCAGACAGCGCTACATCACTTCCTACATCACTTCCTACATCACTTCCTACATCACTTCCTAAATATCCAAAGACTAATTTATCTATATTTAAGGGGAATTATCTACAGTTCAGTAGAAACACATATCTAGATATGGTTATGTCAAAATTGTTTGAAAATGGTGTAATAACACAAGAATATATAAGGACATATCCTAAAGGAGCAACACTAGATAATAAAATGCAAAACATTAAAAAAGATATTAAAAAAGCAGTACTTATTGATAATGAAAAAATTATAGTTGAACTATCATTGACTTAACCCCAGTATTTTAAAAATTTAAGTTTTTGTTAGATCAGTCTAACAAAATAATTACTGGGATTAACAGAATATTTAATATTTCTTTTAATAATACTTTTCATTTTTTAAAATAATATAATAATAAAACAATAATAAAACAATAAAAATGTCTTTAACTAAAAAACATTCTAGCAGTATAAAAACAAATCATACTAATCATACTAAAAAAAATCTTGTAAATCAAAATGAAAATATTTTTTCTATTTTATCATTCAATATTTATGGTAGAGGATGTAATAGTTTTGATAGTAAATTAGTAGATAAATTACTTAAAGATAATAATATTGATGTTTTATGCACTCAAGAAGATTTTGGTAAAAATATTTATAAACCAATCAGCAACTATAAAATATTACCAGTTATAAAAAATAAATCTTGTGGTTATAAAAGTAGTGAAACAGTAGGTGTTTATGAGAAAATACCTAATAGTATAAACTTTGATAATTGTATAAACTCAAATCAAGTTTATAAAAAAAATAATATTAATAGATTTAGTATTATCTTTAATTATAAAAATATTAAAATTGCAAATTTGCATCTAGAAGGTGGTAGATATACAGATCAAATCTTATTAACAGATTTTGAAACATTATTACCTATTAAATTATCATTATTAGAAGATATTATTAAACAAGAACCAGATATTATATTAGGCGATTTTAATAGTGTTTATTGTAGTAATAAATCTATACTAAATAAGTTTTTAGAAGGTCAAAACAGTTATTTTGAAAATGTGGTTAAAAATGATAAACTAACTAAAAAAGATAAAAGTAACATTAAACAGTGGAATTTAGAACCATTTATATTATTAAAAAAACACGGATATACATATGCTAAACCACATAATGAGGCAACTATGATTACAAATGGACGTGGTAATTCTATAATAGATTTTATTTTTTATAAAAAAAATAAAGTTAATCTAGAATCATCTAATATTATTAATATTATGAATAAAAGTGATAGTTATAAAGATGATAAATGTATATCAGATCATAATCCTATATTTGCTAAATTCAACCTTATTTAATTTAAAATACTGGGGTTAAACAAAGCCAAACTTTCTGAGAATTGCTTAGCAGTCTGCTATTTACTATTCTTTAATTCTTCTTATTGCCACAGCATATAAATGTAAACAGTGATTTGCTACTTGGCAATGTTATTTTTTTATTTATGCGATATTTATCTTTTTGGAGAGAAATAAATATGTCAATAGATAATGGAATAGTATCTAGAGCATTTAAAAGTTCCTCTTTTTTATCATTTGGAAGTTCAGTAATATATTCTAGCTTGCTAGATATTAATAAATGCAATGTGTGACAAACAATATTTTTCTTTTCAACACCTGTTAAATAACAGTACTTATCACAAAATGTCATTAAAATAATCGCTAGCGTACCAATATTAGTAAAGAGTTTTTCAACAGTATAACGTTTTTTAACAACAATTGTTGTTATTTTATCTAATAATGAATATACAATTTGGCCTGCAGTTGCACGGGTAATATCATCACCATCACCATCATAGTTATTTGTTTTCCGTTGAGGATATACATGTTTAGTCTTTGATGATAATATAATTAGCTCAATAAAATTATCTGTATTAGCAAGGATAAAACGTTGATCAAAATCTGATAAAGGTAAATCAATTAACACAATGCGATTCATCGTTTTTATTACAAGTTCCTTTTTAACTGTTGAAGCTGTATCTGGTAAATTATCAACAATTTCACAGGCTTTTGTAAGTACTAATACAAAGTTTACCCTGTTTATAGTAATTGTGCGAATATAGTCTTGTAGTTTATTATAAACAAAATCAATGTCATCAAGATCTATGTTTGATTTCTTTTTATATTTTTGAGATCGAACATGGCGTAATGCTTTTTTATCTGATAATGTTGATTTGCGAATTTGATTAATATAACTAAAATCAGAAGTAGTATTATTAGTTGAGCTTAGTTCAGTAGCCGCGTGTAAATTTCCTACAGCTGCTAGCTTAATATCATTTAACTCTGCACGTGTTATGACATCAACCTGGGAATTGATCGCTTGTGTTGGAAATGGATAGCTTGGTGCAGGATGTGATAACATAGATTGCAATAGAGCCCCTTGGGCAGGAGATTGTAATTGTGAACGTGAATTTAAAAATGCTGTTTGCTTTTGTATATCTGATTGGGGTTGTTGTGGGATTTGTGGGATTTGTTGGGATAGTTGGGATTTCTTTGGTTGGAATTGTTGTGGTTGTTGTGGTTGTTTTTGTTGTAATGATAAATCAAATGATATTTTTGGTTTGCTTGATAATTTTGCAGTATTATATAAAAGTTGATTTTTCTCATTTTTCTCATTTTTCTCATTTTTCTCATTTTTCTCATTATTAAATCCTAATTGGCTTTTAATATCATAGTTATCAAAGGTATTAAAGGTATCAATATTATCAACTGTATCAAGGTTTAATAGAGTGCTGGTATCATTTAATAATTTTTGCATATTTGTAGAAATTTTAATATTCTTTACATCATTTTCAATCTTTTCAATCTCTTCAACTTCATTAGTATTTGACATATCTTGGTGGTTACCTATTATATTATTACTGCTATTATTGCTATTATTGCTATTATTGCTATTGAGCAATATTATTTCATCAACAATTGTCATTTTAGGTTGGAGAGATTGCTGTGCTAATACTGTACTTAATGTTGATGGAATTAGTGGTGATGGAATTAGTGGTGATGGAATTAGTGGTGATATGATAGGTGTTATTGGGTCAATAGATTGCTCATATGATGTACTACTGTTTTCAGTAGTATCTGATTGATAGTCTATTAGCTGTTTAGAATCAGACTCGCTAATAGTATCAGCTTTTAATATGTTATTTACATTATTCATATCTGTTTCAGTTAATATATTACTTGAGTTAGGCATAGTATCGTCAAGCAATGTATCTAGATGTGGAGATGTATCTAGAGCTGTGTTTATATCTATATTATTTATTTTTGTATCATCTATAGAACTTGTTAAATCATTTACAGTTAATGTATTAGTATCTGTATTAGTGTCAAGTTTAGTATCAGTATCTGTGTTGTTGGTATCTGTGTTGGTATCTGTGTTAGTATCTGTGTTGTTGGTATCTATGTTGTTGGTGTCTGTGTTGGTGTCAAGTTTAGTATCAGTATCTTGTGTTATATTACTAATACTAGAGTTAGTTAGTAGCTCAGTTCCAACCTCAGTATAAGATTTTTCAGTGTTATCAATAAGATTTCCAGATGCATCTTGCATAGGTTCTGGTTCAGTATTTACGTTTGTATGCGTGTTAATATCTATACAAGTATCTAGCACACTGTCTGCATTCATATCTATATTTATGTTAGAAAGTTTATTTTTAATTATAAATAGGTTGTTATAGTTTTAGTTATAGTTTTAGTCTTTATGTAAATAAATTTAAAAAATATCCAAAGCACTATCAGCTATATCCTTTAAATGACGGGATGATTTATAATTATCCCTAATTTTACAGGATATAGCTGATAAGCGTTTAAGGGATAACTAATTAATTATTAAAAATAATTTAAAATTACAAAAAAAAATAAAAAATATTAACTACCAAACCATTAATTATCTGTGCGATTGTGCCGTTGGTGGAAAATAACTTGCCAATTTGCCAACTAGCAAAAAAAATAAATTGCGCCACCATACTAATATATGTTGGTAAATCTATTGCTAATTATGTAAAACATATACATATACGTATACATATACATATATATACAACTTACAGTTAGATAGTTCGATAAAGGCGGGTACAATTGCGATAACGGTTGCCGTTGACCCATAATGGAATATTTCCAGTTAAAATTCTAGGAAAGCCTACGAATTCTTGACCATTGACATACCACGCTACTTCACCATTGGCATATTCAATAGCAGGCATAATGCCATCACGATGGCGTTCACCATTGAACCACCACTCATTGTCACCATTGGGATGTTCAATGGCAGGAAGATCATTGTCACGATGGAGTGTATCATCGATATACCACTCCTGGCGTCCATTGGCATATACAACAGCAGGAAGATCATTGTCACGGTGGAGTTTGTGATTGCGCCACCACTCCTTGTGTCCATTGGTACATACAACAGCAGGCAATCCGCCATTACGGTGGCGTTTGTCTTTGCGCCACCACTCCTTATCACCATTGAAATGTTCAACAGCAGGCAATCCTCGCTTACGGTAGCGTTTGCCATTGCGCAACCACACCTTTGTGCCAGTGAGAAATGTAATGGCAGGAAGATCATTGCCACGGTGAAGTTTGCCATCAGAGTTTCTGTGTTCATCATAGATTTTAAAAATATCAATAGCCATTACGCCATTTATAAAATAAGTTCTTTGATTACATACATCATCCTGCTGTGTGATTACAAAACCATTTTCCACAGTCATCTCTGCCTGCAAAATTGCTTTTAAATCACGTGTGATTGCAGATCTTCCTGTTGCAGGCCTTTCTTCTGTTCCCAAATATTTTGAGAACCAATGGTATTTGCTTAGCAGATTTGCTCTGATAGTGGGAATATCATCATATTTGCTAGCAATGTCACTGGTAACCTGTTTCAGAATTGCATCACCATCATTCAAATCTCTCCAGTACCACACACCATTATCATCTTTCCAGTCTTCATTAAAATACTCGAACAATTCAAGAATAACAAGTATGAATGCGAAATCATATTTTGTATATGGCATTTTAACAAAGTTTTTGTCGAGAAGATTTGTTCCAAAAGTTTGCTTCTAAAAGTCTTTGGGATGCGTATTTGCTGTTTCAGAGAAAAGGTTCTAAAATTTATACGCAGAATAATAAATTAGAAAACACTTATAAATTCAATTTTACAAAAAAATAAAATATAAAATATAAACTATAAACTAATTATCTAACTTTACGACTGTGCCATTGGTGGTAATGTTTGTGGTGTTCCGAAAATACGCCAAAATACCTTGCCAGCTGGCAAAGTAAACATAAATTGCTCCACCATACTAATAGATGTTGGCAATCCTGTTGCTAAATATGCCTTATGTAAATCGCCACATAATGGCTTCATTGAGTATGGAATCGCCATTTTCTTTAGTGTCCTTTTAACAAAAGCCGCCTGATATGTATTAAATAATGCTCTCGCAAAATATTGTACACAACCGGCAATCCATTTGAATAGATTAATATAGTTATTAGGCCCTTGGCAATATGAATCATTCTGAAATTCACTTAAAAATGTTTCAATATTCTTATCAGTCATCTGTTTCCAATAGATAAAGAACAGGTTCTTCATATTCCATGGTTCAAGAGTAATTGGCTTATTACCTTTTAACTCTTTCAATGCTTTATATTTAGGATTCATAATTTTAGTACGCTCACCATTAATTCCATACAGAATGAAACCCTGAAAATGCTTATCTTTAGTATCAACAATATTAATCAATTGTTCAATATTAACTTGATCAATAGGTACAACTACCTTGCCATTTTCAGAGCCATTCGCATCACCAACACCAACACCAACACTAACACCACTCTGCCTTTCAAAACTTGAAATGACCTCAGGTAAATTCAAGTTTACACCAAACTGTGAAACTTGCTTCTTAAAGTTGGCAACATGTATTGGGGTAACCATATCTTTACCTAAAAGGGTAAATGCATCTTTAATTTTTATATTTGCCTCACTATTTGCATCACTATTTGCCTCACTGAATACAATATTACTAATTGCTGACCACTCAACATTTGCTTGGCTAGATGTCTTGAACCTATAAACTGCACATAATGTATTAAAATTGCGCACGGTTGTACTAATCATACGGTTTTCAATATGTTCAATATTAAACACTAATACTGTGTCATCAATCAATTCGCTTGGAATATTATCTAGATTAGCATTGGCAAGTGCATTATTTTCTTCAAACATAGTGGCAAATGTCTTGGCCCCTGCAAAACTACTGGTTCCTACTTTCTTGCGAGTTGCATATTTAAGAAAATCTGCAAATTCACGTTTAATATTATCTTCAGCAGTAACTTGATGATCACCAGCATCAGCAATATCATGCTCATCATTATCAGCATCATTTTTTGATGTGATAGTTGCAGTATTGAGTTTTTGCATACTAGGGTTATATGTAAGCATTGTTCCCTCTGGAAACTTATATACACGGTACTTAAGCTTATCACGTGCCCCTTGATCATCTAAAATTAAGCTAGTTGTAATATCTGTTGGTATAATTGAATTACGCTGTAAAAAATCATCTAGCTTAACAGCTTTAGGAATTCCAAGTGATAAGATTTTCATATTAGTAGTATCAAGAATTAAATGACGGCAAAGTTGAGTAATGGCAGCATTAGTCTTATAGCCTTTCAGAGTTTTCACATAGTAAAGAACTACATATGGAGATGTAGGTGGGGGTGTTAGTAGTGGTGCTGATAGGGGTGTTTGTGTGGCTGTAATTACAGATTGCACCGCAGTTCCCTCTTGTGTATCAGGAGTACTAATAGCATCAGTAATTTCTGATGAATTAACAACTGGTGATACATTGATACCTGCAATTTGATCATTTACTGTGTCAATTGCATTACTTAAACTATCATTATCACCATTATCTGAGCTATCAATATTTGTGAATAAATACCTACGTTTTACACCATAATTGTAGTAAAGCTTATACATAAAATAATCAATAAATGTTTGGCGGATATCAACCTTTTTAAGATTATATTCAATGTAACAATCACCCATAAATTCATAGAATTGTGCTACAAGCGAATTCAAATGATTATTAAATTGGCTAGGTACTTGTACCTGGGATGTTTGAGTCTCAACAGACATTTTTAAAGAAGATAATTGTAGATGGATCACAATAGATTAACTAGGTAAAAACGCTTTAAGTTTAATAATTTGCAATTATATAATTCAATAATTTTATAATTTTATAATTCAATTTTGTATTACAATTTTTACAATTATTGCTATCGTTGCTATCAAATACTTACAAGTAAAAAAAAATGATTGCAATAATAAGTGATATGTATATACACTCAGTTGTGTCACGTTTTCTAAAAAACTTGCATAGAGTTTCATATCCTTTAACATTACATGAACTACATTCTTTTTCACGTAAATTCTTTGCTAACCGTGATAATATAAACATTTCCACAAAAATTAGCAATACAAAAATAAGAGCATAGCTAGAACCTATTATAGGTATCTGGGAGAGTAAATTATTAGCCGAAAAGAAAATATTGATTAATCCAACTATAAATAATAATGAACTTATAAACTTACCATTACTAATTTTCCAGCCAGTACTGCATGGGCAGTCTTTTTGTTTCTGGACATGTGAAATAAAATTTGTTATATGTAAATTGCCAAATGCAAATACAATGTTAAATAATATCCTTAAAATTGTAAATAATGAAAACATTTATATACTTTTATATACTTTTATGGCTTAGTATGTTATACCTTATTTAGAATATATTCATATCAAAAAATGCATATTGCAAAAGTTATAAAAATAAAAGTAAAACTTTGTAAATATAAATATAAATATAAATAATTTCAATAAAATCATAAATCACCTTGTACATAATGATATACTAAAAAACTTATTAGACCAATTGAAACATCAGCTAACAAATACATCCATGCATGTGCATTACCTATAATAGCGTTATAGGCAAATAAAAAATATAGAATGGAATGTATTGGTCTTAAATTATTCCACCATGCTTTTTGTCCAAATATACCAGTTGGTCTGCTTTCTGTTAAATATATATACATAAAACCTATTGCAGGTATTAAAGCTAAGTATCCTAAATATTTTAAATACTGTACACTTATATATTTAGCAATAATAACAAGTAAAGCCCTCACACTTATACATCCAATTAAAAAAAACAAATTTCTTTTTTTTATATTATTCATTTTTTATAATTTATTATATAGTAGGCATATATTAAATTATTTTATACTTTTTCTGCTTTTTAAAATAATTGACTTCATTTCACTGCACACTGGTTTTATTACCATTGTCACTAATTCATCCCAACTTTCTGTTAGACCTTTTATTTGGAAAATAACATGTCAAAATAAAAATTATTTTATTTAATTAAAAATATGTCAAATATATAATAAATTATAAAAAATGAGTTATACAAAAATAAAAAAATCTTTACTAAAACAAAAAAAATCACAATATAAATATAAAAAAAATAAAATTAGTTTAAAACAAATCAAAATACATAAAAATTTAAGTATTAAAAATAATATAAATTCTACATCAAATTCTACTTTAAATTTTAAATTGAATAAAAGTTTAGAAAATATTTATAAAAATATAAATTTTAATCCTAGTGAACAAACACAATTAATTAATACAATAACATTAAAAAAAAATACGTTTTTTGATAAATATAATACAAATTTATGTATTATTAATATATATAATAATTGTGATATTTCTAAAAATGCAATATTTAAACTTATTAATGAATTAGATATACCTAAAGATAATAGGGTATTATTAACTAAAGAATTTCTAAAAAAATTATGTAAATGGATTGATATATATCATCATGATACATATATTAAAACATGTATTTTAATATGGATATCTGATCGTTTTATTTGGAATATTGAAAATGTTGATAAGCGTATACCAATATGTGTATATGCTACTCCTATCAATTTAAATTATATTATTATTCCAGATAATACATTTTATATTTTAAATGAACAAAAAAGGTATGCAAGTACAGGTTTAGACTGGGCACAACAAAAAAAATTATTTACATATTCAAATACCAAAAAAAACTTAATTTTTTTTAGAGGTGTTGATACAACTAATTTAAATCATAATTTACGGCAAGTTATTAAATCAAAACTTAATTATGAAAAAGATAAAGAATTTAAAAAAGCAATGAAATACGAATTTTTAACACATAAAAATTATAAAAGTGTAAAAGAATTTAAAGAATATAAATTTTTATTAAATTTACCTGGTAGATATCCTTGGAGTACAAGGCTAAAATATTTATATTTATCTAAAAGTTTTATTATAAATATTAGAGTTAAAACATTAGGAGATGTTAATGATGATGTTTATAATTCATTTGTTGATTTGCTTGTGCCTGATAATTTATGTATTAATATAGATATGAATTATTATTATAATGATAATGATAATGATAATCCAAATAAATATGTAAAACAAAATATATATGAAACAAATAAAGTATATGAAAAAATTAAACAAATATATCATCAATATAAAAATAAAAACCCAATTGAATCTACAAAAGTGCAACAAGCATATGATTTAATTAATAAACTTGATATAAAACAAATTTATCAATATTATTACAAAATGATTTGTTTAAATCAAAAAATAGGTTTAGTACCAATGTAATATTTAATATTTAGTAAAAATTATAAATGTAAAGATTTAATAACTTAATAACTTAATAACTTAATGGGCATATCTGAAACAATAGTTTCATTTTTTTTACACCTTTAGACATTTAGAACGCCACGCCGATATTTATTTATAATTTTTAGGTATTATTTTTCTTGTAATATTGCCTTTTATACTTTTTATGCTTTTTTGCTTTTCTAAATAATTGACTTCATTTCACTAACAAATGCAGGTGTTCCTTCCATTTCATTTTGAATCTTGTTTAATAGTTTAACTATTTCACTGCACCCTGGCTTTATTACCATTGTCACTAATTCATCCCAACTTTCTGTTAGACCTTTTATTTGGAAAATAACATGTGGTTCCAATGGATGTGGTTTTTTATATCCAATATAGTTTAACAACCGTTGTTCTTTAGGCAATGTAAAATCTGCATACATTAAACAGAGATGTGACTGAATTAAATTGCCTAGTGTATCATCTTCATTATGCACTTTAATTTCCCAAGCTCCTTCAATTTGGCTCGAAACTGTTACTGCAACTTCATTCTCATTCTTTGCAACAATATTACCTATAAAATTCAATAACTTACCCTTTATAATTTCAATAGCTCGATGAAATATTACTAGCGGCGGAATAACACCTACAGTTTCCAATTTGAATGTAAAAACATTAGGATCCCCCTTTTCATTTATATAGAAATAACGAGCACGCTCAGTAAGTTCAAAACGCCTGTTTAATATTTCAATAGGCGGTGTAGTATAATTGCCCAGTTTAGCAACTTCATTTTGCGTATCAATATAGGATTTTAACCCATCAACAGCGCGCTCGGGGTCAACTGTATTAATATATGCAGCACACGCAACTGGACTAAACCGTGCATTTTCAGCACCATTACTAATGCAAGCCTTTGCTTCCAAATGAAACTGGGTTTTTTCATCAACAGTTTTAGTATAGGTTGTGCGCATTTCATCAATAACTTCTTTGCTATGTGTCTTTGCTGGTGTAAAATACTTAGGTCGCAGTTTTGTAATTACAATATAGTCTCCAGTGATTGGGTCAGGAGGAAAGAACCGTTTAACATCTTTCTTATCTAAACTGCGATTTGTTGATATCTGTTTAATAGTAAAGTCTTCAGTTGTAATCATACGGCTAGCATTTGTATCATTTACTACATTAATAGTAAATACATAATCTGCAATATCAAACTTATCAGGATTTGCAACATTTACAGGAATCATGCCAACACGGTGCGCTATAATTTGATTATGTAAAGGGGAATCATTAAGTTTAACATCTACTTGGTTTGCACTATATGGTTCTGTGCGAAAGCCAACAGTTTTTACCTGTGCTAGAATAACACGACGAATAGCATTAGCCATACTAAAATGAATATTAGCCATTTCAAACTCAGTATAGGTTGAATGCTTATCCCATGTTTTTGCATGGGGATATCGAATATTAGTAAGGTGTTGCGGTTTTTGTTGTCTCTTAGGTTGTGCTGATGCCGATGCTGATGCAGATGCCATTATATTTTTTTTTATTACTTGATGTATAAGTATCTGTTAGGTATCTGTTAGGTATCTGTTAGGTATCTGTTAGGTATCTAGATTTAGATATCTGTATCTAGATATATAGAAGTATCTAGACGTGTGTATTACTAATATAGTGTACTATAATTGTATATTTAAGTTGTTTATATTTGTCTTTCAATTTTATAGTTAAATTAAATGTGTCTATTTTCTATTTTTAGATTCTTATCAAATTATAAGATTCTTATTACAGCGTTTCTATTAAGAAATTTCTACTAAACTCCAACTATTCAACTATTCAACTATCTAAATATGTCTCAAAAACAGCAATCGCAACAATCATCTCAAGGTAAAAATTATCTATTTTACAGTGCACAATGCCAGCATTCTAAACGGCTTTTACAGCGTTTACAGAAAACTGCACTACTCAACATTATTCAGCTTGTAAATATTGATGATCCGCGTGTTACTCTACCACCATTTATTCAGTGTGTTCCAACTCTTTATATACCTACAACTCGACATGTACTTACTGAGGATCATCTTTTTGAATGGGTTGAGAATCAACTTAAAGTTGAAACTACTAGTGCAGGAAATGTAAATATGGAAGATATTACTGGGGATGCCAACATTCTACCATTTCATTCTAATGAAATGACACAAGGGGCATCAGGTGCTGCATATTCTTTTTTAGATGACACTAAAAATGATATGCTTAATCAAAACTATTCTTTTCTACAAGATCGCGACATTAACAAAATGCCTGAATTTACACGTTATGATGCACCTCCACCTGCCGGTACAGCTCCATCAATGGCGGGTCCTGTTCAGAAAAAAACTGGTGGAACAGTTGATAAAGAATATGAACAACTTATGAAGGCACGAGGTAACGATAATCGCCGTAGTGGACCACCAACAACCCCAAATTTCAGTTCTTCTTTCTAAAGAGTTAGCTATCTTGTAAAATAAGAGAATGATTATAAATTATCCCTCATTTAAAGGGTAATTGGATAATTGGATAATTGGATAATTATTTATAAAAATAGATATTTTAAATATTACTAACAAAAATTGATATAAATTTGATTATATATATAAGTTATAACTTTCAGGTTACAGTTCTCACTCATTTGCAACAATGACAAAGCAAGCAACCCCTATGCAGCGTGCAAAGCGTGAAATGCTCATCTGGCTGTGTGCAGTGTTAACATTCAACTTTACCACTGGCACTTCAGATTGTACCAAAAACGGCGCTGAATGCGAAATCAACTGGACGAACAGAAAAAAAACTGGGAAACGCCTTCAAAAGATGAAGCGCGAAGCACGCAAGAAGATACGCGCATCTGGTATATCAATTCAGAGGGAGAAAGAATTGTTTCACAGCATCAATGGCCGTTTGCAATCCGGACCCTCACACTTTGATTTTGAAAATCCTCAGTTCTCACTCACACCAAAAGATAAGGAAGCTGATCTTAAAGTAAAATGTCCACTGACTGGTCGTGAATATCAGTGTATTCCAGGAAACGCTGATAATGATTGTTATGAGATCGATTGTTATACAAAATATTTATGGTCTACAACCATTCTTACACACTACTTGGAGATTTTATGTTTTGGAATTAATGCAATTATATATTTTCCTGCAACCATTACAAAGCAAATCATAATACACATTGATTTTGGAATGTATGACCATGATGATGATAATGTTATCCGCTTAACTTTTGACCAAACAGCTTCAATTGAACAGTTGGCTGAGTTAAAGAGTCGTCTGACTAACTTTCTTGCAAGTGATGCAATGCAACCCTTTGCAGATACTTTGGAACGTATCAAACCAATTTCAAAACGTAAAGTGGAGCTCTTCTTTTCCGGTTCAACTGTGTGTGCAGCAACTGTGTTTGAAGCAGCAAGTTTGATTCACGATTACCTTGCTGACCCAAGCAATCAATGGTCTCGCACTATCTGGTATTAATAGTAAAACTTAATGCTTTTTGCGTAATGCTTTATGTAATTATGTTTTTTTGTTATTTTTGTTATTTTTGTTTTTTTACATAAGTAATATATATTGTATCCTTTGCAAAACTGCAAATTGCGTATTTATTTATGTATTTATATCTAGCATTTTATCAAATTTAAACTATAATAACTATAACTTTATTTAATTTTAGTACATTAAATATACCTCTAAATATACCTCTAAATATACCTCTAAATATACCCCTATTTACTTTAAAAATGGATTATACTTACCTTGATTATTTCAATTATTATCTTAAAGAATTTCTAAATGAGCTTATAACTAACTACCCAGCGTATCAGACAGGTATACTTTCTAATTATCGTAATCTTCTTGAAGGTCGTGATGGTAAAAATGATACTTATATTAAATGGTATTATACTAAGATTAATAACTATCTTTCCCAGATAGCTCATAAGGATATTACACTTTTTGCAACAAGCAACATTATTTTTTTAGAAGGTGTTGATTTAAGTGAAATTTGGAATTCATCTACTACAACAGATTCCACTAAACAGGCAATTTGGCGTTATCTACAAATACTTATGATTATTGGCCGCAAAATTATTCCTAATCATAAGGAAATTATTGAAATCCTTAATAAGATTGGCAACGGTGAAATTGCTGCTCCTGCTAAAGTTGAGCGTACCCTTACAAGTGAAGCTGCAGCTGAGGAAGATGAAAAGCCATCATCTGTTTTTGGTCTAGGAGATATTGCATCTAGCCTTGGTAATTTAGGAGGATTAGCAGGTGGCCTATCAAGCCTATTAGGTGGCGGTGGTAGTGGTGGTAGTGGTGGTAGTGGTGGTGGTGGTCTTGCAAGTGGCCTATCAAGCCTATTAGGTGGCGGTAGTGGTGGTGGAGGTGGGCTTGCAAGTGGCCTGTCAAGCCTACTAGGTGGCGGTGCTGGTGGTGGTGAAGGACTTGGTGGATTAATGTCTGGCATTACTGAAATGTTAAAGAATCCTGATTTTACAAATGCTATGAATACACTTAGCCAGCAAATGTCAACAATGATCCCAACACAAACTAATGCTGGTGATGATGCTGATGGTGGTGATGATGCTGATGGTGGTGATGATGCTGATGGTGGTGATGGTGGTGCTTGTGGCGGTGATAATACTGATGGTGCTGATGGTGGTGCTTGTGGCGGTGATAATACTGGTCCTAATGATGATGAACAAGCACACTCGCAAGCACATGCCAATACCAATGCCAATGCCAATGCCAATAATACATCAATGCCTACACCCCCACCAATTTTCAATAATCCTCTATTTGGTGATCTAGCTAAGGAAATTAGTACTACATTTAACTTTGATGAGTTAAATAATGGTGCAGCACCAACAAGTATTACTGATGTTATAGGTAAATTTATGTCAGGCAATAATCCAGCTAAGCTAATGGATTTAGTTGGTAAGTTTGGTTCTAAATTACAGAATGAAGTAAAAAGTGGAAAAATTAATCCTGCAGAGCTTTTAAAGCAAACTATGAGCGCAGCAGGTGGGTCAATGCCTGATGAACTCCGAAAAGCTGCTGAGGCTATGGCAAATAATCCCCAGGCACGTGCACAGCTTAACCGTATGGGTCAACAGCAAGCCACACGTGATCGACTTAAAGCAAAGCTTGAAAAACGGGCAAATGCGCTGGAAGGTCCACCAAAACGGTAGTAGTAGCTCTTAGAATAGTAAAGAATTTAAATCTTGTTTTTCATCAATTCCATTATTCCTATCATCCCCATCATCCCCATTAATATTCAGTGTATTTTCAAATTCACATAAATCACTATCTGTCATTGCATTATATGAGGCATCCTTTGCGGCATCCTTTGCACCTATAATATATTGATTATTTTCATTTACATTTTCATTTACCTGATTATGAATATCACCAAATGTATATTCATTTTCTATTATATTTGCAAATGTCATTTCATTAGGTTTCAAATTTACATTAGATATAACTGTTTTTTTATTAAGCAAACTCATTGTATTAAGCAATTCATTTTCAATAGTTGCATTTAACCCATTTGATATTTGTGAATGTTCAAGTGTTTTTTGTAATAAAATTTCAATGTTATCAAACCGTGATTTTAACACTTGTTGATTTTCCTCTAATTTAGATAATCGTTCATTAATTTGTTGTGACATAGTATTTAATTGTATATCTAGATGCTTGAGAGATTGATAAATTTCTCTAATAAAAGTGAATACATTTAAATTATTTATATTTGTAGATGGTGCTGATCCTGATCCTGATCCTGATTTATAAGTGCCTGACATTTTAGTTGATTATTATTAATTAAATCTTATTTAACTTTTCCACTTTTAGTTTTATATTCAAATTGTTATATAGTTACATTGTTATCATGCAAAATTATATCATCATATTATCATATCATCATATCATCATATCATATAGCTAAATGACTCACAAATTAATGTACCTTTGCGCTTAATTTTGTTTAATTCCTCACATGTATCTACATCATTGGCATATGTTATTTGCAATTGTTCTATGCCTGCAATAGAATAGCTAATTTTGCTAGTAAATAGAATTATAAGTGTAGATAAAGCATTGCTTATTTTAATATTTGTGTTATTACGCTTCATTCGTTCTTTATCTTTAATAACAAGTGTATTTATATACATTTCAATATCGCTATAAATTTTATTTAATATATAAATTGCATCTTTTCTGCTAATATTATTATAGTATCTCCAGATACCTTGAAGCATAAAAGAGTCATCTATTTTAATCATATTAGGAGTAATTGTAGTATCAATGTAAAGTTTGTTACCTGCTTTAATATTTGCAATAGTATTCAAATTATCAATAAAATAACTATTATTTTCATCTTTAGATAGAGACATATTAATAATTTATACTCTATTGAATAATTAGAATAAAAATTATAAATACTAGATACTAGATACTTAACAATATAAAGTGATAAAAATATAGCTAAATATATATGTATAAAATATAAAAAGAAACGGAAAAATGATTTTTATTGTAATAGTAATATGTGTTATTATATTATTTTACTATTGGACATCAATTAAAAGTATGTTAAGTTTTTTTGGCACTATGCAAACTGAATACTTATCTAAAATATGGCCATGGTTTTTTGCCGTCCTATTCATAAATATAATCATATTTATATTTCAAATTTGGTTTTATAATTCAAAAACAGGAATAAACGGTGCAGGACCAAAAGGCTCTCTAGGACCAGTTGGATTTAATGGTTATGAAGGTACACCATGTACTGTTGGTTGCAAGTGATAACTATACTGGCTCACTACAACCATAACATACTTGCTCAGCAAGATCTTTTCTAACAAAACCATTTAAATCATAATCTTGACAGGTTTTAAGCAATTTATTCATAGCTTGCCGATATTGTCCACTAGTAATTATTCCATTATCAGCAAGTGCTTTGCTTTTAGTAATTGTATTTAATATATCTTGTTTATTTGGTATATTAGAGTTATCTATTATCTTAAGAATATCGTTAATCACATTTAATGGTATATTCATATCAATATCAATACTATTTTTCCCTTTTTCTAATTGTCCCATAACCAATCCAATATTGCGCTCCTGAGTATCAACATATTTTTGTAGTTTACTCTTATTATGCTCACTATTAACAATATCAACCTTATCTGCCTGTACTTGTATATCAGCAGCTTTAGACTTTAACATTGCAATGCGTTGACTCTGCTGTGCAATTTTGTTTAAATAATACTGGTCTTGTTCATCTGTTGCAAGAGTTGATGTGAGTGGATTTTGTGAAGTGATTGATTTGTTCATTTGTTGAAAATTACGAGCACATTTATCAGCTTTTATAATTTCATCAACTATAGTGCATGGCTTTACACATGCAACAACTTTACACACTTTTCCATCTGGTAAACCTGGTGTAGTACCAGCTTTAAAAGTACCAATATATGGATTATAAAATATGTTAAAATAATTATTGTAATTTCGATATTCAAACACCATATCAGTCATTTGCCAATCACGGATTTCCTTTACACATGTTGTGGGAACACATCCAACACATTTATTTGCTTTAATAGTTTTGGGATCATCGTCTTTATTTGTAAATATATGACCTAATGCACTGTATCCAGTTGGTGGTATAGGTTCTAGTATAGTGAGTGTAAATAGGTCTAAAGCATTTGCACTTATTTTACTTGCTAAATATCCAACAAGACCAACATTATTTAAAATAGTAACAATAGGTGATGTTTCATAATTAGGTAATTGAGTAATATCAAAACTATATAGAGTATTATTCAATATTTGCGGTATAGTTAAAGCGCTAAATTTAGTAACAGTATATCCTAATTTTACTGGAGGACCATATGTTGGTGCAAGTGTAGTTGTTGGTGCAGATGTGGATGTTGGTGCAAGTGTAGTTGTTGGTGCAGATGTTGTTGTTGGTGCAGATGTGGTTGTTGGTGCAGATGTTGTTGTTGGTGCAGATGTGGTTGTTGGTGCTGCATGTGTGGTTGTTGGTGCGGCAATTGTACTTCTAAAAAAACTATTACTTGATAAATTACTAAGTTTAGAAAGTGATATTGTAACAACAGGATATTTATAAACATATACCATTGAAGTTCTAGCAAAGTCTCTAATTGCCTGTATTATTTGATCAAGATTTAAGTATCCTGATAGCTCTGGATAACCTTTTTTAAATGTAGCAATTTCCCCCGTAATTGTATGTATCATATTTTCAATTAAAGTTGAGGTAGATGTAATGCTATGTAAATTTACTGTATTATTAACAAGTGTTACATTATCAGGTTTTATTTTGCTAAAATATGTTTTATTACTAAGAATAGATGCAATATCATTGGCAGTTGCTTGTTGGTTAGAATTAATATTTGCATCTATATTAAGAATTATAGGGGTTGCAGACGTAATAAGGTTATTATTTGTATCTAATTGATAAAGTGTAACAGTGCAACCTGCTGGTAAACTAATAGTAGCTGTAGCAGGATTTGAAATAATTGCTGAAGGTGGAAATATAGTAGGTGCACTTGTTTGAAATAATTTAGTATTAGATGTAAATGCATTAAGTGTAGCAGTAGTATTTTCAACACTTATAGCTACACCATCTATAATTACGCCATTAAGTGCTGAAATTATATTAAGTTTATTAGTAATAATAATATCATTAAGTTGTGATAATGCCTGTATTGTAGTAGGTAATAGAGTAACTATTTTATGCAAATCATTAATATCATTTATATATTCATCAAATTTTGAAAAAAATGGGTCAAATTTTATACTCTCAAAGTTAACAACTGTCTTATAGTCTGTAGGTGGCTGCACATCACCTGATACAAAAAGTGCAACATCACTTGGTGGTGCATATATTGGATCTTGTGATAGCATATCACCTAATTTATACATAGCTTTGCCACTTGATACTGGAATTTTAGGTTTCCACAATGCAATTGGTTTAAGTTTTCTAGTGCTTTGCAAATTATAAAATTTATTTGACCATTTTGTAATACTTGAATTATCACAACTAGGAGTACTTAAATCATCAATAACTTGATTTGATTTTTTTTTATCTAAAAGATCAAGTGTTGATACATCTGCTGGGGCAAAGCCATCAATTTGTGTATTATATCTATTTGAAACAAACCTATAAACTATGTAAACTAATACTAATATAATGACTAATATTGCACCAATTTTTGCACCATGTTTTGTATAATGCATAAGTTTTTGCTTATCTTCTTTTAGCATTTCTAATTTAATAAAGTAGCATATTTTTTTCTATGTATTTAATCTGTAAAAGTATATATAAAAATAAATAAATGAATAAGTTAAAATGGTAAACTAGTAAACTAGTAAACTAGTAAACTAGTAAACTAGTAAACTAGAATGGTATTAAAATTATAAGTATTACTAAACAATAGTAAATACTAGTAAACAATACTAGTAAACATCATTAGTTAATATTAACATTAAGATGTAAGTTATTGGCATCTTGTGACTGTAACCGTTGATTTGCAATATCACGTACTGTATTTGCTGATGATTTTTGACTTTGATATCTAGCAACACGAGCCATATCTGCAGATTTATCACGTGTACTACGTGTAGTATTTAATTGAGAAATTGCTTGATTTAATTGATCAATTTGGTCTTGTTGAGTTTTGAGTTTAATTAAATATTGATTGTTTTTATCAAGGCGTATTTGTTCACTTTTAATCTTATCCTGTATTTCAATAGAATCACATAATTGTTGGGCTTGCACTTGTTTTTGAATCATATCATTCATGCTAGGACATACATCATTAGTTGTACCACCTGAGTTAGATGTGCTTGCCATTTGTGCTGTGCGTTGAAAATTTGTAATATCATTAGCTGATGGAACAGTTCCATAAAGAGAATGAAGGGCAGCAGTAGGTTTAAGAGCAAACTGTAGTGGTGGAATAGTTACAGATGGTGTAGGAGTAGAAGATGTAATAGATGATATTGAAATGGCAGGTGCTGATATAACAATGCTATTTGCAATTAATGGTGTACTAAAATAAATATATATTGTATGTGGTGCTACATTATTAAATGAATGTTTATCACATCTTGTAATTATACTATCATTAATCTGTAAAGTTTGGCTTGGATAAATACTAGTAGTATATTGAACTGTTATAGCAAAAGGTGTATCTGCTGAATACTGTGCAAAGTTTGGATATGTACTATCATCTAGAGATAGCTTTATAGAATATACAAGATAATCCTTATCAAAAGATAATTCAGTTATAGATCCAGCAGTTGTAAAATTTGTAGGTGTAACATTTTTAGCAACTGTAGATAATTGTGATTGAAACTGCTGATATGTTAAATCTTCACGATTACGACCATAGAAATCATAGTATTTAATGCACGGTCCTAATGCAAAATTTGTTGAACTATCGCCAACTGTTAGAATAACTTGATTTGTATAAACTGGCTGTGCATTTATACTATTAAGTACTGGAATAATTTTAATAAAGTTGTCAACACCATCAAAACCGATTGTTATGTGTGTACCCATTGTATTAGCATCATTACGTATAAACTGTGTACTACCATTTGGATCAACATACTGCAAAGTTACAGCAGTTGTAGCAGACAAGGGAATTGTATTATTAATAATATATATACGAATTGTATCTAGTCGTATGATGCTTGGAAATATAAATGTACATGTGTTTTGACTAGTTGAATATGATGGCATAATTTCGTTACCATATATAATATTTGATGGCATAAATGATTCAAATCCTTCATAGTTACTTCCATGCATATTCCCATGCATATTCCCATCATTATACCAATGTTTATCTATATGCCAGTTACCATCATTTTGCATATGTGATGGTATTGTTGTAAAAATTCGGTATACTATCATAATGCTAAGTATTAGAATAATAACACATAGCCAACTATCAATGTTATATTTATGAATAATATGCTGTAATTTATTTAGCATTTTTATTTTATTAACCTATATTTATATTATTATATAAGTGATATAAATATATTTCTAAACAAAGCAAATAAACTATCCTTTATAAATGCTTATAAATAACTAATAGCCAGTATTTAATTAGTTGTTGGGTCAATAGTAACCCATCTCTGTGAATTAGATGTATTGCATGGTTGCACTGTTATTTGTCCGTGATTATTTGTTAAACAATTATCATTATTATAGGATTTCATAAGTGCAAATGGATATTGTGTATTTGTATCATCAATAAGAGTATATGGTACTAATTTATCAATATTATTGGAATACCCAATATTATTAAGAATATTTACCATTTTAAATGTTTGCTTTTTATCAGTAGCATCACAATTATAAATATTATAATCATTTTGCCCTACACCAAGACATCCATTATTAAAATTAACTTGGTAACCTTGTTTAGTATCTCCTGTAACATCATCTGTATATGTTTGATTAAGTAAATTGAGTTCCTGGCCATTATTTAAAGATTTAAGTACTGTATACTTATTTGCTTTTTGTTTTTGTAAATTCATATCCGCAACAATTTTTTCTAAATCTGCTAACTGTGAATCTACATCAGATATAAGTTTATCTTCATTTGTAACTGTATTTGCTTGAGTTATTTGTGAATTTATAACATTATTTGCCTGTTCTTTTAATTTTGTAGCAAGCTCTAATTTATATGCTTGTGGATTAAATATAATAGGTGTATTTTTTTTGCCAACAGCATTAATTCGGGCAATTTTATCATTTAATGTAGATATATTGTTATATAAGTCATTTGTATATATATCATTTGGTATAGTTGTAGCTGCTGCTGTTGTAGTAGCCGCTGCTGTAGTAGTAGTCGCTGCTGTTGTAGTAGCTGCTGCTGTTGAGGTAGCCGCTGCTGTTGTAGTAGCCGCTGCTATAAGTTCAAGAGTAAATATGGCTGCTTCAGAAAAAGCACTAAATTGTCCAAATCGATCTATATGTGTATTATTTGGTCCAATAATTGTATTAGTATCTGTATCATAAGAAAACATATTTGTAACAGGTTGTGTATTAACAAATTTTATAGAATATTCACCAAAATTATTAGCTAATATTGGATCTATATTTGATTGCAAATAATAGGTTTTAGTATTATCTGTATAAATATGATTATTTTCAATATAAAATTTACAGGTAACAGGTAGAGTTGGTGTTGATTGTATAATATTTAAAGTATTGTTATTATTTAATAAATAATAAAATTTACTATTATAAAACTTTATATAGTAATAACCCGATGTAACTGCAAAACCATCAGTTTGTTTATTTATAATTAAATTTATCATAAATGCAGCAATAATAATAATAATAATAATAATAGTAAGCATTATATTGTAGAGTATGTTACTGAATTTAATAAATATGTAGATAATTTAAAAATTCAATTAGCGTAATTATAATAATATTTTAAATCGTTTATAGTGATATTATAACTAGTATAAATTATACTACATAATACACTATTTGTTACAATATCTGATACAATGTCTACAACAATGTTTGCAACAATGTCTGCAACAATACTATTATCTGATGATATAAATAACAAAATAATTTTTAATACTGTAACACCAGTATCTAATTATCTATGTGTTTTGAATAAATATAAAAAACGCAAAACAATAATAGATATAAATTTACATACACATACACATTACATACTAATGCAAACTTACTTAATTAATACTAATACAATTTTACAATTACTTAAATGTGCATGGATAAAATGGTGTCCAGATACTCATCCTCTTAAATTAACTATAATTAACTGTAAAGAAAGTAATCCTATACAAACATGTAATCTTAACATTAACAGACTTATTAGAGCATTTAATAATATACAAGATAATTTAGCATTACTAAAGTGTGATGTTATCACAAATAGTAGTATAGATAGTAGTATAGATAGTAGTATAAATAATAATATAGATTTTATAAAAGCTTTAGATTGTGTGCAACCATTAAACTATAATATATTTGCACAACTAAATGTAGGGTTCAAAGTGCAAACTATACACTACTCACCTTTTGTATTTCACATGCTTTTGTTATATATACTTGATAATTCAAATAATATATTCACCTGCTTAAATAATTTAATTAATTTAATTACATGTGAAACAGACTGGAATCAGCACATTATACCAATATGTACATTACCTCTTAATATGGGTTATTTTATTGTAATTTCGTGGGATATAGATAATGGTAAATATTATGCATTTTTACTTGGGGGTAGTGATGGAAATGAAGCATTATATAATCAACGTGCAATGGTAGAGTATATTGCAAGTATGCGAAATGCATGCAATTTACATACTAAATACAATTCACATAATACAAAGGTATCTAGCACCTTAAATAAAATTCAAATTAATGATAAAAATATTATTAAAGTAATTAAAAAATTAAAAACTATAGAACCATCAGACTTTAATCTGTTAATGAATGTGAAGTAGCAAATTTAATTTTTACGCTTTGTAGAGCGCTTTTTAGATTTACTACGGCTATTGCGACGGTGTGTTTTCCTATGATGATTTGCATTTCCTGATTTACTGGAATAATTAAATTTGCTGCAGCCGCAACTATTACCAGCCTCTTGAGGATATAGATTGGCGCCAGCAAACTTTCCACTTTGATGAATAGTACCATTACTAACAGCTAGCTGTTTACTACCAGTGGGAAAGCCGCTTGTATCACTATATCCCTGTGTACCTTTACCAAAAAATGCATTTGACATTACATACCTACCAGTATCACCACCATGTTGGCGATTATACTTGTTACGAGACCGTATAGCAGGTGGGCGCCCTTTATGTGATCGCGAACCTGTAGTTTTTCCTTTAAAATATTTGCGTTGAACCATTTGAAAGTTGTGTTTTAAAAGTTGTGTTTTAAAAGTTATGATTTATATTTTTAATCTTTAAATTTAACTAATATATTTTTTCAATGAATTGAATTGTGTAAAACAAAATCTTAATAAATTATAACAATGCATAGCAATCAGAGTAAAATAACTACTGGTAAAAATCCAAGTATAAATCCAACTATAAATCCAATTCTTAATAAAATAATAAATTGGGGTGCTGTAATATTATTTATAGGGGTAGCAATTGTAGTATATTACTTTGCATTTTATAAGAGTTCTCTGCGATTTGAACATTTTCAAGATCCAGATTCTACAACTATTTCAGATGCAATAACACCTGTAATAAAACCTGTAATATTACCTGAAAACAGTACAATTTATGAGCAATCATTGCAAGAACAATTTGGAACTAATGTTCGTACAATATGTAATATGACTCCTACATTAGATACTGCTGTATGTAAAATTGGAGGTGTAACGTTTTCATATCTACATTTTCCTGTGCAAATGATTAAAATGCAAGATGGCACTATTTTAGGTGTATTTAATGATGGGCGTATGTATAGTAAAGATACACAGGACGGTACTATCTGGGTTGGTCCTCTTGACAATAGCCTACCTAAATCACTTGTACCATTACGTATGATAAGTATTACACCAGATCTTTCATACTTATTAGGAGTAGGTTATGATAATCAACTATATAAACGCGCACTAGATAGCACAACAGGTAAGCTAGATCAAACAGCCCTATGGAAGCCTGTAACTAATAATAATGATGTTATATATGTTATATTTGACCGTGATACAAAATTTATGGTAACTATAAATACACAAGGCAAATTATTTATTAAAACAAATGTAGATATAACAACAGATAATACAGAAGTTACTAATTTAAAGCTAGATAGACCACTTTTACGATTATACTATGATAATTTTGGATATATGTTAGCTATCGACAATGCATTTAAGCTATACCAATTTACTGATAAAGATTGGAAAAAATCAGGGTTAAATTTGGAGCGTGGGGCAAATGCTGAGCAAATTAATGACATTATATATGCAAATGATGGTAAGTTAATTGCTTTAGTATTTCAACCAAATCAATTTATGTTAAAACTAATGAAACAGTCGCAATCTTATTATTTATCATCATTTATGCCTTTAGATATATTGCAAAGTTCAAGTGGTTCAAGTTTAGATGCAAAACCAAGTGCAAATTATGTTATGAGTGATGGTGATGTAATTGCTGCTAAAATTGGATATATTAATTCAACTCTAACATTAAATGATAATGATGTATTAGATCAAGATGTTGTTTTTGCTTTTAATCAACAGTCATTAAAAGATCAAGGTAAACTACGTGATTTTTGCAATAGTAGATATAATGCAACAGAAAATGAATCAGACAACTATGAAGTTTTATCACAGGTAGAGGAAAATAGTGAACGTATTAAACTATTAAAGGATGTTCTAGATAACTTAATTAAATATGATCCGGATAAAAAGGCAATACATGAAACATATCCTGCACTTTATCCACAAAAATAGGCTATTATAAAATACTAAATACTAGTAACTTAAAGTGTGCAAATACATTATATTTTTAAAATTTTGTTGTTAAAGTATAATAATCAATTATAAATCTAACTATACGATAGTAAATTAACATACAACATAACATGCAACATAACATGCATAGTTGGGATCGTTGGCGAAAATGTGCATTAACATTATGCATATTAACTGTGATTATTTATATAATATATAAGTTTACACCGGCTAATGATAAGCTGGAATATTTTGAAAATGGAGTGGCAAATGGTGTGGCAAATGAATATGTTAAATTAAGCGAAACATATTTAGATGATGCTAATCTTAAAGTGGATTTATTATATGCAAACTATTCAGGTGAAGAAGTTAAAAATGATGTTAAACAAGAATCTTGGGCTAATAAGAGTTTAGCACAATGCACAGATACTTGCAATAAGCTAAGTGGGTGTACAGGGTTTAGTCGTGATTTAGTTGGTGATGATGAACTTGCAACTTGTTATCCACGTACAGCAATAGATAAATGTCATAGTTATCGTAAAGGCTCATTTACTCAAAGGCAACATGCACTTGCATATAATACATATATAAAAACAACAACACCAAATGCACTAACACAATGTTTAGGAGATTCAAAGCTAACGTTAAATAGACCTATATATATTAAATCCTATGCACACCCTGATCGTTATATAGGACTTAATACAGGAGGAGAAATAGGACTTATACAAGCCAATGAAAGCGGTGTTGATTTTGGACAAGCAGCTAAGTTTATAATAACTACAGGTATGGATGGCTCTGGAACAGTTTCATTTAAACATATGGCAACAAACAAATATTTATATCGCGATGCTGGAGATATGATTACTGGGAAACTTTTAACAGGTAATATAGATAATATTTCAACCGATGATAGACAAAGAGCTAGCTTTAATATAGAAGATGGTATGTCTAATAATATTGTAATTAAATGTTTATCTCTACAGCTTGAGAATGCCGAGCGCTATATAAGTGTATATCCCAAAAATAACAAATATTTAAATGTGCAATCTGTTAGTGAACTAGATGTAAATAATACTTCCAATCAAACTAAGAAAAGTATTAAGCAACTGAAAATGATTACATTTGAGATTGTAGATACTATAATTACAAGCACTGTTCTAGATAGCCGTAAATATATTAAAGATGTAATGGAACCAATAAGAACCTATCCAGCTACACATAATCGTCAAATAGCTACTGATTCTATAGTTGCACCAATTATACTTAAATATAATGATAGTAATATTATACAAAGCTTTGCAGATATTAATGCAGGTGGTAATGCAGGTGGTAATGCAAAAGGTAATGCAGGTGGTAATGCAAAAAATAGTTCAACACCTACAGTACCCCTTGATAATTCAATGGATGATTATAATTATTATAAATTGATGAGTGGTAAGACGGGTAAAACAGATTTAAGCAATTATATAGATGATAAGTATCTATCTAATCAAGCATCTAATCCCATATTAAATAAGGAAAAAGATTTAGTTAGTCAATTGAATATGATGCAAGGAAATGCAACAGTAGATGATGCAACTAAAAAAGCTCAATTAAAATATAAAAATTTAAAAGATATGAATAAACATATTGAAAAATTAATGAATACAGAAAATATGCATGTTAATTCAACAAGTGAAATCTTAACAAGTAATTTAGATAAAATGAAAATTCAAGATTTATCTAAGGATTATTTCTTTCTTAAAAATATATCAAGTTAAGTATGTTAAATATATGTTTATCAAATATTAGCAAATGTTAGCAAATGTTAGCAAATGTTAGCAAATGTTAGCAAATGTTAGTATTTGATGTTAGTATTTATTTTATATTTTTCATAACATTTAAACAAACTTTATAATAAAAATATAAGTATATTTATAATATAATACATAGGAATACATACAAAATAACCACATAGATTTACTTAGTAAATATGCCGGCTCCTATAATATTAAAATTAAAAAGTAATTGGGGTGTAATATGTGCTGGTGTTGTACTGCTAATATTATTAGTATTAAACTATAATAGATGTTATGCAATGCCTGAAATGTTTTTTGGACCAACTGATGTAGATGTAGTTGCTGTACCTACCACTACACAACCAATAGATATTACATCAACAGATTCTAGCACATGTTGCTCTGGTACTTTTCCACCACCAACAAATATGACTGTTAATGTAACACCAACAACATGTACTATACATTTTACAATTACATTAAGTGCAGGTGTTCCTATACCACAAAAAATAGCAGCTGTACTAGGCAAATATGATAAAAATAAAAAAATAGTTGGATCTACTAATTTTTATTTAAGTGATGAATATACTTTAAATAATGCACAAGCATTAAATGCATCACTTAATCAAAATATGTGCAGTATTTTTAATGGTGTTCCATCATGTCAATATACATTTACAGATTTACAGGCGGCTGATACAAATGGTGATTCATATTTTTATAAAGTTGGTGTATCTGCAATTTATGCAAATGGTAATAGTGAGTTTATAACACCTATAAATATAGCATCAGACTATTTTGTTCTAGATACTAATATTAATGCGCAAACTGCAGCATATAATGAATATTTGCAATATACTGCAAGCCAAAAAGCTTTGCAAAATTCTACAGCTGGAATAGGTTCTGGTGCATCTAATTATAGAGGTACTCTAGCAACTGCAGATGGTCAATATGAAATGATGAAACAACAGCTAGGTAATTATCCAAATAATTTGGAGATTAGTGAAGAAATGCAACATGCAGGTACATTGGCAGATTTAGTTGATAAATCAATGGCATTAGGTAAAGTTATAGTAAATGTAAAGTCTGGTTAGTTTTAAATATGTATGTTAAAATATGTATGTTAAAATTTATAAGTATATATTAAATATAGCTAAGTATATATTAAGTATAGCTAAATAAAAGCAAGTAAAAGTAAGTAAAAATACATATAATCAAGTATAACCAAGTATAACCAAATAAAATATATAACCAAATAAAATATATCAATGAATAAACACAAATATAATAGCTATGATACTACTCTTTTAGTATTAATTGGTATTACTACAATTATTGTATGTATTGCAATAATTTATAGATTTTACAGAAAAATAGATGCATTTGCAAATGCTAATACTAGTATTAGTAAAATAAATCCTTTAGATACAACTCTAGAAGCAAATATGGTTGCATTAAGAAATGATTATGTAGGTATTATGAGTGATGCATATAATAAAATGACTTTACAAGATGAACATGCAATTCAAAATTTATATAATGATTCTATTGCAAATTCAAATATTATTAGTGCATTAAGTGCTAAACTTAATATACAAAAAAATAGTGCAAAAACTTCATTTCCAGTAGGTTCATTTATAAAAACTATAAAATCTAAAAATAATGCACAAACACTAAGTTTAGCTAGTAATGACCCAGAAGGTAAGTATAGTGTAAATGTGAATGATAAGTGTTTAACAGTAAGTGGTACTTGTGATAATAATTCGCCATATTGTACACAAGATTGCCAAAATATACTTTATACTAGTGATTCACAAAAATTTGAAGTATCAAATATTGCAACTGTAGCTGATGCTAAAAAAATAATGGGACCACATGCTAATATTAGTAGTGCAAATGTATACCCATTTAATGTACTAAGATCTGTAGTTGATAATACATGCTTATCTATGTCAAATAGTGGTGTATCACTTGAACCTTGTAATTTAAATGATATTAGACATCAATGGAGTATTTCGCCTGATGAAAATATTTGCCTAATGGCATAAATATTACTACTCATTTGGTTCACAATGTTCATATGGATAATCAACTAGATGGCATGCTGGCCAGTTATAAGGACGACGATAACGCGGAACATCATAAAAAGCTATTGGTCGCACACCTGCATTTCCAGATCCTGCAGATTGAAAACCAAATGGTTTAACTTCATAATTAACCCAGCTTTCATTGTTATCTGTACTATTCATACTTAACACAAGTATATAAAGCAATCCGCCAATGTAAAGTATAGCTACACAGGTAGATATTATTGTTGATAATTTTATACCTAAAATAGTTGTCATATTGTCTGATTACTATTTATAAAGAAAAAATATAGCTAATATACTTACATTATTTAATAAATAGTTACTAGCATAGCTACCTAACATAGCTACCTAACATAGCTATCTAACATAGCTATCTAACATAGCTACCTAACATAGCTAAAACATAACTATACCATACCTAGATATATAAAACTCGCATAATTTTTTTTTATATTTTAATTTTTTCTTTATATCAATAATTTTATCAATAATATTAGTATTAATGTCAGTCATATTTGTAAGTAGAGCACAGTGTGATTTTACCAATAATTCACATGATGGTTTAATAAATTCAAAATGGTTAATTTGACTGTAAAGATCAAAGTGTATTTTGTCTGTAAAGAATTCATATGCATCATTATAATTAAAATTATTTGGGAAATTAGTTTCGTTAAGCATTTGACAATTTATAATTAAGCTGAGTGTACCATATGTTTGATAAAGGGCAAGTAAAGTATCATTTGAAATATGGCGCAGACCTTCACTATAATCTGTGCCTAAACAAATGCAAAACTCAGTCATTTGATCAGGTCTAAGATTCATATTATCAATAATTAAATTGTAATTATATAGTTTAATATAATCAGTATTATAATCAAGATCTAGAATCATATTACAGCCCATTGCAAGCAAATCCATATCATGTGTATAAATATATTGTACTACCTTGCAATCATTTAAATGTTTAAGAATTTTATCGGCCTCTATATGTTTGTCATAAACATATGGAATATGCAATTTATTTAGTAATTCCATAATAGATTTAGAATCATTATATTTTATACATATTGCACGTTTTTTAAGATTAATGCGGGTTGCTGCGCAATCACCAATGCCAATATCAATAGGTATATCAGGTACAACTTGCATACTAAAATCACTGCTATGATCACTGCTATGATCACTGCTATGATCACTGCTATGATCACTGCAATGATCACTGCCCTTGTCATCAGATGTTAAAGCCAGTTTACATTGCTTAGGTTCTTTTTCAAAAGAACTATCCATAATTTCAAGTTTTTGCTTAGCATTATCACGTTGTTTTTTCCGTATATTAAGTATTCTGTCTTTTTTTTGACTTGGTTTACCGTCAAATACACATATTATAGCTATTTTAGCTTTAATAAATTTAAGTAGCAAGTTAATAAGTTCAAGGAGAAGTTGTTCATTGGGGTTTGTAGAATGTGTTGTAATGCAAAACCGTTTTATTCTATATATTATATGAGACATATCTAGTGCTACAACACTATCTGCAAGTTGATTAAGATGGATATATTTAACATTGGTTGCAGAGTACCCCTCAACTATTTGCTGTAAATGTGTAACACCCATATATAATATGTATACTATGCAATCTACAAGTTTAAAATATATTGTATATTATCTGTAAAATTATCAATTTTTAGTATTTTTTTGTATTTTACACCATTATTAAGTTATTGTAAAGGTTATTGTAAAGGTTATTGTAAAGGTTATAGTAAACATGTAAATTATTTTATTTTTTGTATTTTTTAAGTGTAATTTTGCTTGAAGCCTTGCTTGAAGCCTTTCTTAAAGCTTTGCTATCATGCATTTTAGCTAAAACCATATCTGAAGTTTCAAGTGCACCTTCAACCCAAGCTTGGTGGTGACTAAATTGTTCTCCACATATATAGATTTCTTCATGCTTGAATGGCTTAATAATTTGAGGTATTAGTTTTTCACTATCTGAACCAGTTTTCCAGTAAGCAGCTCCAATAGTCCATGGATAGTGCTTAATCCATTTTGGTTTAGGTATATCAATATCTGGAAACATTAAATGTAATTGTCTGCTAAGTTCAGCTTTAAATGCAATACTATCATTAGCAACACTCTGCATCCAATATTTAGCATATTTGCCATCTGTATAGGAAATCATAGTAACACCTGCATCATAATTTATAGGTATTATATATTTAATTGGTAGATTTGTTGCCACTTTACCAATACCGTCAAACCATATTTTTTTAGTAACAGGATTTATAGGATAGCATGCATACATACGATACAGTGGTTGTGGTGAAACAGAATTAATAAGCTTAGGTATTTTGTTATAGATATATTTAATTTTTTTTAGTGCTGGTTGAGTTAGTGCAAGTATAAGTTTTGATGTTTTGAAAGTTTTACCATTGCTAGATACTAATGTGTATGTGTGTGTGTGTGTTGTGTGTGTGTTGCGTGTGTTGTTATGTTTTCCATCAATTTGAATAGCTAGCAGTGGTGTTTGCTTATGAAGTGTTATTTTATGTTGAATATGGCTATATAACTTATCTGTAAGTTGTTGTAAACCCCCTTTGAGTATCATATATTTAGTTTTAGCTGCGAATTCATTAGTAAATAGTTTAATTGCATCATAAGCATTAAGAATTGAAAGTTCAGAGTAATATGGAAATAAATCTTGTATATACTGTGATAGTGTAGGATTTTCACTATCTAGATACTGTTTGATAAATTTAACAAGTGTTGTATTGATAAGTATGGATTGTGGTATTTTATTATGTTTTATATAGCTAGATACATATGTAATTATTGAGTCTATTGTAGGGTATTTGACTGTTATAGCGGTATTATAAAGTGGATTAACAGGTATGTATTTTGTTGTTCCATCTATAGGATAAATTTTATCTGTAAAGTTTAATTCTTTAATAAGGCTAAGAATACATGGTTGATTTGTACTAAAACGTGCACCACCTACATCAAGTATTACATTAGCATGCTTTGCATCTGTAGTATTTGTTGCACAAGTACATGTAACTGTATGCAAACGTCCTCCAATACGATTAGATGATTCTAAAAGCAAGATTTTAGTATTAGGATTACGCTTAACAAGTTTATAGGCAGTATATATTCCTGAAATGCCTGCACCTACTATAGCAATATCATATTGATTCATTTTAAATCTATCTAGTATAATTAAAGATTTTTTAGTGGAAAAGTGGAAAAAATTGTAAAGTTGAAACTAAGTTTTGCTAATAAGATATGCAGCCAATGTGTTAATTATCTACTTGCTTGCCTTTTTGACAGCTTTAGGGGCAGCAGGGGTGGCAGCAGGGGCTGAAGCATCTTTCTTGGCAGCCTTAGGCTTAGCCTCTACAGGGGCAACAACCGGGACAACAACTGCAGCAACAACTGGGGCAACAACTGGGGCAACAACTGCAGCTACTACAGCAGCAACAGGGGCAACAACTGCAGCATCAGACTTTTTAGCACTAGTTGCCTTAACTTTTGCAGGCTTAGCTTCAGCTGCTGGGGTAGCTGCAACTGCCGGAGCAGCTGGGGTAGCAGCCTTTGCAGACTTTGCAGACTTAACTTTTTTAGGTGCCTCAGTAGTAACTACAGCAACTGTTGGAGCTGTTGGAGCTGCTGCAGCCTCAACAGGAGCAGCAAGAGCTGCGACAGCTGCTGCAGCTTGAACATTTTCCCGCTCACCCTGGTAGCGAGTCTTATCAGCAGTTTCCATAGCCTTATAAGTTGCCATATCAGCAGCAGATAGATTCTTCCAGTCAGCACTAACTAGACGGGAAAGCTCACCAAATGTTGCATTAGTATTAGCCTTCTGCACTACAGGGCGGTGAGCCTGAGTGAAAAAGGAGAAAGCAGTACGCGGCTTCTTAACACTAGAAAGCGGGTTATTGCGGCGGCGCTCACGTTTAAGACGCTTCTGGACATTCTCAATGCTACGAGAGCTGACAACAGCCCAACCATCCTCAAACTTAAAGGCAAACTTCTCAGCTAGAGACTGGACAAGTTTCTGAGATAGCTTAAACGACGAATCGGTCTGTGCAATAAGAGCAGTTAGAGACATTTTAGATTAAAGATTGTAAAAGTTTTTTACTTATTCTACCTTCATTGTATATCTTTATATTGTTTTTTATACGCACAAAATATAGTATTTCAAATTGATAATATATTTTAATATTTAAACAAAACAACAGCAAACACAATAAAAATGCAAGGGTAGAACTTTACTAGTTTTATCACTAATTAAATTAAATAAATTTCAAATATAACTATAGATAATCTAGATATTCAATGTATAATTCAATATATAATTCAATGTATAATTCATTTACAAAGCTAGCAAAACAATTCAAAGTATCGGCTTACAATTTATTTCAAAATAAAGTGCTTGCTATAAGTATTTGTATTTTATTAGGCATTATTATAATATATTCAATAAAATATAATACTATAGATTTATTTAATTTTACAACACCTACACAATCAATACCATTTCCTCCTGAGGATCCATCTGATTTAATCTCTGTAAATCCAATTGCACCTACTAATGCATTTACTAATTTTAATATGAATTTTATTAAATTATATAAAGATTTTAAAGGGCAATCAGACACCAATATAGGTCAAATGGCAACTCAAGCAAATATAATAGATGGTTTAAATACTCGTGTAGGTACACTTATTAATAAATAGTAAATACAAATCATACAAATCACACAAATCTTACAAATCTATAAATACAAAAAAAATATTTTAAAATTATAATAGATTATATATACTGATTATATATACTGATTTAATATATAGTTTTAAAAGCACCTTGTAAATATATATATATCAAACAATGTCTAAAATGTTAATTAATATGTTAATTAATTTGCTAATTATAATTATAATTGTAATACTTTCATATGCTTTATGTTGGCAAACTAAAAGTTTTGCATGCCAAAGCTCTCATATTGTGATTGGACTTGCTGTGCTTGTACTATATCAAGTTTTTAATAGCCAAAAAGTTCGCAACTTTTTTAATCAACAAGAAAATTTTCAACAACTACCTGACACAATAAACAGTTTTTTACAAGGTGAAAATATTAATCGTCCATCAAATCAATCAATAACATCTATGAGTCCAGCTACTAGCCAGCAATATATGGATAAACTTGATAGTCTTGTAGCAGCTGTAGCTGCACTTAATCAAGATAGTTCAGCTACATCAAGTGCTGCAAGTGCACCTAATACATCAACTGTTGATCGCTTAAATCTTGAATCGCTTCAGCAATATCAAAATTTTCAAATTCAATATCTCCAGAGTCAAATTAATAAAACAAAGGATCTTATTAATAGCCAAAAAATGACTGAAATAAGTAAACAATATAAGCCAATTAAAGTCTATAGTAGTTGTGTAGTATCCAATGCAGATGGTAGTACAACTGCAAACACACCATTATCTTCAACTCAACAACAATATAATCCTCAAGTACCACAACAAGTTTTAAATACATTATCTCAATCATCAGCAACAACTCCATCAGGACCATCACTTTTACAACAACAACTTAGTTTATCAGCATCAACTGGTAGCATTGGTAAGCTAATAAATCAAGCATTAAATGCAAGTGAGCTTAATTTTAATGTTATAACTTAGTTTAGTAATTATTTTTGTGTTATTTTGTTGTTTTCTTGTTTTTGTTTTTTTATGTTTTTGTTTTTTTATGTAATTTTATATACATATATAATAAACTACAAAAAGTATTTTGACAAATGGGTGAAAGCGCTATAGTGTATATAATATTATTTTTAGTAACATTTATAATTGCAGGGGCATTTTTATATATTTATTACTTTAAAGAATCTTTTCTTAATGAGACCATAACAACACCCTACTGTGAATGTGCAGCTGGTCAACCCCTATTCAACTCTATAATTTCTAAATTTTCGGGTATCGGAATTAATGTAACTCAAGTAACCCAACAAACAGGTAGTGATCAACAATTATATTTAATTAATACAATACCAATAAATGCAAATTCAGTAGCAGGTTCCGTATATGCTATTGATAATAATAACCGTCTTACTACTGTTGTAAAAAATATGAATGATTCAAATCAATATTGGACTATTACGCCTTATGGTACTGCAAATAATTTAATAAATATAGTTGAACCATACATACAAAAAGTATCAGGTGTACGATTTGCTTTACAATATGAACATGGTAATTTATCAATTCGCCCATTTGAAGCAAATTTTAAAGCACAATACTGGTTAACATCATTAACTGTTTTTAATGTTGGTGTGCCAGTAGTTGTAGTAAATCCTGCAAGCATATACACTCCTGAATTTGCACAGGTAGGAAACTTTACACCAGGTAGTGGTATATCTACAACTCTAGATGCTCAAAATAATCAACAAGTTAACAATGTTATTAATTTAATACAGGCAGGTGTTCAACAATACATGACTCAACTTAATGAACAAACAAATGGCACAGGTACAACTTCATCATCATCTCTTGGCAATAGCGGTAATCCACTAAATATAAGTGTTAATTTAAATAATGATAAGGGCAAAGATAGTGTATCAGCATTTACTAATATTAGTAATACTACTGGTACTGCATCTAGCAATGTACTTGATGTAATTGGTCTTCTTAATGCATATGAAAATGCACAAAATCCCATTGCAGATGACTACACACTTTATAGGGAAAGTGATTTAAAAAAAGCATTACATCATGCATCATCTATGCATACACCTGATGTGCGTGACTATGTTTCTAAAACTATCAGCACATGTAATTGTAAGCTGTGATATGTTAATTATATCTTTTTTCAAATTTTTAAGTTTTGTATATTAAATATATTTTATTATATAATATTAGTATAATAGGAAAGAATAAGATAGAATAACATAGAATAACATAGAATAACATAGAATAACATAGAATAACATAAAATAATCTAACTTATTAATATAATTAAATCATAAATGCATTACAATAAAATTAATATATTATTTGGTTTACTTGCTATTACGTTAGTTATGTGCTTAGCACTTATGCTATTAAACAATACTCGCAAAACTACATTAATAGGTCCTAATATAATTGCAGAATCTTTTGAGAACCCAACAGTAGCAGCATCATCAGGTGATCCTGTTGTTGATGCTATACAGGCAAAACTAGCAGCATCATCACCTGATCAACTTCAAAGCACTATTAAAGCGCTACAGGCTCGCTTAGTTGACTATGGATATGCACCACAACTAAACTCATATGTTAAAAAAACTGAACTTAGTGGTGATGCAGGTAAATGCACAGTTTCACGTGCAGAAGATCGAGATAAATATATAACCAAATCTGATTTACCACCACCAGGTCCCCGTATTAATCTTAGTGAATATGTTAAGAAAACAAGTATTCCACCTGAAAAGGTATGCCCTACTATGCAAGATGTTGATATGAGTAAATATGTACTTAAATCAACATTACCGCCTAATCAACAATGCCCTGCATGTATTGCACCAAAGGTAAAAGTTAGTGCAGGACTTTGCAGAGAGTGCCCACCTAACCCAACATGTCCACCTCCTCAAGCTTGTCCAGTACTTAAATGTCCAGAACCACAGCCTTGTATACAAAAAGAATGTGCTAAATGCGATGAGATTCGCTATATTAAAGTTCCAGCTGTTATTACAAAAACAATTCCTGAGCAACGTATTGAAGAACCTCAACCTCAAGAGCGAGGATTTTTTGATCGCATGTTTACTCAAAATAATAGTAGCAGCAATGATACTCAAATACAAAATAATGATATGGTTAAAAAACGTCTACGTAATGATGAAATTAATCGTGAAATTGCAAATGCAACAGTTAATATTAATGCAGTAATACCTACTACTACTAGTGCTGCATGTGTTCTTAATAATAGTGTTCCATCTACAACACTACCTTGTGCTAGATCACAAGTTTTTGTACCTAATCCTGAGCTAAATAGTGAATTCAAACGTTTTGGTATTTATGGGCCACCTCAAAAATATTCAAATAACCATATATAGGTTTATACCCGATGGCTTTAGGCAGGAACTCCTGTAAAATAAGGGATAAATTATAATCATATCGTCATTTAAAGGATACTTTTTTAACTAAATCAATTCGTTTTTTTCTTTTATTATTATTATTAGTATTTCAATAATGCTAGAATATATTACATCATCTTACTCAGTTGCTTTAATTGCAACAATAATTGGTTTATGCTTAATTTATGTTTATGATAAATTTGAAAAAAAACAATATACTGGTGCTAATTATTTTAGATTTGCAATTTTAATTTATATTGCAACTTTTGCATCATTATATTTAGTGCATTTAGCATCAAGTAAATTATCTGCAGGGACAAGTATAACAACCATGTTTGGAGGTGGATTAACAAATGGAGAATCCACAGCTACAACTAGTCAAAATCCTTTATCAACCATGAATGAATATTCTAAAATGCATTTAGAACAGTTTAAAACAGGAACACCTACATTTTAACTATTTTAACTATTTTAACTATTTTAACTATTTTAACTATTTTAACTATTTTAACTATTTTAACTATTTTAACTATTTTAACTATTTTACATAATAACGTATGCCTAATAACGTATGCCTAATAACGTATGCCTAATAAAATATATTAAATTATAATTATATAGTAATAACCAAAGATTATAAGAGTCAATCACTAAGTTTAAAACTATTCAATCACTATAAAAATGCCATCATCATTACTTGATATTAATGCAAAAGTTGAAAGGTTTTTTAAAAATCCAAATATAAATTTTTTTATTATTATGAATTTAGTTTTAATTATTACATGTTATACTCTTCTTAATAATGATACTCATACATCAATACGTTACATCCTAAGCAAACCTATAGTTATAATCATATCTATTTGCATTATAATTCTTATTGGATATTTTAATTTAAATATTGCAATTTTAAGTATAGTGCTACTATTTATTATGTTATTTACAACATCATCATTTACTAATACAAGCAATCCAATATCAAATTTAAATAATACATATAATAATGCATATAATAATTCACACACTAACTCTAACACTGAAAACTTTACTAATAGTAGTGATAGTGATATTAGTGATAATAAACTAGCTAAACAAGAACATATTGCAAAAACAAAAGCAATAATTGAAAAACAACAAAATGAGCATCGTACACAGTATAAAGCTGATAAAAGGGCAAAATTAGAAGAGAAAGTATCTAACTTTGCAAATATATTTACTAAAAACATTAAATCGCTAAATGAAACAAATGAAAACCAATTAAAAAATGGACTTATTGAAAATAAACAAAAATTACTTGAAAAATTAGAATCTGAAAATAAAACTCGCAATAATACAGATGGACATAGTAGCTCATTTGATAATGTAAAATCTAATACTACTGAGAAAGGGTTAAAGGCTTCAAAGGGATCAAAAGGATCAAAAGGATCAAAAGGATCAAGTGAACAATTCCAATCAATTGAAATTCGTAAATTTAATCCAACAAGTGAAGATGATACTAATCTCTTAATTACTAAAGAAATATTACAAGATATGATGAATCGCATTACATATAATTATGAATCTACTACATATCTAAAAAAATATTTAAAACATCGCTTAGAAGAAATTATTGATACTAATAATTTACTTAAAGATGATGATGAATAATTTCTTCTGTTAAAGTAACAATGTTAAGCCATACTAAAATAAGTCAGGCTATAAAAATAGCACATAATAATGCTAATAATAATAATAAATTAAACCATACAAAAATTAAAGATAATATTTGTAATTCTGTAGATCATATTTTTAAATTATTACCAAAATTTACACAGTACACAAACACAATATCAAGCGATTTAATACATAATACTTCAACGTTTGTTAAACATTTATTTACAATAAAATCAACAACAAAGCTATCTAGCACTGTCACTTTACGAATTTATCCTTTAAAAAAAACTAACATATTTTCATCATCACATATGGAATATATAATACCATCATATTTAGATATATTTAGTCAACTTTTAAATAACAAAGAATGGTTAAATACTACTACTTTCACATCAGAAGAAATATTAGAGCTAGCTACTCTATTTTCCAATAGTCAAGATAAGGATAAAACTGGAAATAAAACTGGAGATAAAACTGGAAACGGCAACGACAATAGTAATGGCAATAAAATTAATGATATATATACATATCTAGATACTCATAAAGTAGGAAACAAATTAGGTGATGTGTTTTATTCATCATTAGTAAATAATAAACTACCAACTACAATATTAGAACAATATCCTAGCATTAAATTACATAGATTGCTTATTAATGATTTTACAAGTTGGTCGATTATTGCCAATATTGAAAGTACTATGACACATGTTGCTATTGTATCATTTACATATGAAGGTACCGAATATGCTAATTCTATATATATATTTATTAATGAACATACAACAACATCTAGCATTGCAAATATAACTAAATTAGCTAAAGCTATTGTGCATCGCATTATATTCTATAATAAATTATTAAATACATCACGTGTACCGCAGCGGTTTATTTTATATTTAACAGATTTAGAAAAAGAATTTGATAATAGTGTTATTGCGCATAAGCATTTTAAAACGCAAAATATAAATAGTGCAGTAACCAACAAACAAGATATAGTTATTTATAGAAAACAGGAGCTATTTAAAAGTATATTTCATGAACTTAATCATTTTCACACTATGGATTTTACAACTATACCACCAACTGTATTAAAACATCTTATTAAAACACATAATATAGCACGCACAAATACATATCTTCTTTATGAATGTGTTACAGAAGCCCTTGCAAATGTATTAAATAATATATATTTATCTAGAACTATACTTGACTTTAAAAGTAATTTTGCAAAGGAATTACGATTTAGCACTATGCAAGTTGCTAAAATATTAAGCATTTCCAATTATACTAAATGGAATGATTTTGCAGGAAATAGTATGCACATAGATGCACGAAAACACTTTAAGCAAGATAGTTGTGTGTTTTCATATTATATATTAAAGTGGTATATATTATTAGCATTTCCAACATATATAGTTAAATGTCTAGACGCTAATACATTAAAATTTAATGTAAATTCACATGCACATACTGCATTTAATAATTTAATTAAAATATTTGATGCTGGTAGAACTAACCCATTACTAAGTGAAACAATTGATATAATATTGCAACTAATTAATACAAATAAAAAAACTTCTAATAAAAGGGCTGCTAAAAGGGCTGCTAAAAAAATTGTTAATAAAGGTACAATAGGAAATATTACAATGCAACGTAGGGCAACTACTTTAAAGTTAAAAGAAAAGCAAAAACTTTTTAGTACTTTAAGAATGACATGCTTATAAATTAAATTAAGCAGCTTTATCTAAATACATTATTGTATCATATGTAGCATTTGCAAGCCGGTATGAAATATGCGTAACGTGCTCGGACGATATAAATGTATCCATTGTTAAATATAATTTAGATGGAGTTCTTATACCTAATTGCTTTAATAAATTTCCATAAGGTGTAAATGTACCTTTATCAACATTAATTGTTGAAGAATTACCTAACAAAATTTCCACTGTATTTTGAAAATTGCTAGACCCTATAATACTTATAATTGGATAATTAATATAAAGTTGGCCATTAACTATAAATTTAAATGCATCAATATTAATTTCAATCATAGCATTTGAAAACAATAAATATTGCCCCTTTGTAAATTTAAAAGTTCCTATAAAATTTAAAGGGTTAATTGTTGGTAGTGGTGTTGCAGTTGGTGTTGCCGTTGGTTTTGCAGTTGGTTTTGCAGTTGGTGTTGCCGTTGGTTTTGCAGTTGGTTTTGCAGTTGGTGTTGGTGTTGTTGTATATCTAGTAGTAGTTACTTCATTATTAAAAGATTCAATATTTGTAAAAGGTAACTGTAAACTTTTGCTATTTGCAAATGCAGCATCAAACTCACTATTTTTATAATTGTAATACTGATCAGCATCTATTAAGTTATTAAGAGAAGATTGTGATTGTTTAATTGTTAAAGGTATTAAATCTGCTGGAATACTTGACATTTGGTTTGATAATGCATCATTTATGCCATTAATTGTATTTTGGCGATTTGATAACCTAGTATTAATAGTATTTGTAATATCATCCGCAACAGTTTGCAGCATATTACCATTAGTATTAAACTTTTGATATAGACTTGATAAACATGTTTGATAATTAGGCGATTTTGTAGTAATAGGACACATGTCTTCTAAAGTTTTAGTGTAATTATATTTTTTTGTAGGATCAAGGTTTTTAGTAAGATAATCAGAATATGCTGTTTGACAATCTGTATAGCCAATATTTTGTACAGCTATATTATCATCAAACATTGTAGTACATAAAGGAATGCTATTAATTGTATCTTCAGCAGTAATATCATTAACATAATTTATTATGCTATAATTTGTCTGTATAGGTGTTTGTGAAGTTTTATATCCATTAGACCCTATATATTTCTGTTCAGCTGATAATGGTATATTAACACATCCATTACTACATGATGTTTGAGGAACTAGTTGTGGTTGAGCAGTATCCTGTATGCGAGTTGGTGCAGGAATTGTTGTAGTAGCTGGTCCTGTTGTAGTAGCCGCTGCTGTTGTAGTAGCCGCTGCTGTTGTAGTAGCCGCTGCTGTTGTAGTAGCCGCTGCGGTTGTAGTAGCCGCTGCTGTTGTAGTAGCCGCTGCTGTTGTAGTAGCCGCTGCTGTTGTAGTAGCCGCTGCTGTTGTAGTAGCCGCGCCTGTTGTAGTAGCCGCTGCTGTTGTAGTAGCCGCTGCTGTTGTAGTCGATTGTACAGGTTCAAGAATAAATGTGTCTGGTTGTATATTTGCAAGTCCTGACTTATTTATATACATGTTGTCAGTGTTACTAATTTTTTTAGTACTCTCATTATAACTAAATATATTTGTTGGTGGTGGTTGTGTATTAGCAAATTTTAGTTGATTCCCATTTAAATACAAATAATACATGTGATCAGCATCTCTATAAATATAATTATTATAAATGTAAAATTTCCCAGTGTCAGATTGACCAGTTTCACTAAAAATATCTACATTATTTATTTTTAAATATAAAGTAGGGGGAAGTTCAGTCTTTATATAGTAATAACCATTTGTAACTAGAAAACCATCAGTTTGTTTATTTTTCATATAGATCATATACAAAATACATATAATAGACAAAATACATAATATATATATTATATATTTGATATATTTGGTATATTTAGAATATTTTTCATTATTTAAAGTCATTATAAATGATTATAAATATATAATTGACTAAAGATTTTATTTAATAATTCTTTAATAAATAATTATATATATTATTTATTATTTATTATTTATTATTTATTAACATATATTTTAAAGTTTTTTACATTGATATTAATAATTATTTAAAAATTATTTAAAAATTTTAATAGGTCAATATAAATATAAATATAAAACATAAAAATAACTAAAAAATAGCAAAAAAAGTTAATATGTACGTGGGTGACGTGGATCAATAGGTTTATGTTTTTCATCACATTTATGTATAGTTTTAGCTTGTATATATATATTATATTTTTCTTGCTCATTTATATTACCACCAGCAATATTTCGAATAGTTTCAATAACTTTACATATAGAATGCTTAGTTTCAGGATTAGGTTGCATTGATATAATTTTGTCCATAATTTTCTTATAATTGTCTTTATTTGTTAATTTTTTATAATTTTCATATTGCTTAGAGCTTTGATTAACAAAATCATTTGGATTTATATAAAGTTCGTTATACATTATATCAATATCATCATTAGTAAGGTTAACATTTGCATTGTAAAGTCTACGAAGGTCACCATAATTATTTTTGATAACTGCATGAAGTTCACGTGTAGTTTCAAGTTTTTGCACTTCTTTTAATTCTTGCGGCATATTTATAATAGTACTATATTTAATTAATATTAGCTCATTGTCATTTTGTTTTATTTTAACTTCTTGTATTGGTATTTCAGCAAATACTAGTTCAGTTAAACATTTGCTAGCTTCAAAAAATAAATTACGTAATTTTGATAAAGGACCATCAGTTTCTACAAGTGGATGAATTTCATTAGCCATTTTAAACATATCTTCTTGTGCTTTAGCTTTTTCAACTGGATATTGTTTTTCATCAATAGCATCACATATTTCAGCAATCTTTTCTGGATTAGGTTTTGATTTAGTAGATGTAGTATTTATTATTGTTCCTTGAGTATATTGACCAGATTGACCAGGTTGAGAATCTCGCAGTATATTACCATTAAATATAGCATCTTTAATAATATTTTCAAAATCTTGATGCCTATCTGTTTGTTTTTGTGCTTGTGATAATGGAATTATTTCTTTAATTTCTGCATATTTTTGTTCTATAATTTTAGTAGCGAGTTTAGTATCAGTATAAGTATGTTTATATTTTTGCAAACCAGTTCTACAATACTGCAAAAACTCTCTAATATTAGTAATACCATTAGTAATATTTGTCTTTAAATTATTAAAATCCCTATGAAAATCTGAATTACTATTTTTGGCTATATTTTTAAATAATTTATCAATTTCATAAAATTCACTTTGAAAATAATATATAAATTTAATTCTTTCTATTTCTTCTATAATATTAATAGCTTCAATAACTATTTTTTTATTATTAATTTGTATTTGCGATGGGGTAGCTTCTTTATCTATTACTGTTATAATTTGCTTTTCATTAGTTTTAAGTGTATGAATAAGTTCATCTATTTTATTTTCATCTTCACTATTTAAAGTTTGTGGAGAATTATGATCTTTATTATTTGACTTACTTGTGCTACTTGTGCTACTTGAACTACTTGAGCTAGTTGTATTTTTTTTGTATTTTTGTCTTATTAATGGTGATAATTTTATTGGAGTTTCAATTATAGCTGGGGTAGCTGGGGTAGCTGGGGTAGCTAGCGTAATTGGTGTAGCTTGTGTAGCTGGTGCTATTAAGTTGGCTCTTCTTTTAGCTATAGCTGCAGCTAGCTGCGGACGTTTACCTCCTTCCTGTGTACGAATTTTTTCAAATATTTTATCATACAAATTTAATTTTGCTTCAATCGCATTAACTAATGTATGACATACAGTAAAATCAACTTGTAAACGTGAAGCTGGTGTTTCATTAAAAAATGCAAGTTTTAATTCTAAAAAATGATTTTTAATTTTATCAAAATGATTAATCATTGGATCAATATCAATTTGTATAAATATATTAATTGAATTTAAATTTTGATTTTTACCTCCTAAAAATAATGGACTAATTATATTACGAATACTTATAGCATTTTCTTTAACTTTTTCAATGTGTTTTTTAATTATATCAATATTATCAAAAATATTAGTTAATGAAATATAATAATTATTTATTTTATTTTCCCAATCATTTAAAGTAGCATCAGCACCTGCTTTTTTTTTATCTAAATTATCAAATTGAGTTTTATAATTATCAGCTTTACTTAAACATTCATTCATATCTTGAACTAATTTTTCATTTTCTTCAAAAAATTTCTCACCTACTGAATTAACACGTTCAAAATCAGGAATATAATTTTTATATTTTTCAAGCAATTTTTTATCAGAACTGTTTAACTTTGTTTTATCACGTCCTACTAAATCTTTATATTCTTTTAACTGTAAAATACTATTAGATATATCACTAGTTATATCTCCATATTTTTGATATATAGATTGGAACTCTGTAGAGTTTTTTCTAAATATAGCATCTAATTTTTTAAATTTTGGTTGATCTTTTAAAACTTTTTTATTTAAAGTTTTTATTTTAGTATTTAATTTTGTATCATTGCTTTTAATCATGTTTAAATCATGAGTTAATACAGTAGATTTAACATTTTTAACATCTTTAAAACTGTTTTCTTTTTGTAAAATTTGAAATATAACTTTTTTTTTAGTATTTGTTAAAAATTGTGTTATTAAAGTAGCTTTTTCAACTGCATAGTCTTCTATATTTTTAGCACCACTTTTAAATGATTCTATTGTTTCAAGCATTTTAGTTTTATTTTTATTAAAGTCACCTATAAAATTGTCAAATTTACGCATAAAATTCCAATGTGCAAAATAATTAAATATACCTAAAAAACCACCATTTTGTTTTTTTGTTAAAGAGTTTGTAAGTGATATAGGATGTTTTAATGAACGGGTAGTATTTTTATATGTGAGTAATTTGCATTTTTTTTTAGCTTTTGTATTAATGTGCTGGTGTTTTAATTTAGTATGTAATTTTTGCTTACTTAATAATAGTTTATGTTGTATTAATTTAGTATGTGTCATATCATCTATTTAATATATTTATAAGATTAAAATTTAGATTAACTAAATTAACTAAATTAACTAAATTAACTAAATTAACCATAATTTAATTAAATATAAACAATATCTAACAATCAACAACAATCAACAACAACTAACAACAATCAACAACAATCAAAATTAATAATCAATTAATAATTTATAAAATTGATTATTAAATTTATAAATTCTGCAAAATATAACTTTTAATTTATACACTATTTTACACTATTTTACACTGTTCTATTCTATTTTGCAAATGGCGCTTACTTTAACTAGTAACCCAAATATTTTATCAAAAATTTCATTTTGTGATAAGGAATGTAGTAATATTAATGATAATAAAACTAAATCCCTAATAGTAGAACTTTTAGATAAAAATCATAAAGTACAAATTATTTCAAAAGATTATATGATTCTTAATCCCAATACTATAAGAAATGTAAGTTTTCATCAACATATTTTAAGTATATATAGTGATGGCAACCCATATTTACTGTATTTAGCTAAAATAGATGGGGTTAATTCAGCAATTTATATTGATAAAAAACTTAAAACTGGATATACCTATCCAAAAATGCATTGTGTTAAGTATCGTTTTGATGACTCTCTTTTTGAAAATGAAACTATTTTTACAGGTGAACTAATTCGTGATTCTGAAAGGCGATGGTATTTTCTCATAGATAATATTCTTATTTATAAAGGAATGAGCACTAGTGATAAAAATGTGTTAGGCCGTTTTGAATTAATCCATAATATTTTTAAAAATGAATATACACATGATCCCCATCTAGAAATATGTCCTTTACAAATTAAAAAATTATTCCTTTATAAAAATGTTCGTACCCTATGTGAAGAATTTATTCCTACACTTTCATACACATGCAAAGGTATTATATTTTACACTATGAATAATCGCCATAGTAATTATGCATATATTATACCACGCGAAGCAAAAATCCCTATCAAAAGTAGCCAAGAAATTGATAATATTATTGAAGAACTTTATCCAGAATTATGGGAAAAAAAGCAAAATATTTGTACTACTAATAGTAATAGTAATAGTAATAGTAATAGTAATAGTAATAGTAATAGTAATAGTAATGATATGATTCTGTGTGAAGATAATTTAAATGATTTGAATGGTTCAAATGATTCAAATGGTTCAAATGGTTCTAGAGATGATGATATTCCTAAGTATAGTGAAATACCTGTAAGTTCATCTATAAATACAAATACAAATACAAATACAAATACAAATACAAATAAATATGTTCAAATAGCTACAAATAACATTGTATTTTGTATTTTAAAAACAGATATGCCAGATATATATAATCTTTACTATTTAGCTGGTAATCAACCTATAAAACATTCAATTGCATTAGTTCCTAATATTAAAATTAGTCTTTTCCTTTATGATACATTTAAAATGAATCCTAATGCACTTAATTTAAATATTGAATGTACATATTCTACTATATTTGCAAAATGGATCCCCATGCGATTTGTAAATAATCAGCCATTTACACTATTAGAAGTAGAAAATATAGAAAAAAATGTTAAAGTTAGTTAATTGCTAATTGCTAATTGCTAATTGCTAATTGCTAATTGCTAATTGCTAATTGCTAATTGCTAATTGCTAATTGCTAATTGCTAATTGCTAATTGCT
>Ga0214919_10000844_pt1 | contig 52043 bp, 45 predicted proteins | sample LL1503_MetaG_FD_177994 | JGI IMG/M metagenome (GOLD analysis project Ga0214919, IMG submission 177994) | Freshwater microbial communities from Lake Lanier, Atlanta, Georgia, United States - LL-1503 | ecosystem: Environmental > Aquatic > Freshwater > Lake | place: USA: Georgia | collected...
TTTATATTATTTATATTATTTATATTATTTATATTATTTATATTATTTATATTATTTATATTATTTATATTATTTATATTATTTATATTATTTATATTATTTATATTATTTATATTATTTATATTATTTATATTATTTATATTATTTATATTATTTATATTATAATGAAAATAACAATTTTAGGTTCTTGTAGACAATTTTCATTAAGAGAAGATTATTCTATTACAAATATTCAAGAAGATATATCTTATCCTCATTATATAAAGGAAATTTTACAAGTAATTAACTTTTGTAAATTCGATAATTTGTCGCAAGAAGAAACATTGTGTTCTTTTAGTATATTAGATAATAATACATCATAACACTTTGTATAACTAATTAAATCACATTCTTTTAAATAATCTTTAAAATCATATAATATATGTTGTTTTTTATTCCAGTTATAACTCATACTAGCTAACCAAGTATTAATTAATAATATTTTTTCTTCATTTAAGTAAATATAATTTTCAAAATTATAACAATCCATATTTTTAATTATTTCTAAAAAATCATTTTCATCTTTTATATTTTTTATATTTGGTATTACACTTTTATATAAAAAATCACTATAATGACAAAAGAAATAATAATCAAAATTTATATTATTTTTTACAACATTTTTTATGAAAGGCTGTGCAAAATATATATCACCAATATTCCAATATTATAAAAAATAATTTTGATTTTTTTATTTTCCATTATATATTTATATTATATTTTATATTCATATTCTAATGATTGTAAGATGAATTATATAAACCACATTGACTACCTTGTTTAACAATCGTAGGTTCTGACCAATAAATATTGAAATTTTTTTCTCTTAATACTCTATTTAACCACCAATCAATCGATTCATTTATTTTATATTCTATATTATTTATATAATTGATTATTTTGATTGCGCCTTTTTTACTTACAACATAAGAATCAGTACATCTTGTTCCCCATTCTGTTAATACATTTTTTTTATAAATATTACAATCAGAAACAATACGACTATTATCAATATGTAAATCACAACCATTCCCAATAAATAACATATCATAATCAATAGGTGTATTTTCTATATATTTATTTAATATTTCAATAAAATTATTATTCAAAACTGCATCATCTTCGAGAATAAGAGCATTTTCATATTTCATAAATATTTCACTATAAACATAAATATGAGATAATGAAATAGCTATTTGAGTTTTATCATAATTTTCTACAAATAACATTTTATCATTTTCATCTATATTATCTCTATCATATTTCTCAATAAATTCAAAATTTGTAATGTTGTGTTTTTTAAATTGCTCTAAAATAAATAATTTTCTTTCCGTTAATTTTTTATAATGAACAATAAATATTTTAATCATTATTTTTATATATAATGATTAAAATATTATTATTTAAATAATATATTACTTATAATATAAATGATAAAAATAGCTATTGTAAAATCATCTGTTTATCAAGATTTATGGGTAACAGATATTACAAAGGACCCATTTGAATTATTTAAAACTTCTATGATGAGATGTCCTCCGATTGGGTTAACCGAATATTTTGATACCGATTTTATTATTATAAAAGAATCAAATGAATTTCCTTGTCAAATAAATAAAAATTGTCTATCAGAAAACTTTAAAAATAATATGAAATATTCGAATACAAATAAAAACCCAGAATTACCATTTTTAGATGAAACCTATCATTGTTATACAAGTATCGATTCAATATCTCATAATATGTATGATATTCAATGGGAACAATACAAAATTGTATTATGTATTAATACCCCAATATCGGAAGAAATATTATTAAAATATCCTCAGATTTTATGGTGTTATTATGTAGGCGAGAATGAAGATTTTATTACAAATAATTTAATTAGTAAATATGACATTATTTTGAATCAAGATGTAACAAAAAATAATTTACCAAGTTTTTCAATTGGATTTCCTTATTCCTTTGTTGGACCTTATACCATTGAAAATATGATTCATAAAAATTTGCTGAATTGTGAAACGGAAGTTGTTGTAAAAAATGGTATTTTTATGGAAATAAACAATACGCAAGAAAGGCCAGTTGTAAATATTCCTCAACCGTTTTTGAAAATATCTTATGAATGTAATATTCCTATATTCATTCATTCGCAAAACATTTTAGAAAATATAAAACGTATTTATCATTCGAAATACTTTGTTAAAATAATGGGAAGAAAATTAAGAGGGAATGGGATATTAGAAGTTATTTCTGCGGGAACATTATTATTAGTAAATAAAAATCTTGTTATATTTAATGATGTTATTTTAGATATTTGTCACGTAGAAACCGAAAATGACGTAATAGAAAAAATAAAATATTTTGAAGAAAAGGAAGAAGAATATAAAAAATATATTCATTTACAAAGAAAAATACTTGAAGAATTTTATAACAAAAAACCAATCATGAATTTAATCGAAAAATATGAAGAAAAACAAAAAAAACAAGAAATTGAATTATTACTGTATGATTTATTTTATGTTGAAAGTAAAGATACTTATCCACCATTTAAAAATGGATTATATATGGAAGAATTTTTTTTAGATTTTATGAAAACAAATCATTTAAAATATGATAAAGAAGGTAGGTATTATATTCCTCTTTTATGGACAAATTTTCAAATTCAACCTTGGTTTCAAGAACAAAGTAATAATATGCAAATTATTTTGGACCAATATATTCAACAACATCCAAATGAAAAAGGTTATTTTACCGTAGTTCAAATGGATGATGGACCATTATTAAGATTACCCGAAAATATATTAGTGTACGGTGCGTGTAATGGAAATATATATTTACCACTGATTTACGAAGATATGAACCATACATTAATCAACCAAAAACGGATTGATTTTAAAGAAAAAAACATTTTTTGTTCTTTTGTAGGGAGAGTTACTCATCCTTTAAGAAAAAATTTAATTCATTTTCTTGAAAATAATACATTATTTAATTTTTCATTTAAAACTAATTGGTCACCAATCGTAGATAAAGAAAATCAAGATGAATTTATAATGAAAACAATCCATTCTAAATTTGCTTTGGCACCTAGAGGTTACGGAAGATCAAGTTTTCGTTTTTTTGAAATATTCAAATTAGGAACAATACCTATTTATGTATGGGATGATATTGAATGGTTACCATATAAAGAAATTATTGATTATTCCAAAATATGTATTTCTATTAATATCAATGAAATTGAAAAACTAGAAGATATTTTATTAAATATAGATGAAATAAAATATAATGAAATGTTAATTGAATATGAAAAAATAAAACACATTTTTGAATTACCTTTTATGTGCGAATATATTACAAAGGGATAGATAATCCACTTTTTAAATCTTTTGAATGAACGTGTAAATTATTTATTAATAACCATTGATTGTTATTCTTATTAAAAATATAAGGTTTCCTTTTACCCTTTTCATCTATTTTCCATTCAAATAATTCATTCGTATAATCAATATGACACCAAGGTGCTTTTTTTCCTAGTTCAATAATACCATTTGTATGATAAGAATCTAATCCTAATAAATAACAACCGATAGCTAATGCGTCAAATATTGTATCATTATATTTATCATAATTCATAGAAGTCATAAAATAAAACTGATCTGTTGGCCAAAAAGTAGGTAAAATATGTACTGTTTCTTTATTTAATTCATAATATTGAAATAAACTCTGCATTTCATTTAAATGATAATTATTTCCATTTATATAATTCAAATTATATTGTAAAAATCCATCTAAACTATTTTCATTTTTTATATACATAATTCCAGAAGAACATCTATTAAAATGATCAAACATATAACATAATTCATATTTTGAAAATTCATTCAACCAATTTTTTGGATTATCGTAAATAAGATTATCAAGTTCCATAAAAAAACAATCATTTAACTTTTTTTTTTTCATTAAATTACTTACAAGGAAAAAACGTTCTAAAGAACGTATAAATAACTCCTCTCTACCGGTTAAACAATCGATGATTGAAAATTTACTATTATTGATTTCTTTGTTTTTTATAAATTCATCAGAATACACATCCTTATATTCAATAATTTCTACATTATATTCCTTTATTTTATTTATATATTCGCTGTTTGTATCATCAATTATTAAATATATTTCTTCATTGAAGTAAATTCTTATTTGATGTAAACATTCGATTATATATGCGGGTAATTTTCCAACAAAACTAAGGGCAATAAACATAATATAATATAAATAATAAAATAATATTTATATTATAACTATTTACCATTATAAATGTTCAATTATGCAAATTTAATTCACCAATGATTTATGACTTTCGTGATAATATTTTAATGATTCAAGAATAGAAATCGAATTTCTACCAAAAATATAATCAATGGCTTCTCCCCAAAGAGGTAAATCTCCCCATCGATGACTATAAATTCGATTACTCTTTTCAACCTCTTCTATATATCTTTTCAAGATATGATGATCTCGAATACTTAAATCAATCCCAAAAACATTTGTATAGGGTCCTGAACAAGGAACTTTTTTTTCTAATTTATTCATATGCGATTCCTGGTTCATAAACTGTAAAGTTAATTCATTCAATCCTACTGTAACATAATCTTCATCATTTGACCATCTCCCAGTAATAAATAAATTCGTTTTTAAACATTCAAAAGCGTGTTGAATTTCAAATTCAATAAAACAATCTTCATCAATTCGTAATAAATAATCATAATCTTTTATAAAATGCCAGAAATCAACAAACCAAAAAGAACACATACTTCGATAACCAAAACAACCCATATTAAAAGTAAATGGAATACATCGTTTTTCCTCTTTAAATGCAAATCCATTTTTTACATTGATAAAAATTATTTTTAAAGAAGGTGTCATATTTGTTATGAATTCTTGATCTAAATCTGTTATATTTCCTTCGTGAAAAATAAGAATGTCGATTTCTTCTTTTTCTAAATCATTCATTTTTTTTTCAATGCATTGATTTCTTAAAATAAGTTTATGATAATCGGATATATCCTGATATCCTTTCGTTAACACAGCAATACATTTTTTATTTACCATAAATATAATATAATTTAATATAATGTAATGTAATTAAATTATATGATTAAACGTAAAAACGACTATTTATTTTTTTGGTTTCTTTGATTTATCCTTCTTCTTTTTCACGGTTTTTTCTTGATTAGTATTCAAATCTTCCTTTTCAAATATTTCAACTAATTGTTCTTCTGAAAAGACTGGAGGCGATAGTGGATTCACTTGTTCAGTGGTTGGAACATTCTTTTTTCCAATATTTGCCTTCATTCTTTCTTTCATCTGTGCCATCTTTAAATTACGTTTCATTTGTTCTTCCATTGCCCCCGTATTTAGTTTCGCTCCGGCACCTCCCAGACCCATTTTACTTAACATCGATTGAATATCTCCCATTCCACCCATCCCAGGCGTATTCTTCATACGATTGAAAATTTCAGTGGCTTCGGCCATTAATTCACTTTCTTTGATTTCACCTGATTTCATCTTATTGTCCAATTTATCTCCTACATTTTTCACTAGACCCATTAATTTGGTAGGATTCTTCAATAACTTTTGAAAAACATCTTTCATATCTCCTGTATTTTCCATATCTAAATTGAAACTATCGGCTGTCTCTTCTGCAATTTCCTTAGCCAATTGCCCGAGTTTTCCATTCATCATTCCAGATATATGATCGTGTAATTGATCTGCGTTTGGAAATTTGTTTTGATTGTTAGGTTGTTTCTCTCTTTCATCTTTTTGCCCTTGTTCTTGTTCTTCTCCTTGTTCTTCTTGCATTCCTTCTCCTTCTTCCTGTCCCTTTTGAAAAAGTCCTTGGATCTGTTCCAGAGTTTCTTCCAATTTACTTTTGAAATCCTCATTATTAATGGCCTCGAATAATTTGGCAGTATCTCCTCCAAAAGATTCTTTATTTTCTAAATTGCCAATAATAGAAAAAAGAATCAATTGTAAATATTTCCAAATGGTATCTTTGGTTTTTTGACTAATATCTAGATCCCATAAGGTCTTGAAATGAATATGTGGTAAAAATTCTGTATCTTGTTCAGCATCTTCCTTGAAAATCTCTTCATTCTGATAAAGAAGATCGAAAAATCGTGATGGGAATTTCTTTGTACAAAATCGATGTAATAATTGAATGCTTTTTCCTTGGGCTTCCAAAAATTTCGTTTCTCTTTCTTCTAGACTTTCAATATATTCAAAATCTTTTCTTGATTTCCACCATTTAGAGATTAAAGGGCAGAATTCTGGAAAAGTAGTTTGAATATCGGTTACAAAATCTTTAATGACTTTGGTAAATTCTTCTGGAATCGGAGGTAATTCACTCATTCAATATTTATAGTAGTATATATATTTTTCTTTTAAGTTAAACTCGATGGTTTTGATAATATTATCTTTTCAATATATAGTTATCTTTAAAACATATATTCATCGAATCAATGCTTATCAAAAAAGAAAAAAAGGGTTCTATTACGATTTATTATGTAGATAAAGACTTGACGGATGAGAAGGCCATTTCTCTCAAAAATAAAAAAGTAAATCCGAATTCGATTACACTTGTTATTAAAGAAGATGCTGATGTATACGATCATACAAGTGGCGAACTTTTAGCGAAATTTCGTAAGAATAAATTAAAACCGGAAAATGTGAAAGAATTTTATGAGAATGTGATTAAATTCGCGGAAAGAGAAACAAGTAATCGAGGGAGTGCCTCTGGAAGTAAATCGAAAAATGTAAAAAACAATCCTAAAATTATGACAAACATTTTCGGTTATTTCGACTACCTCTCTCCCAGTCAAAAATTTGCATTAAAAAAAAAAGGAATTACATTACCTCTTACCATTCGTGAAACGCGTTTTAATATGGATTATCCTGAAAATTATCAGAAAACGATTCCTCTGATTCAAGAGATTGATGAGCAATATGCGAAATTGGTACCTAAAAAATATGGATTACAAAAGAAAAAGGCCAAACAAACCCCGTTTCGTATTGCGGATACGTGTTTTACTACCGTGACTACGAATGTGAATTTTCAAACAACGATTCATAAAGATGTAGGCGATGATCCACAAGGGTTTGGTAATTTAAGTGTCATTGAATACGGTAAATATACGGGCGGAGAAACGTGTTTTCCTCAGTATGGAATTGGGTTTGATGTGCGTACGGGAGACGTATTATTTATGAATGTCCACGAATGGCACGGAAATCTACCCATACATAAAGAAGACGAGGAAGCACGTCGTCTATCCATTGTATGTTATTTAAGACTCCGTATTTGGGAAAAAACCAAAGGAAAAACCCGGAAATTTATGGTAAAACATAACCAGACCTTGAAAAACATCCGGGTCAAAAACAAGAAATAAGAAAGAATAAAGAAACAAGAATTTTTTGTCCTTATAATATAATATAAAAAATGAAAGATTATATTATATGTATTCCTAGTTATAAACGTGCGCAAGTATGTAATGATAAAACCTTGACCACTCTTGAAAAAAATAACATTCCTGCTTCCAAAATTTATGTCTATGTAGCGAATCAAGAAGAATATAAATTGTATAAAGAAAAATTGGATTCAAAATTATATCATCAATTAATTGTTGGGAAAAAGGGATTGGTCCAACAGAGAGAATATATTATGAAACATTGGCCTTCCGGAAAATGGATTGTTTTTATGGATGATGATCTAGCCAAAATCGATCTTTCTCTCTCTCCACAACATAAAAAAACGGATTTGAATCATTTTATAAAAAACGCCTTTGAAATTACTCTTAAAGAAGGTGCATCTATTTGGGGAGTCTATCCAGTTTACAATCCTTTTTTCAGAAAAACCAAAGAAGAAATGACGACCTGTTTGAATTATATTGTAGGAGCTTTTTACGGAATCATTAATCGCCCTGAAATGAAATCTTTAGATTTGACGATTACCAAATCGAATGGTCAAAAAGAAGATGTCGAGAGAACGTTAAAGTATTTCTTAGCAGATGGTAAAGTGATTCGATTCAATAAAATCGGGTTTGAAACCAAATATTATGGGAAAGAAGGCGGTTTAGGCCGTTTTGAAGACCGTTTAAAACCGATGAAAGAGGCCTCTGAAAAACTGGAGAAAAAATACGGGAAATATGGATCTATTAAAACAAGGGGAAATGGAATGACTGAATTTGTTTTACGAAAAATCAAGGGCCCCGAACGGGAAGAAGTTAAAAGGGAAGGAGAGAAAAGTAGAAGAACTAGAAAACAAAGTTTCAAAAAAAAGAATCAAACGCGAAAAAAAAGATAAATTAAGATTACAACAAAATATATAAAATATTATAAAATATAAAATATAAAATATAAAATATAAAATATAAAATATAAAATATAAAATATAAAATATAAAATATAAAATATAAAATATAAAATATAAAATATCTAAATACTCATTAATTTTTTCTTATATTCATATGCGTTTTCTATTCCTTGCTTGCGATTACATTTTCGATGTAATACAACTAAATTATCTGGTTCATTGGTTCCACCTTCTACTGCTGCAACAATATGTCCACATTCCCATCTTTTTTTTGTAACTTCTTCTCCACAAAGCCAACATATACCTACTTCTTTATCTCGGAAATCTCTTTTCCAAACAACAACTTTTGTTTTTTTAGATACATTTTTTCGTTTATATTTTTCAGCATTTTCATCTTCATCTTCATAATTATCATTTTCTTTCATACAATTTACAAAATAATCTTTACATCTATTTTTATAAGATTCATCCTTTTTATCGTCTTTTCTTAACCATAAATTTTTATCACTTTTCGATTCTTTCTCAGATAATCGTTTTAATTGTTTTATTTTTCTTTCTTGATTCTCTCCTTCAAAATAGTAAGGATTTTTTAAGAAATCACAATAAACACTTAATAATCGATATGGTGTAAATGTCACTCCTGTTTTTTCTAATAAATCAAAGAACTCTTTTAATGAATCTGCGAAACCCTCCATATAAGGTTTTACTTCATCCTCTTTATTTACCCACGAATATTTATTAGAAATCATTTTTTTATACTTTGAGTCTCCAGTTAAAACAATAGATAATAACTCTTCTTCGTTATCAATATTATCATCTAAATCACTATCATTATCACTATCCATAATCGTCTTATAAATAGCAAATAAACGGATTTTATGATAAAGTGTATAATTAACTGGACTGGTAGTTAGTAAATCAATATATTGTTTTCCATAAATTGCTACAATACGTTTGTTATTAAATTCATTGATAAGAGGACATTCTAAACGATTTTTATCAAAATCAGAATTACGATTTGGTGTACCCATTTGTAATCTTGTAAAAATATCACTTCTATCATTATAACTTAATTGTGTAGTAATTTCACGAAAATCTAAAATAAATTCGTCGAATCTTTCTTTTTCTTCTTCTGTAAAATAGTCAATTTGATAAGTATCATTTTCTGATGTAAATTTTTTTGTATTTTCGTTTTTTTCATAAAATAAATAAATATTGTTTTCTTTATTGTAATAATAAACTAATAATTCTTTACCATTCGGTAATTTTATATATTCACTATTTTTAAAATGGTATATTGTTTTTAAACGATGATGACCATCAATACATTCATATTTATATTTTTCATTTGGTTTTTTATCTTTCTTTTGTAATTTATAATTGTAATGCGTAGGAATAATTTTTCTCTTCATAACACTATCAATTAAATTACTACACGTCGTTAGAATCCATTTAAAATCACGTTGATAATCTGGTGATAAATTAATATTCCCAGCTTTTAATTCATCTACTATATAACTAATACTATAATTCTTGGTTGATAGTTGAATAAAATCATTATATACTCTCTTACTCTCAGCTAACATTTTTTAATAAAGAATTTATTTTGATAATACTTAATTTTTGATATAATTTATTATTCAAAATAATATCAAAAATCATTTCAATTTTTTATATGAGAAAAGAGAAAAAAATAATTTTCCTTATAACATAAAAAAATTTTACACCATAGTGAATATGCAAAGGTGTAAAGATAGGATTTACTCATAAGCTAGCGCCAACTTTGTCAAATTTTGAATATATTTCACTGTTTTTTGTTGTTCTTCGGCACTCATATTACGGATCGGTTCTCTTAAACGATTAATGGCATCCATAATTTTCTTGGAATGATCTGCGTTCTGTAAATCTTCACTGTAATCCTTTTCCAAGAAAAAACGAATATCTCCTGCTTCGATTTCTTTTTGGTATTTTTTTACAATATAATTGGTCCATATTTTAATAATCATCTTTGGATTTGCTTTACGGATAAGAATGAGAGAATTCTTAGTTGTGAGAATATCTACATCGTCCGGAAAAACAGTTTGTACGTCATTGACAAACTCAAAGAAATGATCATTAAAAATGGTTAAAATACTGGATTTATTCGCCGACATCCTACTATTCACTAACTTCAAGAGATTTTTTTAAGTTGTTTTTCCACTTTTTAGAAAAAAGTGGAGCAAAAACCACCCGGGATTTTTTATCGTGTTTTTATAGTGATTATAAGGATAAGTTTTGCTCCACTTTTCTCAAAAGTGGATTTGCTCCACTTTTCCCAAAAGTGAATTTTTGCTCCACTTTTTTTTTAAAAAGTGGATGTGGAAGATTTGTTCACTAATTCTACAATTGTTCCACGGCAACAAGGGCAACTTTTTTCTTTTTTTATATTTAATGTTTTGGTAATACAGTCATAACAAAATTTATGTGCACAATTAGTCATATATATATTATCTTTTTCAATGGTCTCATAACAAACGGGGCATTCAATATCATTCCAACTCTCATATTCATCAGGTAATAATACTTGTTTATTAATTTTTACAATAGACGATACTTTGAGAGAAGGATAAGGGGTCAATGCAGATTCCACTTCTTCATTTAACACTTCTCCAAATAATAATATCTCTGGATGAGCATCCTCAGGATAATCTCTTTGGAAAAATTCTACTGCATTTTTATAAATATCATAATCACGTAATATTTCACTACGTAAAGCAAACAACGTTTCATTTGTATTTAGAGACGGTGTATTTGATATTGAATTGTGATGTCTAATGTGGAATTTATAACTATAATACGCGTATATTTTTTCATTGTAAGTACTATAAAAATAATATATTTTATTTAATTGTTCTGTTTTTTCTTTTTGTTCTTGTTCTTGTTTATCTTTCATATTTTCTTCAATTACTTTACGTTGTTCATCGGTTCCGTAACGATAGATTAATTGACAACGAATTCTCAAAATTTCATTAATAATTATATGAATGGAATAATTTCTATTTCTATCGGCAGAACTAGGGGTTCTTATTCCTAATACTACAAAATATAACATAAGAATCGGTAAATCTATTGGATTAAGAGTTGCTCCTATTAAATGGTGTTTCAAAATTATTTTTAACTCATCTGGTTTATGATTCTTATAATTCCCGTCTACGATATTTGTAAAACGCTTTACCCAATTTTCCACATCTATTTTTTCGGCGGCTCCACAGAATACAATATTATGACCTCGACAAAGACAAAAGCAACAGCTTTCTTCTGGTCTTCTTCGAACATTTACGTGTTGATTCATAACGGCAACGTCAATGAGTCTTTGGCCTCGGTGTACAAAACTTCTTTGGTAAAGAGATTCTTCGTTGTTTCGGATTCTTCTATAAGAAGGGTATTCTTCTACACGATCTTCATTTTGAACCATCCATTCTTCAAAACTAATTTGTGGTCTTCCACGATCAATGGAAACTTGAATTCCATCGTCTTGTAATAATTGAATCACTGTTAATTCACTCATATTTTCGGCTTGTGGCATTTTATTTTAACTAATTTTTATTTCATATGATTTTAAATAAAAAAATGAAAATCATTTCAATTTTTTATTTTATGTTTTCTATTTTCGAAGTAAATTTTAATAAGGTCGTGGCCCACCACTTCCAACCACTTTCTGTAATTCTTGTTCTCTCTGTTGTTGTAGTTTTTCAACGGTTAAATCACTAGAAATTTTATTGGAACCCTTATAATCGTGGTCATCATCCGGAGTGGGTATTTTATCGCTATAATTCAAATCCACATAATTATGCATTTGTCTTACGCCTCCATTTCCTTTGGCGGATAAAGCATCCGAATCCATATCTAAAAAGCTATATTGATCACTGGAGACAAAAGATCCTGCTCCACCAAAAGAAAAAGCCATTGGTTCTAAATTGTTTTGGGTAGCTTGACGGACGGCGACTTGTTGCTGAGGTTTCAAGTGATTCAAAATGGCTTCTCCATATAAAACTTGATACCCTTCATTTAACAAGAGAAGGGCGGGAACACGATTTACATTTTCTGGCATAATGATTTTTTGGCCATTTTCTAAAAGAATAAAGGTTTTTCCTTTATCATCTTTCGTTCTTTTGTCAATACAAATAAAATGAATATCTTTGGAACTGGGTTGTTTGGAGAGAGTTTGTAAGAGGGTTTGAGAATGTTTGCAAAAATTACTATAATAAAGAATGGAACTCATAATTATACTAAAAGAAGTTTTTTTTGAAGAGGAGTTTAACGCGTAAGGTAGGGGGATGTACATCCCCCGCCCTACGGGAGACCCCCTCCTCGCTTTTTACCTTGTTGAATGTTAAATAACTCGGCGCCGGGCTCTACAACAATTTCTACAATGATATTTTGCAAAGCAGAATATCATTGTCTACTACTTTGTAGATACTCACGTGCCAAAAAATGCATAAAGAGGAGGGGTTAAAGGGGAACCTTAGGTTCCCTTTACTACAAAATAAATAACAAAAATGTTTGCTTCGCGAAAATATTATTGTCATTTTCTTTGTAGATACTCGCGCGCCAAAAATATATAAATCTTAACATTGAGGGAGGGGTCATAGGGGAACCGTAGGTTCCCTTAAAAGAAAATTGAATTCGGTTTCTGGATTGTTATTTAAAAAGATACTTACATAATATATACTTGAAACTTTTGAAATAAGAATGAATCCAAAAATCGACAATATCCGCGAAGAAAAAAACAGTCTTCTATTTACCTTATCCGGTGTCAATGTGAGTTTAGCGAATGCCGTTCGTAGAACCATTTTAAGCGATATTCCTCAAGTCGTATTCCGAACCACGCCTTACGAAAAAAATCAATGTACGATTCTTACCAATACAACCAGATTCAACAATGAAATCATCAAACAACGTTTGGCTTGTATTCCTATTCATATCAAAGATTTCGACGATTTACCTTTAAAAAACTATTTATTGGAAGTCGACGTTGAAAATGATACTGATTCAGTAATGTATGTCACTACGGAAAACTTCAAAATTAAAAATACTTCAACCGATACTTATTTAAGTGAAAAAGATGTACGTGCCATTTTCCCTGCCAATGATTATACAGGGTATTATATTGAATTTTTACGTTTACGACCAAAAATCAGTGAAGAACTTCCGGGTGAAAAAATCCATTTCCATTGTAAATTCGATATTGGAACTGCCAAAGAAGAAGGAATGTATAATGTGGTGAGTACTTGTTCTTATGCGTTTAGTCAAGACCAAGATAAAGTAGAACAAACGTTAGCTCAAAAAATGCAAGAATGGCGCGATGAAGGAAAAACCAAAGAAGAAATCGAATTTGAAAGTAAAAATTGGCGATTATTAGAGGCGAGGCGTATTGTAAAACCCGATAGTTTCGATTTTATCATTGAAACGATTGGGGTTTATACCAATCAAGAATTATTGGTTAAAGCGTGTGAAGTATTGATTCAAGGACTGAAAAGCTTAGATACCGCGTTTCAAACGGATGATGATTCCTTAGTGAAAATTGTCAAGGCAGAAAATACATTAATCAATAGTTATGATGTTCTTTTGGAAAAAGAAGATTATACGTTAGGAAAAATATTAGAGTATGTATTATATACCAAATTCTATGAAGGCGTAAAAACATTGACATATTGCGGATTTAAAAAAATGCATCCTCACGACGATGGTTCTGTCATTCGTTTAGCCTATAAAGAACCGATTGAAAAAACCGGAATCAAACAAAATATTATCGAATCTTTAACAGACGCCGTTCACATTTATGAAAAATGTCAAAAAGAGATCTTGAAAACTGTCAAACTTTAATTTATATCGTTAAATCACCTCTTCTAACAAACGATACTGATTATATTGAAACCCGTTTTCATCAGTAATTAAATCAATCGAATATAATATTTTTTTCGAATAACCAATATATCTACCATTAGATATATAAAAGTATCCATAATAATAACTATTATCTTCATTATAAGAATAAAAAATCGTTTCTTTCATTCCTTTTGTTAAGGTAAGAAAAGTTCTATCTTTTCTTTTTTGATTTACATAATGAACATCATTATTTACATATTCATATAAAAAATTAGGAAGAATAAAGGGTCTTGCGATTCTTTTCAAAACTTCTCTCCTTGGATCATTTTCCAAGATTTGATTCATTAATTTTCCTCCACGATATTTGATTTCATTTCCAAAAGATAATATCAATATAATAATATCATCTGGAAGTTGGTCAAAATTCATATTCCTTTTTTATCGATGAATATCGGATAATAAGAAAAGAGAGAAAAATCCGTATAATTATACGAAAACCTTTTTTTTTGAAAAATTCAAATAGGACAATATTTGAATTTTTTATACTTGAATTTTTTATACTTTCGTATATTTCAAAGGATATGTATTTTTGTTCAACATTTATTATATTTATATATGCATCTCCACATTTCTTTTTCGTAAATGGTAATTCATAGAAAACATCAATTTGGAAGGATGCATTTCATTGACATATTTTATCACGTATTGATAATTAACTTTTAACTTTTTCTCTCTCAATTCATTCAAGTATTGTTGATGTAATATAATCATATGATTCTGATATTGTCTGGGATAGTTTTCTATTTTTCTTTCCGTCGAATTTTTACAAACAAAACAATTGATATAATTTTCATAAAGCGTTTTGGTAAATAAATGTACGTCATCCCGGAACATCGAGAATTCTTTTTTATGTTCTGGATAAAACCTCAGATATTCAATGATTTTTCCTTGATGTCTCAAAGATAAATATTGATATTGTAATTTGGCGTGATTTCCTTTCAATTGACGTACTTGTTCATAAACAGGGTTTCTAATCTTCGACCTTTCTCCTGTTGCGTGATTATGAATGACAACGCCCATTATATCATAAGGGGTGTTCATCGACGCATATTTTCGAATGAGTTCGCAATACGATTTTTCTTGATATTTTTTTGGGTATTGAACCAAGGTATCTTTTAATCGAGTATTTTGAGAAAGATAATTTACATCGAGCGGTAAAACGATTGTTGTATTACAATGGTAAATAGCCACCAAATATAAATTCGGTTTTTGAAAAGGAACGACGATACGATTTTCTGGATGTTGTAAAACAAAACTATATACATATTCTTTGATTAAATCATCGAAAGTAATTCGACATTGGTTCATTGCCTCCAAAAACATCTCACGGAATGTTTTGTTTTTTTTGTTTTGATTTGGGTTTAGATTTTGATAAAAAGAACTATTGGCACCGACACTATTTCTTGTTGCAATTTCCCACGCACCTGATAGACCAATGGTTTCATCCCAGAAAACATTAATCATTGTTCCTTCGATGAATTCTTCTACTTGAATAAAAGATTGTTGCACATCCTGATATTTTTGAATAAAAAATTCGGTTGGCATCGATTTGGGTGGAGCAAAACATACCATTTTATCATTTTTATCAAAGATGATGGAACGAACGAGACCATACGTATCAACCAAATCATAATTAAGAATGGTCTTATTATAACGAAGAATAGAATAATTCGAATTTTCCGTGTAGACCCTATTTTTTATAATCTTTTCGTTTTTTACAGATTCTTCCTGTGAATCATTGATAAAATAAGAAATCCAAGATAAATTATAATGAACAAACGGTATACTATTTTGTGGTTGCATTCGATCGATTGATTTGTTTTATTTTGTTTGTATATAATTAAATTATCTCTCTTTGTTTTTATATCCTATTTTTATTTTAATTTAGTTGATAAAATAAAAATAGGTATATTATCTTATATAAATATAAGAAACATCCATGTCTAGTATGAAAACAAATATAAATACGAAAAAGAAAACACTAAAAATTATGGATGAGGACGAGACAATTCCAATTGAATCCGAAGAATTGGTTGAATTATCGGAAGAAGAAGAGAAAGAAGATGAAGGAGAAGAAGAAAAAGAAAGAGAGAATGTTTCTCTCGAATTACAGCTAGGTGATATTATTCAATTGACGGACCCGGAAAATGAACGAATCAATGGTCAAACTTTTCTCATCGAATACATTGATTCTTCCAAGATCCATTTAGTAAATACAGAAGATTTTGATTCCGTCGATTTACGAATTCAATCCAATGGTATCATCGAAGGAATTACTAGAATTGTCTTATTAAGTCGTGCGAAATATCCGGGATATGCCAAACAAAATGGGCTTGTCCCTGGTAAATGGATCAATATTTATTTTAAAGGAGATGTACCCATTATTTTGACGGGTGAAATTACCAATTTAGAAGAAGATATGATTGAATTACGTGTAGAACCAGATAAAGAAACGATTTTTATCAATTTTGAATATAAAGGATTACCGGAAGATTTACCCATTGAAAAAATCGAGATTCGAAATCCGATTCAAAGTGAAAAAGAAGAGGAAAAGGAAGAAGGAGAGAAAGAAAGTGAGAAAGAAGAAGGAGAGAAAGAAAGTGAGAAAGAAGAAGGAGAGAAAGAGGTCGAAGAAATTACTTTACTCGAAGAAGAAGGACCAAGTCGAAAAGAAAGTTTATATGTAGAACCCTCCGCCTCTAATAATGTTAAAAACCAATTACGTGAAATTATTTTAAATGCTGACCAAATCGTATTTGGAAAAGAAGGTTTGGGTAGGATTCGTCAATTCGTAGATGTTCAAGAAAGTAAACAAAGATATAGTATTGATGTCCAAGTCAATGATTTGTTAAACGATCTTTTATCAACGATCCCAAATCAACAAAGAACCAAAAGAGTATTGAATGAAATCCATATTATGTTGGAGAGATACAAGCAACTTCGGTCCGAATATTCTTCTTTTGACGAATACGGAAATGTCAATGGTAAAATCAAAATAAAAGCCAATGAGAAACCTTTGACCGAATACTTGGAAAAATTCAATCAAGTCTTATATTGGATTCTCCCAGTTACTCAAAATGTAAAAAAAGTATATAATGTTAATACGCTTGATCGTACCACCGATGTGGTTGTCGAATGGATTGAGCTCAATTTAGAATCCATTAAAGAAATCATTCAAAATTATAGTGACCGCGATTACCCAAAAGAACAAAATCGATATGAGATCTTTATGAAAAGTTTGAATCCTTATTTTACTCCTTTCGAATCCTTGGAACCAGAAATCGCCAACAATCAAGTGATTATTGATAAAAATGTAGCCACAAATTTGAATGTGGTAATGAATAATCTAATGGATTTCTATTCTTCTTCGGTAGGATATCATCAAATTTTATCAAAACGCTTTTTAATGGAAAAATACAATACAGGTATGACAAAATTGGAAACAATACCAAATCGTTCTGTAAGTGGGGTGGTTACCAATGGAGTTATTTTAACGGAACGTATTGAAATCACTGACCCTGATGTATTATCGATCCAATCCATTCTTACTTTACCTGAACCGGTGGTTCGTTTCTCTCAAATTAATTTACCTGGAACCTCCATTTTTGAAAGAGCCAATTTAAATCTTTCATTTTTGAATTATTGGGCTCTTTTAAATAAGAATGTCAACGTGAAAGATTTTGTAATCGACCATTTGAATGAAGATGTACAATATGAGGAAGATGAATTTCTTCAAAAAATAACTCAATATTCTTTGGCAGACGATGTAGAAGAAGGATTGGGACTATCTAGAGAAGAAAAATATAATCGATTCGTTCAATGTATCATCCCAAAAACACGTATTCTTTTCCATTTGATTCGAAAATATATTCACGGCAAATTATCCATTGTCGATGTTGTCCAGTATCTTGAACCTTTTCTCATCTATACCAAAAATATTTCATATATGCAATATCTTCGTATTACCAGATTCATTTATAATAAAATTCGTGAATACAATCGAAGCTTTGCTGATCGAAGTGCCGCCTTTTCTTCGTTGAAACGAAACAAGAATTTGAATTCCTCAATAAATCAAGAGAGAACCAATATTTTCTTGGAAGTATTAGGAAATATTGTCTTGGAACAAGAATCTACACTTGGACAAGTTAATGAGGTAACAAATAAAGAAAAAATCAATTTGAAAACCGATGTGATGGAAAAATATCAGATTTCAAAGAATGTTCCATTGAGTACCTTGGAATTTATTCATATCATTTTATTAAAAGATTCGGGCCGTTTTTATTTTTCAAGTCTTTCTCTCCAACTCATTGATCTAATGTTTCCAAATGATTTTTCACTTCTTTTGGAAAAAGAAAAGGATAAAAGTGAAATCCTGAAAAAAGACGGTTCCAAAGGCGAGTGTGCGGACGTAGTGATTGCCAAAATGTATGCGAATGAAGATGAATTGATGGCGGATAATGGATTAGAAATCTATTTTGACCAGAAATATGATACGACAAATTACGGTTTATTGGAAAATTACGAAACGCAGATGATTCAAATGCCGACCGAAGATTTCTTGACTTTTTTAATGGATGAATTACAAAAGAAATTGAAATTATCGAAAGAAGAAGCTGAAAATATGGCGGATACCTTAATCTCTGGTTATAAACGCGTCCTGAGTGGACAATATGCCATTATTCATCAAGCGACACCTGAAGGTGAATATAAATTCGTTTATTATAAACGCGATGGGCAACAACAATGGATAAGAGATAATGAATTGACCGAAAAAGGGATCAAAACGGATAATGGTAGTGTTTTATGTAATTTGGAAGAAAAATGTATTTCCTTAGCGAGCCCAAAACCGAATAATGATGGTCAATGTGAGTCGGTTCAAGTTAATGAATTACAATTGAAAGAAAAGCTTATGAAGAATATACTTGGCGAATTCGATCATCAATATGAAGTCTCTAAAAGACAATTGAAAAAGATGTTAACTAATAAATTCCTTTATTACCAGGATATCTTACCCATTTGGAATCGTATTGAATGGAATAGTTGGTTAAAACCCAATCTACAAAAATATAAAATCGGGCTGAAAATGGAAAAAGAGGAGGAGGCCTCGACGCATACAATTGTATCACCTTATGCCAAATTACGCGACTTGATTTTAGGTCAACAAGATTTTGTCAAGAAACAGACTGACTTATTGAGATTTGTCGATACTTATACACGTGAGCCATACCTAGATGTTATTGGTCCGTTGGGTGAAAAAGAGAGTCCTTACTGGCTGTATTGTTTGGAAACCAATACCAAATTATTACCTTCTTTCTTTTTTATTTTAGCGTCCACGTGGACGAATGAACCCGGGAATTATTTATTGACTACCAATCGACTGATCAAAGAAATTGGTGCAACAGAAGATGATGGTGACTCGTGGGTTGATAAACATAGCGGTTATGTAATTTGTAAAAAAGATTATAGTACCGATGAGGGATTTGAAGAAGGATTACGTGTTTCAACCAATGCGATTGTCGAAGAAGATGTAGAAGATAAAATCAAGAATGTGCTTTTGGAAAATGGGGTTGGAATTACAGATAAAGAGAGAAAAATCGTAGAAAATACGCCGGAAATGAAAATGATCAATAATGTCATTAATGCGGTTTCTAGTGCAATGGCGATTTCCTTGGAATCGCAGAAAGATTGGATGATTAGTGATATTGTTACTTTGTTGAAAAATACGGTACCCTCCGAATCGATTTATAATAAACAAGTGAAAGAGATGGCGAACAAGGGAAAAACGATTGTATCTTTCAAGGAATTATATCATAATTTATTACTTTACCATACCTTAGGTCTCATTGTTGTCGCGATACAAACGAGTATTCCTTCGATCCGTACTCGGCGTACTTTTCCGGGTTGTATTCGTTCATTTACAGGGTATCCTTTGGAAGGTGCGGGCGATTTAAGTACGATTAATTATTTGGCTTGTATTGCCTATAAAATTCGAAGTTCGGCCGATCCTTGGAAAGGGTTAACCAAGAAAAAGGAAACGGCTATTGCGGGGTCCATCAAAGATATTATTGATAAATATTTATTGGGAATCGACACGGTGAAGAGAAAAATGGAGGAAAAAATGGAGTATTTACTTACGATGGGTGAAGGAATGGAAATCGAAGAACAATACGATATTCGTCGATGGACTCAATTTCTACCTCCTCTCGTTCCTTTTCAAATAAAAGGATTACAACCGGTTTCTCCGGAATTTGAAAAGACGCTTTTACAAGAATTAAAAAGCGGGTCTTCTTTACAAGCGAAAAAAATAGGGGTAATGGAGGGTAAAGTTATTCTTTTTTCTCTCGCTATTCAAGAAAAAATCAATGCCATTGTAGAGAAAAAAGAGGTTATTTTACGAAAAATGTCGAATGAACCTTATTTGGAAAACGCGTGTTGTAATGAACGATCCGGACAAGAAAAACGTATTACTACTTTGGAATATTTTGAAAAAGAAGATGCTACGATTGCTTCTTATAATCAAATCGTCTTACGATTATCGAATGTATTTAAAGATATCTTTTTTTATTCGTCGGCCGCTTTATTGTATAGTCCATTTAATACCAAGAATATTTATCCTCCAGTTGATATGAAATTCAGTGAGAGAACGATTTATAAAGCATTTATCGATTTTTGCCATTTCCAAAGTTTGAAACCCATTCCAGGAGATTTAATTCCTTTATGTATAGATAAACCTGATTTCTTAAAAAGCGGGGAGAATTTGACCGAAATGATCGTCAAGTTGAAGAATGATGGACGCCAATTTAATTACGAGAACTTTTTGAGATTGTTACAGATGGTGAGTCGTAATCGTATTGTGGTCGTGGATACGGAAAAACCGCTTATTAGTGCGATTCAACATATGAGGGATGCCATTGAAATCTTGGAAGATCAAAATGATTCGAGAGAGAAGGCATTGTTAGAACGATTGATTCCTTTGTTGGATACATATGATTTGGGTGCAGAGAATTCAAAAACAGAAGTTCGTAGTTTGAATAATTTTTTGTCGACTGCAGTTGATTCAATGAAGAGAGAACTGAGCGATTTTATTGTGAAAAACCGAAGTGACAAAATGACGAAAAATATGATGAAATCGACAAGAGAAACGATCCAAATGCTGAATATCTGGGAAATTGGGAAAGATATTGAATCTGTAGGAAAAGAGAAAGAGATCAAAAAAGGTGAGAAGGAGAAAGAATCAGGCAAATCCGTATACCGTATTTTAGAGTTTTATAAAGAATATATCGATAATTTTACGCGCGTTTTTCCATCCATTATTCAAAATCGATTAAATTACGAAAATATTCAAATCCCCAAGTACTGGGGATTATCTCAGCATCATAATGGAGATATTGTGAAAATCGTGAATGATTATTATCAAGGATTACGTAGTTTCTATGATGTCAAAGCTTTGAGTGTTCTTTTGACTTCAATCTCTGGAGAAACGGAGAATTTATTGTTATTGGCTGAGAAAACGCCTTGTTTTACGGGATTTATAAATAAAGAGGGTAAAAAAGTGGAACCGATTTTTAATGAGAGAACAAGTAAAATGATGTTTGAATATTATTTACTGAAAGTAATGAAAGTTTATATCGATTTGACAGACGATGGAAAAATGATTGTGGTGGAAAGGAATACCAATATTGAGTCAAATATAAATGGTTCTTTAAATGGAAACAATCGTACGTATAATGAAAGAATTTTGAATGAACCGATTTATACCAATGATTTTGTAGAAGAAGTCCAGACCAATTTAGATACGGTTCCACAAGTAGGATTAGTAAATGATCGTCTTTTTATTGGAAATAAAAAGGAATTGAAACAAAAAACAAGTGATTTATTAGTGGTCTTTCTAACCATCTTACAAAAACATAAGGAAACGGTGGATGTACCTTATGAGAAATTCCAAGATCGTAATTTTCAATTGAAACAACGAGAGAAAAATGCAATTACCGACCGTTTACAAGGTTTTACTGATGAGAAACGTGATGTGGATACGATGATGAAAATTAATAAGTTGGGAGATTGGGGAAAAGGTTTACAAAAAGGATTGACAAGTTATGTCAAGGAAAATTATGATCAGGAACGCGAATTTATGGAACAAATGATGCAATATGAACGCGATTTCTCTCGAAAACGCGGTCCAAGAGATCAAGATGACGATGGTGGAAATTTAGAAGATTATATTGAACAAATTGCCCGTGATGAAGAGGCCGAAAAAGAGGCGTATGATATTTCAAATATGACAGAAGATTATACAGATGATTATGAACCGAACGGATATGAGGAAGAGGAAGATTACAATGATTATAACTAAATCTTCCACTTTTCCACTTTTTAAAAAAAAGTGGAGCAAAAATCCAGGGGAGATACCTTAAAAGATACTATGAAGAAACCGTTAAAGATATTATGAGAAACCCCTTAAAGATACTATGAGAAATCCCTTAAAGATACTATGAGAAATCCCTTAAAGATACTATGAGAAACCCCCACATCGAATTTTTGCTCCACTTTTTTTTAAAAAGTGGATTTTTAAAAAGTGGATATATATATGAAGAATAACATTCACCGAATCATTCAAGAAAATAAAACTTTAGTATCAATTTCCTTATTTTTAATCCTCTTTCTAATCATTCAGTATGCTAAACCTGGATTCTTATACAATCGTGATGGAAGTATAAGACAATTTGGAATTGGTTATCGTAACAAAACAATTTTACCTGTTTGGTTACTTTCCATCCTTTTAGGAATCATATGTTATCTTTTGGTGCTTTATTATTTGGCTTTTCCTTCCATTGTTGGTTATTGATCATCCTTGGAACTTCCTCTTGATATTTTTATAATAAAAAAATATCAAAAATGCATTATTTATTACATTTATTACATAAAAGGCTTACGTGATTTACGAACGTAATGTCCTTTACGATGAAATACGCGACTTCCTTTTTTGGTAGTAAAGTTCTTTCTTCCTTTATGTGTCTTTGACAAAGAACCCTTATGATAACTATAAGGGCGGTGGGTTTTTCTTACATAATGACCTTTACGGTGATAAACCTTGTCACCTTTCTTGGTGGTATAATTTTTACGGCCAGGTCTAGTTTTGGAAAAAAGAGAATACATTATAATATAACAAAATATAATTTTCCTTGTTTTCCTTGTTTTTCTTGTTTTTCTTAAATTACTTTTCTTCTCCGTTCTTCGTATATACGATCGCTTCCTCCTGTTTTACTTGTTCCTCCTCTTGAAACTTCTTATAATTGTCTTCCATTTTTGCCGCATTTATTTTACATCCATTCGTTGCAATTCTATATTGAACAATGTATATCATCAAAATACCACTATACAAATACCACATCGATTCCCCAATCGTATCTTTGGTAACGACTAAATCAAACAACTGATTTTTTATTTGCTGTGAACCTTCGTTGTTTCCCTGATACTTATCTTTTGCCAAAGGTTGTAACAGACTCCAATATTCCATAAAATTGGTAGGAGTCATTTGATTAATTAAAATCGACGTATTTCCACATATTTTAAGAATGGTATCCGCCGCCGTTTCCAATTCCAGTTTTTTATCTGGATTTCCTTGAGTGGCAGAATTTATTTTACTAGATGTTTTCGGATCCACCAATAAATCCGTCAATAATTGATTGGCTTTTTTCGATATATAAAAATAACCAACAACATCTGAAAAAGCGAATTTCATTCCTGGAAAAGCTACTAAAACAATAATGACGACACCAAAGATTAAGAACCAATTGAAAAAAGTAACGAATGCAGCACTTCCGATATTTGCACTCATATTTCCGCCACACATAGAACTAAGTACAGCACAGTTAATGATAAATTGTACCAAGACGACAAGTAAAAAATAAATTCCTAAAGATATAAATTTCTGTTTTTGATAACTAACCCGCGCATCCAAATTATTCATCATTTGACTTGTCAGTTTTGGTCGAATGGCCATAAAATAAATGACCGTAGTGATAATAAAAAAAATAATATTTAAAAAAGAATAATTCATCGTCTCTATTTTTAATTGATATCTAATAAATTATCATTAGATTATAAATCGCGCATTTTTTCGGTTCATCGAATACTTTGACGATATTTAAATATATTAAATGGATCATATTTCTTTTTAATTTTCACTAATTTCTTTTTATTCTCTCCATAATATTTTTCCATATAGTCGACAATATCATAATCAATTAAATTCGGAAAACAATAGATTGAAGTATAGGGTAATACTTTTTGATACAATTTTTTCAAAAAAAGTTTGGAATCATCCGTATATTCCGGATAAGTCCATTGCATAAAATAAGAAAGAACCATAATTGCATTTTTTGGGAAATAAGAACTATGTCCATTGACAACCTCTCCACCTAATTGAGTAAAATTCAGTTGATAATTCAATGAAAACCCTTTTTTCAAATAAATATCAATGGAATGAACTAATAATTCAATCCCCTTTTTTTGTAAAGGTTTAAAAATCATAGATGATTTTATTTTACTAAAAGGTGGATTTTTTCCTTTCTCATAATCTACCCAACAATCGGTTATTTTTGAATAATAACCACTACACGTGGTAATGGTTGGATTATATAATTTTTCGAATATTTTACTTTCAACAAGAGGGCTTTGATCCAATTTTATAAATTTTATTTTAAATGAGGCGATTCCATTATTATACGTCATATTAAATTCTGCACTTACCGTATTTGGAAAAGATAAAATGGTCTCTTGATATAAAATGAATATTTCGATTGCTTGTTCGGCATTCCATTCCCACGTCAATGTTTCAAATTGACAGTAAACATCTTCATATACTTTTAATTCAAATTCAGTAATGACTCCAAAGTTCCCTGAACCAGCACCTTTACACGCCCATAATAAATCACTGTATTCTTTGGCAGTTACTTTTATCATTTCGCCCTTGTAATTGATCATTTTTAATGCGACAATATTATCACACGTTAATCCATATAATCTAGTCAAATTCCCTTTTCCACCGGCTAAACTTAATCCGGAAATACCTACGCACGAATTTTCACCGGTAGGTGTAATCAGCGAATATTCTGCCAATTTTTGAATGACATACCCTAATCGAAGTCCAGAACTTATTTTGGCTGTTTTTCGATCTTTACTTATTTTTATATATCCTGGCATATTTTTAACATCTAAAATATAACCAGAAGATAAGGAAGCCGCTTCATAAGCGTGACCTCCACAACGAATTGCAAATTCCGCTTTGTTAATTACAAAATTTTGAATCAAATACGAGATCTCTTTTTCACATCGAGGATAAAAAATAGCGTGGGGAAAATAATTAAGAAGTTTATTATAAACAAACCGTAAATCATTATAAATCAATTGATTATTTGGATAAATTCCATAATCTAATCCTTGTAATTCGGCGGGTATTTCATCTAGTAATAATTGATCGTTTTGAATTAAATTACAGTTATATGTAGTATTTGTAGTATCATTTGTAGTAGTATTATTACAACTATTACATTCTTCTTTTATTTCTTTCTTTGAGCCTATTTCTATATCTATGGCATTGACTAAATTCAAGATATTTCTCTCTTTAATATCAAATGTTTCCGGAGAAATCATTTCTTGTAAACATTGATGAATACTTTGAATGTCACATAAACATTTTCCGGTAGATGAATAAGTTGATATTTTATTCTTATTTTTGTACAACGCACTCAACTTCAATTCCGCAAATAATTCTAACAATTTCACCATATATAAAGATTATAAATTATTTATTGTAAAATATACAAGTATCAAAAAAAGATTTATAATAAAAAGATTTATTAGTATTTTGATTCGATGAGTTATTTTGGTTCAGAACCGCCCATTCCCAAACCGAGTCTCATTGAGCCTGGTGTTAAATATTTTTTACGCGAAACCTTGAAACAATGCCATCATTTTAAAGAAAAACATCATAATTTTTTATTAAATCTAGGATTATTTATCCTCTTCTTAATAATTCTAGGATTTATCTTACTTTATAAATATAAAGGACGATTAACCCCCGCTGAAAAAGAACAGAAAACCAGAGAAAAACAGCAATATATTTTATCGAAAATAAAAATCTTTGAACAGGCAAAAAAACAGGCTCACCAAGAACTGATTACTGGATTACCCAATTGGGACAATGAATACGAAGATATTCGAAAAAATCAGAAAATCTATTTATAACACCGATAAGATAAATAGATAATATTAAAAATCTAAAGAATATATAGTACAATTAAATAAAATCAAATGGCCACCAAACAAATACAAAACAATTACAATTTTAAAGAAGCTGTTAATGAATATTTCAAATTAAAAAATAAATATCAAACCTCGATTCAGAATGATGTCAATAAAATAAGGCACAATAAAAATTTGAATAAACGAGAGAAAAAAACCGCTTTTCAATCTTTGAAACCCAAATGTATTAATTGCAGTCGTCCCGTTGGAACTCTTTTTTCCTCAAAATTTGACAAGGACAAAAATTATCGTGTTTTATCGGCTTTTTGTGGAGACATTGTAAATCCGTGTGATTTACGAATTGTCATTAATGCCGGTAGAGGACTAGAATCTTATTTAGATATCATTATGGATATCGAAGAAACCCTTCAAAAAGAAAAAAACAATTTAATTCAAGATAAAAACGATCTTCTTTTTGGATATATTAGCACCGAAGAAGCATTGAATAATTTCGAGTTATTGAAAAAAGAAATCAGTGAATTGACAAATTCGTATTCTTTCCATTTAGGCGAGTTCAATGATATCACCAATAATAAAGAAGAAAAGGAAATCTTAAATAAGAACCAAGAAACGGCTTATCTACTCATTGATGAAATCAAAGAAGCCGTTGGAAAATTCAATGAAAACAATGAAGCGTCCTTTGTCCACGATTCCGTCGAAATTTATGTTAATCAATTACAACCGCTTTTAACGAAAATACGCAATTCCAAATATATGAGTAGTCGTGTGGAATTGGAAGATCATATTTATTATTTAATCCAAGAAAAATTTACGTTGGAAGATATTGAATCGGCCAATGTTTACCCCGAAGTATTGGAATTTCATTTAGGAAGCGGAAATCGAATCAGTCAACAAAAAACGAGAAAGATGCGGGAAACAACGGATAACAAAAAAACAAGAAAGAATCGTCCTTTGAGGGAGGAGGAACAATACGAAGTTGAGAATGAAGAAGAAGATGAAGAGGATGAATAATTTTCTAACAAAAGAATAATATATCCTTATTATTTATGATATTCGACAATATTTCTCTCCCCATTTTTCTTGTTAGTTTTGCAATCGGACTTTTTTTTGCTTATATAATGGGACCAGATATGAAAGTGATTTATGTATATCCTACTCCGGAAAATGTTGATAGTATCTTATTTAAAGATAAAGCAGACAATTGTTTTCAATTTAAGCAAGTGAATGTGGAATGTCCACAAGATGAAAGTTTTCTTAGTTCCATACCGATTCAGAATTAATTAAGGAAATCTAGGTTTTCTTTTACTTGTTTTTTACTTGCTTTTTTACGTAGCATTTTTATCATATATTATAGTAAGGAAGTCCAGAATATATGATAAATTTTAGTAAATTTGTAAGTAGTCAAAGTGGAAAATATGTAATGTCTATTCTTTTAGGATTCGGTCTCGCTTCTCTCTTCCGTGTAGTTTGTAAAGATAAGAACTGTATTCTTTTTCACGCGCCTCCTTTAGAAGAAATCAAAGATAAGATCTATAAAAGTACGGATAACAAATGTTATAAATATGTAAGTGAAGCGACCAAGTGTGACACAAAAAAAAAGATCTTGGAATTTAAATCTTTAGACAATTAAGTCGCCGACCGGAAAGAAAAATGAGACAAGGCTATTGAAATAGTCGAAGTTGTAAAGATGAGAGAAAATAAATCGAGAGAATTCGTAATATTAAAATACAAGAATTCTTTTTCCTATTTATGAGTGATACTACAAATATTATGGATTTACCAACCGACCCTGTTGGTGGTGGAAATGTATCAAACAATATTTCTTTATCGATTACCGAACGTATGGGTATGGATCAAAATTCTTCAGGACAGACAAGTAACGCCGGGGTTAGTTTAGATCAAACAACCATTAATCAAATTGTAAATGGACTTCAACAAGCTAGTGCAACTGGAGCAACTCTATTACCCTCACGTAATATTCCTCAAATGACGACTCCTCTCACCCAAGACCCAAATATCCAGCCGAATTATATTCCACAACCTCCTCAAAACGCATATTCAAACACGAACGATTATATTAAAGATATGGAATACGAAACCAATGAAGAAATTGTAAGAAAATATAGCCGAAAAAGTGAGCAAGGGAATTCTTTGGATGAAATGTATAGTGAAATACAAAATCCATTTCTTTTAGCCATTCTTTATTTTCTTTTTCAATTACCCTTTTTTAGAAAAATATTATTTCAATATTTTCCTGCACTTTTTCATAAAGACGGAAATTTTAATTTGATTGGATTCGTTTTTTCAAGTAGTCTTTTTGGTTTCGTTTATTATTTTTTGGAGAAAATAATGTTTTATACAAACCGGTTTTAGCTACTCAATGAAGTGTTTTTAAAAAATCATTTATAATACCTGTATAATGATAATTTCTATCAAAACAATGATGATCACATCGAATAAAAAATTCATCTTTGATTCTCTTTAAATTCTGATCATAAGTAAATGAAGTAATATCCAAAAATTTTATATTTGGATTTCCTAAATGATGTATTTGATTTTTTAGTTCTTCATTAAAATGTAATGTTAATGTTGTTCTACCATAAATATCGGGAAGATAAGCATTTAATAATTCATTTTCAAGTTCTTCAATTTTTTTATTTTCTAAATGATTGATATGTCCATTTAATAATCCTTTTTTCAAATTTTCATCATCTAAAACAGGGAGACCGATGGATAAGATAATCACAGATCGATTTGAAAAATTTTTTACAATAAATTCTAAATAATTTCTTACCACATTTACATTAAATTCCGCCCAATTCAATCCAGGATTTTTTAAATAATGATGAATCGATGAAAAATCTACATCTACGCTTCCAAATAAAAAAAATAAATGTTTATAATCATTATTGGCAACATTATTAATGATCGTATGATTATATTGTGAGATTGAATTCTGATTATTTAATCCTTTAGCGCTTCCAGCACTACATAATAAATGTACTGAATTATCAAAAGTAAGCCAATTTGAATGACTATCACCAACAATCAAATTCATTTTATATATTATATATTAATAATGATAATTATTTTATAAATTTACTTTACATATTTATAAAATAACCGTAAAATAAGAAAATGTATCAAAAAATGGTTGAAAAATTAATTGAAGGGCTGCCTGGGACAGAATCAGAAACAAAAATCGATTTAGTACTCGAAGGCGGCGCTTTCAACGGTAGTTATATGTTAGGGATTCTCTATTTTTTGAAAAATATGGAAGAGAAAAAGAAAATCAACATCCAGAGAATTTCAGGGGTAAGTATTGGAGCAATGTTAGGTCTCATTTATCAACTGGACCGCCTCGATTTTGCCGTTGCCTTTTATAAAAATGTTTATACTCACTTAAAGAAAAAGAAAAATTTGATGATTGTCCATACATTTTGTAATGAAATTCGTAAATTCATTCCAGAAGATTTTTATTTGAAAATAAATAAGAAATTTTTTGTTACTTATTATGATTTTAAAAAAGGTAAAAAGGTGGTAAAATCAACCTACAAAAGTAATCAAGATATTTTAAATACTGTACTTAAATCGAGTTACATTGCCTTTATATGCGGGAAATCGTGTTTTTATAAAAACAGATATATGGACGGTCTTTTTCCATATATCTTCCATACAAATCAATCTTCAGAGAGAAGAAAATGCCTTTATATTAATCTCTCTCATTACGATAAAATATTGGATATGTTCATTATTAAAAAGGAAAAGAATAATATCCAACGAATCTTGGTCGGAATTGTTGATGCTTTTTCTTTTTTTGATAAAGGAGAGAAAACAATGATGTGTAGTTATCTTGATCAATGGAATATTATCAATCAAAGTTGGCATTTATTAAAAGTATCGATTGAACGTTTTATCTTTTGGAGTTTCTGGTTCTTTTATCTTTTGGAGAGATATGTCTTGGACGAAATGTCGCATACTTTTTATCATCAGTTATTTTATCGATTATTACACCATTTCAATAAAACGATGATTGAATATTTATGTGTATAAAACATAACAATCATCTAAGATTCATTCTTTACCAAAAAGTTACTTTTCTCGTTTTTCGCTTTTTCGTTTTTGGTTTTTGATTTTTTTGTGTTTTCGGTGTTTTTAAAGGAATCGATTTTTTCTCTCCAGGACGATAATTCAAAAACCATTCTTCAAATTCTTTGGTTCCTCGTTTCGCTGAAAGTTCTTTATATTTATGCGCCTTTTCCGCCCGCATTTCTTCGACGGATTCTTGATGTCCATAACAAATAATACTGAATCTGCGTAAAAGTCCCTTTTGTTCTAAGCGATTTTTATACTGAACATCAAAAAGGAATTTTGACATACACAGAATTCGTTCCGGATCATAATAAGGACGATCCGCATATAAAAAGGCCAAATAAAAACTCAGCATTGTATCAATCGTCGCGATTTTAATTTTCTCTCCATTGATGGAAAGAACATTGTAACTATGACAAGCAACCGGTTTGTAAATAAAGGCAATTGTATTTTTTCCTATTTTGATTTCATAATGGATCGGAATGACTTCTCCAACTGGTTCCCTTTTCAGAATTTTTATATTGTCAATCCCTAAATCTTTCAAACGTTCTTTCACGATTTCTGCGGTTTTCAAAGGATCTTTGGATATGACATCGAAATCAGGAATATGTTCCACTTTTCGACGAATTGATTTGGGCATATATTGAGCGTATTGAGAAATCGCATAACCACCGAAAAAAACGACGCCTTGATGAATGAAGGTTTCTTTGACCGTTTCGTATATGATTGGTGCTTTTTTTTCAGCTGGGATTGTTTTATCATTTGTATCCGTGTCAAAATTTCTTTGAAATTCTACTTTTTTACAATTATCGTCTTTTAAAGGATAGACTTTATTAATCAACATTAAACGTTTTAAAACTTTTTCCCAGCGTGAGGTATCTCCACTCGGTCTCGATAATTCAAGGAACATTGACATTTTCAGGAAATTGGGATCAGTATATAAGAGTCCATTGACTTTCACGGCATTTGCCTTAATTACCTTGAATAATTCTTTTGGGGAATGAGTGATATCTGCAATGGGAAGAAAATTGACGAATACTTTATAGGTTCCGTGGTGTTGTCCGCTTTTGGCTTCGACTTCTTTGTATCCCTTTTTATAAAAAAGATCGGCTAAATGTTTGGCGTCTTCGAGGGCATTGGGAGAGAAAAAGTCGTAATCGGGGAGGTCGATTTCTTCGTCGTAAATCTTATCTTCGGTAGGGAGTAAAGCATTAATAGCTATGCCACCGTAACACACGAGTGCCTTTTTCCGAATAAAATTTTCTACAATTTCGAAAAGTTTCTTGATTTCGGGGGATTGTACTACACGTTTTGCCATTTTGTTTTGTGCATTATCGACTTGCATACGTAAAATGGCAAGTTCACAATCTTCATAGGTCATTCCTTTGTGACACGTCTTTTTATTGGATGTCATCTTTCGAACTTTTTATCTTCTTATATATAACACGAATATTATAGTAGGGGGACGGAAGTCCCCCCTACGACCCCCACCTTGTAAAGGGCAATGGCTTTTTACTTTATTAACTCGGCGCGGGAATTGACAACAATTTTTACAATCATATTTCGCAAAGCACAATATGATTGTTATTTCTTTGTAGATACTCGCGCGCCAATATAATAATCTAAAACAGCAAGGAGGGGGTCGTAGGGGGGATGTATATCCCCCTACTGGAGGGGTCATAGGGGAACCGTAGGTTCCCCTACTAAAAGTTGAATTTATAATAATCCGTTTCCACAGTTCTTGTTTTATAAGATAACTCCGGGTTTTGTGGTGTCGGTTCTGGTATGGTTACATTTTGACTTGTCAAATTTTTAGGTTTTAATTGAAAAGCATAGCCATAATTATCAAAAAAAACAATATTATTTTCCAAATATTCATCTACTTTTTGGTAACGCATCGCCACCATTTGACATCCTGTTTCTCTACAAACGATTGGATTTGGATTGTTCGGATTCACCCCTTTATCGGGTAATACAATCGTCATATTCGCTTTATTAAAATCTCGTAATTCTTGAATATCAGGAGAATATTCCACGTCATAATAACTAAGTGTACGCATAAACATAGAATTACTTGTCATATTAACAAACTCCATAAAATCTTCATTTTGTAAAAAGGTCTTATTATTTCGATCCACAATTATAATTATTTTCCCTAAAAGGTCTAAAATAGGAGTACGCCCAATATTTTTTCCATAATTTTCATAACTATAATCTTTTCCAAGAAGTAAATTTTCATACGATTTAAAGATATGAGATAAATTGGTATACATTGTTTGATTATTACTCATTATTCTTAAATTTAAAATGAGCGGATCCTTTGGATTTGGTGCGGTACTATTAGAGAATGCATAATTCTTCAATGTTTCCATTACTTCCACAAAAGGAACACTGTTGAAGGTTTCCTTTACATAAAAATCATCCGTTGTAGAAGTAGCCACCATTGGTTTATCATCAATCGAATAAATTTCGAAATCTAGACCACGTACCCCTTGTTTTAAAACATTTTTTAAATTACATACACTGACAAAATCGTTTTTATAAGACCCCCCGCTACAAGCATTATAAGCGGTTTTGATATAATAATCGTTTAAATTTCCACTAAAGTCGGGATTGGAAGAAGAAATCGATTTTAAATATTTATTCAAAGAACCATATAACTTGGTCATATGGGTACATTCCATCGACTCTAAACGTGATAAATAAATCATATAAAAGATCATACAAATAATCATAAATACAATAAAAATAAAAATCATAAAGGCGATAAAATTTTCATCCAAATCTTTTATCTTTTTTAACAATTGTGAAGGATCAAATGCGAAAGAAGAAGAAGAAGTACTTGAATTCATAGGACGGATACTCTTATTATAATATATTATTTTTATAATTTATAATTTACAGATGAATATTATAAATTATAAAACGATGAAACACACATAAAAATAAATACTTACTATATATATCTTGAAAGAATGGCTGGAGGATTATTAAATTTAGTAAGTGAAGGACAACAAAATATTATTTTAAATGGCAATCCATCCAAAACTTTTTTTAAATCAACTTATGCCAAATATACAAATTTTGGATTACAGAAATTTCGCGTGGATTTTGAAGGTTCCAAGACGCTTCAAATGACAACGGAATCGAATTTTACTTTTAAAATACCTAGATATGCGGATTTATTAATGGATTGTTATTTATCTGTTACTTTACCTCATATTTGGAGTCCAATTGTACCTCCCATTGAAGTAACTCAACCAAATGGGGAAAAAACGGTTACTGATTGGGCTCCTTATGAATTTCGCTGGATTGAATATATTGGCGCTTTAATGATTGCAAAAATAACAATTACGTGTGGAAATCAAACCTTACAAGAATTCTCAGGTGATTATTTATTAAATTCGCTACGTCGTGATGCAATCGGTACAAAACAGTCACTTTTTGAACGAATGATTGGTGAAGTTCCAGAATTGGTTGATCCGGCGAATGCGAATGGTAAATTGAATGCTTACCCAAATGCGTTTTATACAGATAGTCCAGCGGGGCCCGAACCTTCTATTCGTGGACGTACTTTGTATATCCCATTAAATGCTTGGTTCAATTTGAAATCCCAAATGGCCTTTCCTTTGATTTCTTTACAGTATAATGAATTACATATTAATATTACAATGCGTCCGGTGAATGAACTTTTCCAAATCCGTGATGTATATGATTCATATAACAATTACCCTTATGTAGCTCCCAATTTCAATCTTTTCTATATGCAAATGTATCGTTTTTTACAGCCACCGCCCGATGTAGAACTCGGGATTAATTCTTATCTCGATACACGAACATCGTGGAATGCGGATATTCATTTGAATTGTACCTATTGTTTTCTCTCAAATGATGAATCCCAAGTCTTTGCTAAAAATGAACAAAAATATTTATTCAAACAAATCCACGAGAAAATCTTTTACAATGTCACTGGACCCAATAAAATCGAATTGGATTCGGTAGGGATGGTGATTGATTGGATGTTTTATTTACAACGAAGTGATGTGAATTTGAGAAATGAATGGACAAACTATACCAATTGGCCATATCGCACGATTCCTCACGGGGTGATTCCTGCACCAACCGAAACTACTTACCCAATATTAGGTAGTTATCTTGGTCCAGGAATGAATCCGGATGGGACAGAAACAGGGTATTATATTAGTGGAATTTATACTGAAGCAAATCAAAAACAGATTTTAGTTGCTTTAGGGATTTTATTTGATGGACAATATCGCGAGAATCTTCAGCCTACAGGTGTTTTTAATTATATTGAAAAATATACACGTACTCCCGCTGGTGCCCCTGACGGTTTGTATTGTTATAATTTTTGTTTAGATACTAGCCCACTCAATCTACAACCGTCCGGGGCCATTAATATGAGTCGTTTCAATAACATTGAATTAGAATTCACTACCATTATTCCTGCCTTGGACCCATTGGCACAAAGTTTGACAATTTGTGATCCGGAAAGTGGAAATATCATTGGGATTAATAAACCGACGTGGCGTATTTATGAATATAATTATAATTTTATTTTATACGAAGAACGGGTCAATGTCGTCAATTTCATTGGAGGTAATTGTGGATTGATGTATGCACTGTAGGGGGACGGAAGTCCCCCCTACGACCCCCTCCTTGTTAAGGGCGATGTTTTTTTTGGCGCGCGAGTATCTACAAAGAAAATGACAATCATATTGTGCTTTGCAAAATATTATTGTAGAAATAGTTGTAGAGCCTGCGCTAAGTTATAAAATTATATTTATCCCCGAAGGGCAAAGGGAGGGGTTAAAGGGGAACCGTAGGTTCCCTTTAAAGGGACGGCAAAGGAGCCAGACATAATTTAATCTCTCCCAAACTCGCCACATTATATTTGACGACCATCGGTAAATCATTTTCCAAATAAATTTCAATTTGATCACATAAATTGGTACATTTAATAAAATACCCCAAGTTTTTCAAAGAAAATTCCCCTTGAATAATTTTCGATGAATTTTGTTTTAGAATAAACTCCATACTTCCATCGGCTTCGGTCCGATGAATTTCTGCCGAGGCAAATTGTCCCGCACATTTAAAAATCAATTCATTTCCAACGGATTTAATTTCCAATTTATCGGAAATACAAGATAAATCACGAATGATTTTCTGGAAATCATTAGAAGGTAAATTAATGACCGATGAAAATTTCACATCGGGATACTCCAATTCTTCTGGATCAGGTTCAATCAAACGCAGCTTCTGGGTTTTACATTGTTTAATATCTCCATTTTCAAATTTCAAGGCTAAATAAGAAACAATTCCATCAGCATAATCCGCGTTTTCAATATAAATAGTCAATGTATCATTGTTATCAATGGAATTGATCAGTTTAAACAAATGAAACATATTGACCCCAATAATAATTTTTTCCTTTTTACATTCATAAAACTCGAAATTCTGAGCTTCTAAAAAAAGATGGGCTAAAATAGTATGCGATTTATCCATATTAATAATTCGAATTCCATCTGGACAAAAAGTAATATTGGTTTCTAATAAAATATCCTTTAATGCAGTCATCAGAGTTCGAAAAGGAGATATTTGTACTGTTTTAATTGTTAATACATTTCCTAAAACTGTTTTTGGCTCAATATCTGCGTTCATATTCATTTTTATTGTTTTATATCTTACCTTTTTCGATAGTCTTTAAATGCTTATGAGAGAAAATTAAAAATGGTTTTTTATTCATTCATACTTTAGGCGTTTTTCTCAACGATTTTCCATATTTTTGAATAGCTTTTTTGGCCATTTTCAGGCCCTGACTTCCAGGTTTACAACCGTTTTCTAAAATGGAATAATCGACAACGGCGGCTTTTCCTGCGGTTAATGCGCTTGCTAATCTGGCTTTTCCCCAAGATTGTGCCGTTTGATTGGGTCTGGATCCGGAAGAGAAATATGCGCCTTCGCCTTTTTGAATAATTTTTGCTAATGCTTCTTTCGAACAACCAGACGCTTTCGCTAATTCGTTGGTTGCATCAATTCTCTCAACTTCGTACATTTTCTCTGCTTTTCCAAGATATTTCGAAGGTTTGGAATGAAAAGAAGAGAGAGTTTTTCGTGTATAATAAGTTCCTTTTTGATAGGCTTTACGCGATTTCAATAATTCTTTTTTTGCTTTGGTACGATCTTTTTTGGTAAGTCTTTTGGGTAAATATCTTAAAGGAAATTTTTGGGTTTTGGTTTTAGACATATTATGGTTTTTACGAATGTTAAACTATAATATGATAAGATTATAAATATTCAATTATGAAATGAGGATTCGTATAAGAAAACAATTCTTTAAGCCGCGTTACCTGCAACGAATTGTAAATCAACGCCTGAAGTTTGATGGATTCCGCTGATTTCGGAAGGACTTAATGCATAATTTACTCCTCCATAACCTCCACGCATTTTCTTTGATTTTCCCTTGAAAAGTTTAACGGCGCCGAATTTTCCCTTCTTGGTTCCGTAACCAGCTTTTAATAAACGTTTCTCTTTTTTGGCGGTAGTATGTTTGGCTTTGGAAACAATACGTCCTGACTTGTTTTTCATTAAATCTTTTTTTGTAAGACCTCCTGAAGTCTTACGTGCAGTACCGTGCCAAACTTCAGCACGAGATCCAACAACTCTATTATACATTGATCCTTTGACCATAACCTTTTTTCCGTGTCGGGTGTAATGTTTCATTATATATTTATATAAAGAAAATAGTGGGGGGACATACGTCCCCCCTACATCCCCCTGATTGATAAGGGCTATGGCTTTTTGGCGCGCGAGTATCTTACAAAATATTGACAAAGATCTTGCATAGCAAAAACGGTTGTATAAATTGTGTAAGAACCCGCGCGCTAAATTAAACAGTCGAATTTGTCCCGGAGGGAGCCGGAGGGGGATGTAGGGGGAACCTGCGGGTTCCCCCACTAGTTACGTAAAGGCTTCCCCGACCCCCCCGGTTGTCCCGGAGTTCTTCCTAAATAATTTACGTTGATGGGTTCATTCAAATAAAAATTGCCAAAATGGATTTTTCCGCCTAAAGTAGAAGAAATTACTTGGGCAATTCGTCGATTCCCTGAAATATTGGAAACATTTGAATTCGAATCAAAAGAACTACTTGTTAAATTTTCACTTCCACAAGTAAAATTTGGACACACGTTTTCCTCTTGTAACTGAGTATATAAAATTAATTTTGATGCATTGGACCTTCGTCCAGGAGTAAAATGTTGGTAAGATCTCATAATCTTCTATTTTCTATCTTATATAAAGAAGGGTTAAAAATTAAGGGAACCTAGGTTCCCTTATGAACCCTCCTCTGTAAGGGGACTTCCCTTACCTTCGGGGAAGAAAAGCCAGGGTTTTTTGGCGCGAGAGTTTCTACAAAGAAAAAATACAATAATATGATGCGTAGCACAATATCATTGTAGAAATAGTTGTAGAGCCCGCGCCGAGTTATACAATAATAACTTTCCCCGAAGGGCTCCCGTAGGGAAGGAGGGATCATAAGGGAACCTTAGGTTCCCTTAACACCGAGTATCCCTTCAAAGGCAACTTTTACAAAAATATAAGTAATAACGATGATAAATATCCAAGTAATAAATTGTTTAATAAAATTAATAAAATCAAATTTAGTTTTCCCAGGTATCATTACAAATTTTGTTAAAGATTCAATATTCAATTTTAACAATAAAAAGATGATACCGGGAATAATAACATCACTTACTAAAGATTGTATCACGTCTTTTGTTGCAAGAGCAATCGATACACCGGCAGCTGTTCCAACAATATTATTATCTACTAAAAATTTATTTAATTGATCCATCCAAACCTTTTTTTTCTCTTGTTCTAAATTGTTGTTTCCGTTTATTGTATTTGTTTTTGTATTTGTATCTGTATCATTTGAATAACTAGACATTTTACAATGTATATATATGTATATATTATACCTATATAAAAATAATATAAAAAATTGATTTAAATAAAACAGTGGAATAAACTAGAACAACAAGAATAATAAGAAACTTAAATTATAAGAAAGATGAACTCAAAAGTTGAAACCGATTTAACCAACAAATATCAGCAAAAAACTGACAAACAACATATCTTAGATAATCCGGATACCTACATTGGTTCCGTAGAAAATGTCGATGCAGATATGTGGATTTTGGAAGAAAATGAAGCAAAAATCATAGAAAAAAACATCAGATATATACCAGGTCTCTTCAAATTATTCGATGAAGGTATTGTCAATTGTCGTGATCACGTAATACGTCAATCCCAAGCCGTTCTAAATAAAGTAGAAAATGCAATTCCAGTGTCCAATATTGAGATAACCATTGAAAAAGATGGAACTATTATTATGCAAAATGACGGGAATGGAATTGATGTTGCACAACATCCTGAATATAAAATCTGGATTCCTGAATTAATTTTCGGTCATTTACGTACTTCCACCAATTATGATAAAACCGAAAAGAAAATTGTTGGCGGGAAAAACGGTTTTGGATTCAAATTAGTTTTGATCTGGTCTACATATGGCTCCATTGAAACCGTTGATCACGTGAGAGGATTAAAGTATAAACAAGAATTCAAAAACAATTTGGATGAGATTTGTCCGCCAGTCATAACCAAATGTAAATCTGCGAAACCTTATACCAAAATCACGTTCAAACCTGATTACACACGTTTCGGGATTCCGGAAGGTCTGACCGAAGACTTGATTCGAATGTTAAAGAAACGCGTTTATGATATTTCCGCAGTAACCGATAAACAAATCAAGGTGAAATACAATGGACAGACAATTCAGACAAAGAATTTCCAGCAATATATTGATCTTTATATTGGCAACAAAGATACAACCGTAAGAGTGTATGAAGAAGCGAATGAACGTTGGGAATATGCAGTGGCTATTTCGCCTAGTCAAGAATTCATCCAAATCTCGTTTGTCAATGGTATTAATACTTATAAGGGCGGAAAACACGTGGAGTATATCTTGGGTCAAATCACCAGAAAATTAGTCGAATACATCGAGAAAAAACGTAAGATCAAAGTGAATGCGAATTCAATCAAAGAACAACTGATTCTCTTTTTACGATGTGATATTGAGAATCCGGCATTTGATAGTCAAACCAAAGATTTTATGAATACGCCAATGGCCAAGTTCGGTTCTACTTGTACGGTAAGTGATAAATTCATTGAAAAAGTTGCAAAAATGGGTGTAATGGACTCTGCTTGTGCGCTTACCGAAGTAAAGGAGAATAAGTTGGCAAAAAAAACGGATGGTGCCAAAAGTAAGAATATTCGTGGTATTCCGAAATTAGTGGATGCCAATTGGGCGGGAACAGATAAATCCAAAGATTGTATTATTATCTTTTGTGAAGGAGATTCAGCGAAAGCAGGTATTATCTCCGGGCTTTCAGCAGATGACCGAAATACCATTGGGGTTTATCCGATGAAGGGAAAGATTCTTAATGTCCGCGGTGAAAATATCAAACGAATCAATGAAAACAAGGAAATCTCCGAAATCAAGAAAATCTTGGGTCTAGAGACTGGAAAAGAGTATGCGGATTTGACGGAAGTTCATAAATGTTTGAGATATGGTAAAATCCTCTTTATGACCGATCAAGATCGTGATGGTTCACATATCAAAGGTCTTGGAATTAATTTATTTCAAGATCAATGGCCTAGTCTCACAAAAATACCGGATTTTATTGGTTTTATGAATACACCTATTTTAAAAGCGAGAAAGGCAGATAAAGAATTATTGTTTTACAATGAAGGCGAATATGAACATTGGAAAAAAGAGAATCCAGAATCGTTTGTAAATAGTTGGAAAATCAAATATTACAAAGGTTTGGGAACAAGTACAGGGAAAGAATTCCGTGAATATTTTGAAAATAAAAAGATGGTTGGTTTTGAATTTAATCAAGAAACGAGTAGTAATTCGATTGATATGGTTTTCAATGATAAACGTGCCGATGATCGTAAAGATTGGTTGGCAAAATATGATCGTGATTCATATTTAGATACGAGTAAAAAATCGGTCACGTATGACGAATTTATTGATAAAGAACTGATTCATTTCTCCAAATATGATTGTGACAGAAGTATTCCCAACTTAATGGATGGACTCAAAATCAGTTTACGGAAAATCCTATTTTCCGCATTCAAGCGCAACTTGACCCAAGAAATCAAAGTTGCACAATTCAGTGGTTATGTATCAGAACATTCCGGTTATCATCACGGCGAAGCATCGTTAAACGCGGCGATTGTAGGAATGGCACAGAATTTTGTAGGTTCAAATAATATTAATTTGTTATTACCTCTTGGTCAATTTGGCACACGTATTCGTGGCGGTCAAGATAGTGCAAGTGAAAGATATATTTTCACAGCGTTAAATCGAATGACGAGAACTCTTTTCCCTCAAGGGGATGACGCCGTTCTGAAATACTTGGATGATGATGGTTTATTAGTAGAACCAATTTATTATGCACCTATTATTCCAATGGTATTAATCAACGGTTCCAAGGGAATTGGAACAGGGTTCAGTACTGATATTATGTGTTATCATCCATTAGAAATTATCGATTATTTAAAAAGTAAATTGGCAACTGACGTATTACCAAGTCCGGTCGAATTCAAACCATATTGGGAAGGTTTCAAAGGAACCGTAGAAAAAATTCAAGGTTCGAGTCCAGCCAAATATTTAATTAAAGGACTTTATGAAAAAGTAGGAACCGATAAAATTCGTATTACCGAATTACCTGTCGGATTTTGGACGGAAAAATTCAAGGAACATTTAGAATCGCTTTTAGATCCAGTAGACAAAGCCGGAAAAAAATTGCCCTCCGTAATAAAAGATTATGATGATATGAGTAAAGATGTCAATGTGGATTTTACCATTACATTTGCCAAGGGTAAAATCGAAGAACTGGAAGCTATGGTCATAGACAACGGTTGTAATGCATTGGAAAAATTATTAAAATTGTATACGACCAACAGTACTAGCAATATGCATTTATTTGATGCCAATGATAAATTGAAGAAATATGAAAACGTTCAAGAAATTATTGATGATTATTTTGGGACACGATTGGAATTGTATCGAAAGAGAAAGGAACATTTAATTGATTGTTTGAACAAAGAATTGGTTTTGTTGTCGAATAAAAAGCGTTATATTTTGGAGAATTTGGATGGTTCGATTGATTTGAGAAGAAAATCAAAACAAGAAATTCATACTTTATTAAAAGAACGCGGATATGACGTTTTGGAAGAGGATGAATTACTGGTTAAAGAAGATTCCAATCTTAACCAGTATAAATACTTGGTGAAAATGCCGATGGATAGTGTTTCTCAAGAAAATGTGAATCGATTGGAAAAGGATCACGCCAATAAAGAAACGGAATTGAAAAATACAATGTCAAAGACAATTCAACAAATGTGGTTGGAAGAATTGGACCATTTACGTCGAGAATATTTGGTATTCAAGGAAGAACGTGTTGCCATCAATGAATCGACGAAGGTAGTGAAAAAAACGGTGAAGAAAACGGGGGATGTAAAAAAAAGTGTAAAAAGTAAATAAATAAAAATTTAATTTATTATAAATAATTATATTCTATATTCTTTCCATTTTTGTAAAATTATACCTATATTTTTATTATTCTCAGTTATATACCATTTTTTATAATTTATATCAAATCTAGCACCTAATCTTTTAATTTCATCTTTTTCATTAAACTCGACATTTAAAAAGATTAATTTATTACCGTAACTATCAAATTTGCTAGAACTTTCTTTAATTTCATTTTTTTTATTAATATTATTATAACTAAATAATTCAGTATCACAATTTTTACATATATTATCCTTCATTTTATTTGTTTGTATAACCCATAAAGGAGTTATTTTTTTACATATACCACAATTTGAGTGTTCTTTGTTTAAATTATATTTACAACTTAAACAACCTACATTTACTACTTTAGTTTGATTATTGGTATTAAATTTTTTAACCCAAAGATTTCCATAATGTTCACAATTATAACATTTTTCTTTTTCTATTTTTTTACTATATTTATCCAAACACGCAATATAATTTATAAAAGGTGGAATTGTTTTCTCTGCTAATATCCAATTTATATCGATATAATATATTCCTATTTGAAAGTCAACATACTCGTCTTCATTTATGAAATAAGGTTCTTCAAAATCATAAATTAACTTAATACAATATCTTTCCCAACCCCCTTCCTCGTCCTCCGGGTCTAAATATAAAATTAAATCAAATATTTCACTTGTAAATTCACTTTTAATATTTTTTTCTATTTTAGAAAAACGAGCATAATCAAATATAAAAGGTTTTATTTCATTTCCATTTTTTAACCATTCATATAAAATATGTAATGCTTTTTCTTTGTTTTCCATATTCGTTTTTTCTTTTACAATACAATCCTCACATTTTTCACATCGAATACAAGGAATAATTAAATCATTTATGTCACTTGTATTAACCATATTACTTAAAGTTAATGCATCAATTTCAAACCAAGGTTCAGGTCTATTTTCATAACTCGTTTTATGGGTATTACATATTTCAAATATACATAATATATCGCCTTCTTCAATATAAGCAACATCCGCTATTTTTGTGCCATTGTATTCAAATCTATATTCAATCGTAATGGAAGAATTTTCACTTATTACAGGAATTTCAAATTCTTCGTTTTTTTTACAACCAATACAATTTCTAATAAATGTTAATAAGGTTCCTTTTTCTAATAAATATTTTATTAACATTTTTGCATCTTTATGTATTTGTGATTCACTTGGTTTATCATAATAATTACAAGGATTTATATTATCAAATTTATGTCTAAAATAAGGAATTCTTATTTCACCTTTACATAAAATTATTTCTTTGTTACAATCCGGACAAATATAATCATCTTTTTTATTTGCCAACTTAGAAAATACATATTGACCGGTATTTTTATTGAGGGCGCCTAGTTTTGGAATAATAGAAGGATTCATTTCTTATTCATTAAATTTAACAAGGGTATAAAATCAATTTTATATACTAGAATTTTCTCTCTAATTGAATTATCCAAATTCAAAATTCTGAAATTTATTCTAACCATATAGATATGGAGTCTCCATGTTACAATTATAAAGAAATCATTTTTGAAAAGGGATTTTTAGATGATTCGGTAGATGCTACTTATATATTACATTTAGAAGGCAACGGCCGATTGCAAAATATTTATGAACAATTACAGACTTTCTACCCAAGTAAACGAGTCATCATCGTTTTCAATAAAGGATTTAAAAAATGTAAAAAGAATTTATATAAAAAGCTATCAACCTATGATTTAGTTGATGCTTTTTTTAATGTTTTCAAAGACGCCGAAGAAAAAAGATATAAAAACATTTTAGTCTTAGAAGATGATTTTATATTTAACCCAAAAATACACGATTCCAAAAACACCGATGCCATTGCCAAATTTATGAATCATAGAAATCAACAAAGAGAGAGTTTTATTTATGCATTAGGGTGTTTACCCGCTTTACAAGTACCCATCAATTATTACAATCGACGGGTTTTTGCAAGAATGGGTACACACGCGTGTATTTATACCAAAGAATGCAGAAGACAAATTTTAGATGTAGATCAAACCACCATCTATGATTGGGATGTTTATACAAATCTCTCTTTTACCAATTATATGTTTTATGAACCAGTATGTTATCAGCTATTTCCAGATACAGAAAATAAGAAAAACTGGGTCTATGTCTATTTATTTACCGAAGTCTTCAATGGGTTTTTAAATTATCTGGAATTGGATCGAAAAGTGGAACCAGGCTATTCCTTTTTTTATTCATTTTCTCTCGTTCATTTTATTTTATTATTTGTTCTTTTTTCTTATCTCATTGTGAAAGGTGGTATCTATTTTTTCAAGTCAAAGAAAAAATAAAGTTAAAAATGTTATATATTGAACTACATTACATTTGTATTGAATGTAAAAAATAAATATTACACCGTCCGGAAAGAAAAATGAGACAAACTCATTTTCCTTTCCGGACAAGTCGCCGACAGAAAAAAATTATGGGGACGCAAAGCGTCCCAATTTTCTTTCTGTTCGGTGTAATATTATATATATTAATATTATATATATTAATATTAATATATGATGAATAATTTAGTTAATAATCAAAATATAAATTTTAATAATATATTACATTTTTATTTATGGGTTTCTCAAGGAGAAAATGTTTCAAGTAATCGTAATTACTATCCAATAGAAACTAAATTTGCTGCTCTAACCTTTTATTCACAACCTTTTGAAAAAGCGAATGAACAATTTTTATTGAATTTAGAAAAAGGAATTATATCTCAAGATAGTGAAGGTGGATCAAATGATATTTGTAAACTAATTACAGGTTCATGTCCTATTATTCCTATTATAAATAAAGATACAAAACAAAAATTAGTATATTTACCATCACTTACGTTTTATGTAAACCCACCAGCGAATAAAGTAGAAGAAGGTTTTATGGGTCTTTACTATTTTTCTTTAATAAAAACGGATGTATCAAAATGTAAAGTCATTGAGAATGAAAAAATTCTAAGTCACGCAGATTTGTTAAATTTACAAACATATACTTATTCAACGATATTTCAAAAAGTATTAAAAAATTGTGCAGAAAAAAAAATAGATCCGGATAATGTCATGTTAGGAATTTATACTTCTCAATCAAGATACGAAAAATATATTCCAGAATATAATCAAACAGATATTACGAATTTGATTCCTAAGTATGCAAACATATCACTAGAACACGCTTCTACTTTAAATAGTATTAATGATTATAGTGAAAATGTAAGTTCCTTTCCTTGTTTTATTATTGATAATAATGTTTCGAGTAATTGGACACCACTTGGAAACATTAAAACACAAGGATGTGGTTTAAATATTTTATCTTATTATGGTATTATTCCTCCAGCATCTACACGTGAAGAAATATCGTGTTTATCTATGAAAGGAACTTCTATCTTTAGAATTCTTGATTATATTAATAAATATTATTTTATCCAAAAATATAATCTTACTAATATGGAATTTTTTATTTTAAGAGCCGAGTTAAAATTTGGATTAACGATCATTATTAATTTTATGAAAGGATTCAAGACAAATAATAAATATGCTATTTTATTTAGACTTTATAGTAGAGATAAATACCCGGATCCAAAAAAAGGGGAAATTACTAGTGATATTGGTCATAGTTCATCGATCGCATGCTACAATGATGAAATAAGGTATATAGATCCTATCTATGAAATTAATACTCTACTTCAAGGAACAAAAGAAGAACAAGTAAATCAAGCATATCATTTTGCATCTCAGGGATCGAGTTTTAAAATTATAGATATTATTTTTATTTATAATAATAATAAAAAAATAGATAATAGTACCTTACCCACTACGAACAAATCAGAACTCGAACAAGAAATAAATTATGGAAATTGTTTTATAAGAGCTAGACCAGTTGATTTATTTTATGGAGGAAAAAATAAAAAAAAGAAAAATAAAACTAGACAAGAAATAAAAAAGAAAAATAAAACTAGACAAGAGATAAAAAAGAGAAAAAATAAGACAAAAAAATATATATATAGTAAAAATACACGTGATAAAAAGTATAAAAAAAAGAATAGACAATATGGTGGTTATGACACATTTGAAGAAGTTATGTTAAATATCGATAAAAAAAATGGAGTAAATAGTAATATTGTTTTGCAGTCATAAATTACGAGATTTTCCTTTGTAAGAATATAAAGGGAGTCACAAGAGAGAGGGAGCCTTATAAAAAATAATTTATTCATAAGTAAACCCATTACGAATAAAAACTTCATTGTGAGCACATTTACAGTCAAAACGATAACCTTTTTCAATCAAATATTTTCTACATAATTCGTCTTTTTCTGAGAATTGATCTAACATTTCAATCAAAATCACGTCGATCGGAATTGAAAAATCCCACGATTGAAGTACTTCGTATTCGTGTCCTTCTACATCCAAAGAGAGAAGATCAATATGTTCTAGCCCGGTACTTTTTACAATTTCTGTCAAGGTTTTCGGTTTCATCATTACAGAATCTTGTGGTAAAGGTCGATTACATTCATTTTCAAAATAATCTTTAAAGTGGTGTTCGGTTAACGTACTTTCTACACCAGATACAGGAGCATAACAATGAACAAAATAACGGAATTTTAATTCTTCTTCGTGACAACTGACTAAATCATTGAAAAGAAAATTATTGGGTCGATTATTTTTTAAAAGTTCAAACATATTTGGATGGGGTTCAATGAGAATTCCTTTCCAGTTGAATTGATCTTCAAAAAATTTGGTATTGGAATATGCATTCCCGTCTAATGCACCAAGTTCAATATAGGTACCGTTTCTTTTATTCTTAAAATATCGGTCATTTAAAAAAATGTCTTCTTGACACTGAGAAAAGGACATATATATCCACTTTTTAAAAAAAAGTGGAGCAAAAAACGAGGGGATATTTTGAGTCAACTTTTCTAAAAAAATCATAAGCGACGCGGAGAGAAAAAAACGAGGGGATAGAGTCAACTTTTCTAAAAAAGTAATAAGCGACGCGGAGAGCAAAAAACGAGGGAGATATTTTGAGTCAACTTTTCTAAAAAGTGGAACCGGGGATTTTTGCTCCACTTTTTTTAAAAAGTGGATTTTCTTAAAAGTGGCTAGAAAATTGATTATTTAAATGACTTAATCGTTTGTAGATAACTAAATAAAGTAAAAATGGATTTATTGGAAATAGAAAATACGGATGGATTGTCTTACTTATCGAAAATTCCTAAAAATTCAATTGATTTAATATTGACAGACCCACCTTATATTATTTCCAAAGACTCTGGAATGAATGAACATTATAATCATATCAAGGAAAATGAAGAAAACGGGATTGTCCAAATAAAAACAGAGGATGACTGGAATTTGTACAAAGAAAAAAATCAAATTGTAACCGATGAAAACAAAGAAAATTATCTAAAATACGGTACGATATACGGTAAAAAATACGGCGTGAAAACGGATTACGGGGAATGGGATTCCGAATTTACGATGGATGCACTAGATAAGTTTATTGCCGAATTCTATCGGGTTTTGAAAAAAGGTGGAACTCTGATTCTCTTTTTCGATTTATGGAAAATCAGTTATTTAAAAGAGATAATGGAAAAACATAAATTCAAACAAATACGAATGATTGAATGGATTAAAACGAATCCACAGCCGAGAAATAGTAAAGTAAATTACTTGACCAATTGTCGTGAAATTGCGCTGTTAGGTGTAAAAGATGGCAGTCCAACCTTCCATAGTAGTTACGACAATGGTATTTATCATTTCCCTTTCCAAGGAGGCAAAGGACGTATCCATCCAACTCAAAAATCACTAGCGTTATTTGAAGCATTGATTGAAAAACATTCGAATGAGGGGGATACGGTATTGGATACGTTTCTAGGGGCGGGAACCACTACAATCGCGTGTAAAAATAAAAAAAGAAAATGTTTGGGTTGTGAAATTTCGAAGGAATATTTTGATCAGTACACTTTTTAAACCTTTTAACATTTCAAATACCGACCATAAGAGTCTGCATTTTTGAATGTTATTAGGTAACGGTTACTTTGCAACAGATAAATCGCCTTTATTATATTCAATAATAAAGGCAAAGCCGAATTATGATATATAAATCGGAGTTTTAAATGTGTAAAGGTGTAAAAAAAAGTCAAGTAAAAATAAATAAATTTTGTAATGTGTTTTTAGAATTGTCTAACAAAAGTAATGATTATTAGACAATTGAAAATATTTAATACATAAAAGAAGTATAAAGGTTTAATTTTTGAACTACTTTGTTCTATACTTTTTGAGTTGCCGTTTTTTTATAATGACAATCTTTACATAATACTTGTAAATTTTCATAATTTGTTTTACCACCTTTAGACCAAGGAATAATATGGTCTCCTTCATAATTTTCTTTTGAAACTTTACAATTAATACATAAATCATTTTGTTCTTTTAATTTATTATCAATATCTACTTTTGAAAATAATCTTTTATCTTTATTTTTTTCGTATGAAGTATTAATAATAGAATCAATTAGTTGAATTAATTTTTTCTGAAATACAGCGTTTCTTGATTTGCATTTTAATTCTTCTTGTATGTCAATATTACAAATCTGTATTTTAAATGTATCAATAATATCTATAATATGTCTATTAAATAAAGAAATATCTTTAAATTTAAATAATAAACGACTAATCATAAATTTATATGGTAAATAATATTTATTAAATATTTTTTTATTATCACTAAACAATTTATTATCTTTAAGGATTGATATAATTTTTTTCATCATAAGAATTTTATTTCTAATATCTTCCTCACTATTTTTTAAAAATGTATTTACAGATTGTTGGGAATGACCAAGTGTTTCTTCATAATATTTATCACGTAATGTATTAACAGAAGACCAAGAATTCGGAAGATCACTTGATAGTACTATAATATCAATTATTTCAGTCTGTAATTCACCTCTTTTATCAGTTTGTTTAAAAAACAATATATTTAATTCATCTTTATATTTAGAAATCAAATCAAAAAAATTCCCATATAAAACTTTATTAAATTCGTAATCATTTAATGTTTTGCTAGATCTATTTAAAATTTCATATTGATCACGTCTTTTAGTAACGTCCGTTCTATAGGTTGAATCTAATTGATTAAAGGTAAAATTATAATTTCTTATTTTGTGTTGGTCATCTTGGGTTAATTCATTAAAACATTTTTTATCATATATTTCACCTCTATTTTCATCAGTAAAATATTTTGAATTTAGTTTAAATCTATTATTTAAATAATCAAGAGCAGTGGTTATTCTATGCATACCATCTAAAACTTCTTCACTATTATCATCCGGATTTAGAATAGTCCAAATAGGATTCATTGCTCTACCAATGATAATTGTTTCAATAAATCTTGTTTTTAGTTTATCATCCCAAGCTTCATATTCTCTTTGAAAATCCGGGTTTTTATTTAAAAAAACTTGATTTGCAGCAATAGCGGTCTCTTTATTTGTTCTTAAATTTATAATAGATAACGGAATACAACTCATAGACTCTAAATAATATATATATAGAGTCTAATTCCTTTAAGTTATTTTTATATATTAAATGTCCAAATTTCTAAAAAAGCGGATAGAAGGAATCCATTGAATATAAATATAAAGTTTTCGATTGAATTCTACCGGGTCATACCAATACGTATCTTTTTTAGTGGTCAAATCTTTTATCTCAAATGCCTTTTTCTCCCACGGAAATTCAAAGGGGAAAATCTGGTATTTTTGCATATTTTTTGCTGAATAAATACGCTGGTCTCGAACCTCTTCCTTGAAAATCTGGCGTTTCTGTAAATTACAATGATTACATAAAGGCTGAAAATCGTCGATTGTTTGAGTTGCCGTATTTAGGACAGAATCATCGTTATAGATATCATTTTTATGGTCACAAATGATATCTGTTTTTGAACCACACGAAACACAAGGATTTAGTTTAATGGCTTTATCAATCTCTTTACGAATTGGTCGTTTCACAATATTAGTACGGAGGGAATGGACAAAAATACCAAGAATTCCCTTGTTCCCCTTATTTTCTTCTAAAAAGACTTGTAATAATTCTTCAGGTAAAACTTCTTCGTCATTTTCAGAATAGGTTTTGTTTTTTCCTTTTGAAATGGATGTATAATTGAACTTTTTATTGGCCCAACGGTCACCAATCCCGTTGTCACCCCAATCTAATTTTTTATGTTGTCTCAATTCTTCTCGAGGAATAATACGAGTAAAATTATTCGATCGTTGAATTACGATTTCTTCAATGGACATAAACAATTCTTTTTTCTTTTCTTTTTTTTAAAGAAAAGAATAGGAATGCGTTTCAATTTTTAAGGGAACCTACGGTTCCCCTATGACCCCTCCCTTTAAGGGGAACCTAGGTTCCCCTTTGACCCCTCCTATTCATTATTTATCTTATTAACTCGGCGCGCGATCTACAACCATATCTACAATGATATTCCGCAAAGCACAATATCATTGTCATTTTCTTTGTAGAAACTCGCGCGCCAATACAACAATTAAAAATATCAAGGAGGGGGTATCCCTCCCGAAGGGACGGAAGGGGGGACGTATGTCCCCCTACTAAGGGAGGGGTCATAGGGGAACCGTAGGTTCCCTTAATTAGAACCAACCATTGAAGACCAATTCACGATCGGTATTATCCGCCATCACTGGATGAGCAATCGGGATGGCAAGGGTACTCACATCATTCAAATATTTCATATATCCTTGTGCCTCACTATACACTTGTTCAATACAGTAATCAAGAACCATTTTATTTAAATTCTCTACTTGCTGTGCAATATGGTGTAATTGATTTGCAGAATACTGTAAAAAAATACTACGCATAATAATTTTCAAAGAATCACAATCTTGTTCCCCAATAAAATATTGTCCGTTGGACTTTTTATAAATGGCGGCTCTTATTCCATTTTGAATGATTTGAATATTGGCTTGAGAGAAAAAGGCAATTGATAGTTTCGTATCATCCCATAAACCTTCGGTTGGATTACGAAATGTGGAACATTGATGGGCAGGAATTTTATCATACATTGAAAAGAGATCACTTGTATTTGGTGTTTTAATATCTACACGTCCATTTAATTGATTATTCACATTGGAATGATAATTGGTATTCATTGGATTTAAAGCACCTTTTGGAGAATGATTGGATCCAATATTTTGCATTTTATTTTTATATTTATATATATACTTTTGAGAAAAGTATCTTCTAAACTATATAATATAGATGGCATCTTTTCAAAAAATAGTAATCATTTCTGCGATTGTGATCCTTATTATTTCTCTCATTTTCATAAGTTTTGCTTTAGTTTATTCTCATCAAAAATCAAATTGGCCTCCAAATGTAGGAGACTGCCCTGATTACTGGATTGATACTTCAGGAAATGGAGCAAATTGTGTCAATGTCAAAAATTTAGGAACTTGTAAACCCACGAACGGACAAGAGTATTTAACAATGAATTTTAATAGTTCCGTTTTCACTGGTTCCGATGCAAATTGTGCTAAATATAATTGGGCAAAATCGTGTGGGGTGTCGTGGGATGGAATCTCTTATGGAGTCACTCCGCCTTGCTAATTAAGGGGGGTGCACCCCCCTTATGAT
>Ga0214919_10000845_pt1 | contig 51987 bp, 49 predicted proteins | sample LL1503_MetaG_FD_177994 | JGI IMG/M metagenome (GOLD analysis project Ga0214919, IMG submission 177994) | Freshwater microbial communities from Lake Lanier, Atlanta, Georgia, United States - LL-1503 | ecosystem: Environmental > Aquatic > Freshwater > Lake | place: USA: Georgia | collected...
ATATTTTTTTTCCCTAAATAAAATAAAAAAAAATAAATAATTTAACGAAAAATATTAAAAATTATCGAAAAATTTTCCTTAATATAAATAATAATAAAAAATTGTATAAACCTAAATCAAAAACTTGACAATAATTTAAATCAAAAATAAACCTAAATCAATAACTTAACAATAACTTAAACCAAAAATAAACCTAAATTAAAAACTTGTTAGGTTGTTGACTTAGGTCGGCGTTTGGGAACGCGGATTGCCAAAAGCGTATGCTGAGAAACTTTTTATAAATTATACAACAAAATAACATGATTTATGCTAACAAAATGTATTATTATTATTTTTTATTTTATTTTATTATTTATGATTAATCTCTCTTCTCTCTAAAAATGAAAATGAAAAGATAATAAAATAAAATATGGATTCAAGAATGCATCGACATTTTATTTATAAAAGTTTACCAAATATAAATTAGAGAGATTGAGAGAAAAATACAAAATACAAAATAAAAGAAAAAAATGACACAATCAAATAAAATACCAAATTTATTCTTCAAAAATAATGCGAATCGCGTCGCTAATGTCGCGTTCATATTCTAAATCATCATCATGATCTTCGCGATTTATCTCAATATTACGTTCTCTTACTCTATGATTTGCATGAATATCTTCTTCTTCTTCTTCAATCTCTGCGATAATGTCAAAATTATCTTCAAATCGTTCCAATACTTTTGCACCATGAAGTAATCTAATTCCTAAATTTTCCACATCATACATTACTGAACTTGTGCATTTGTTTTCCAATTCTCTCCAATCTGTTTCAATATTATTTTTCATGTTGAATTGTATTTTTTCAAGCATGTCTCGAATATCATATTTTATCATGGATCGAGTATCGCTTTCATATATCACGTCATCCAACAACCCCACTCCTGCCGTATGACTTAACCTTACTGGCCCGCGCCCATCCCAATCCACTACTATTTCATTTTCTCCTTTATTTTTATCAATTTTTGCACGACACAACGGACAACTGTTTTTTTGTTTCATTTGAGGAATCATACAAGTAAAACAAAATTCATGTCCACATTCCAGAAATATTTTATTACTGTTTTTCGGTTTCGAATCAAACGCTTCTAAACAAATCGAGCAACAATCCGATTCAACTCGTTCCACCATTTACTTATATATAAATGAAGTAAAAATATTAATTATTATATTTCATTATTCAATTTTTTCTTTTATTTCTTATTTTGTATTTTGTATTTTGTATTTTTCTCTCAATCTCTCCAACTTTACTATTTGGTAAACTTTTATAAATAATTAATCGGTGCATTCTTGAATCCGCATTTTATTTTATTATCTTTTCATTTTCGTGTTTAGAGAGAAGAGAGATTAATTATAAATATAAAAAATAGAACGCTATTAAAAATAATTAAAATATGTCTTTTACGAATATTTAGGAGAGATTTTAATTATTTAAGCGCCGCGACTTTACAACGGCTAAAAATTTAATGATAAAAATATAAAATATTGGTATTATATAATATTGGTATATTGTATATTATATAAAAAAAATGGCTTCTTTTGATTATGATTCGTGGACCGCTAGTCAAAGAGAAAAAATTGCCCGACTTGATCAACAAGAAGAAGAACAAGAGGAAGCTGACATGCGCGCATTGCGTGAAAAGGAGAAGAAACTAAGGGATCAAAATTGGGAAGAGTTGAATAAAATAAGAGTAGCTAATGGAGAGAAGCCACTATTATATCGTGGGGAATCAAAAAGCGTTCCAAACCGACAAGCTATAACAAAAAAAATATTAAATAGTTTGCGCAATGGACCTCTTATGGGTGATATGGGTCCTAGTGCTCGTCGTGATAAAAATATTTTTCTGAAAGATGAGGAGGAGGATGATTTAGACACTGAGCAACAACTGAAAGACAGGGAGGCCAAGATTGATCAAGAGATTGAAGAACTTAACCGGAGGAACGAAGCGAGCTGGAACTACCGACAAAAAATGGGATCGTTTGGGGGGCGGCGCGTTAATAAGCATAGTTGTAATAAGCGTAGTTGTAAAAAGCGTAGTTGTAAGAAGCGTAACTATAAAAAGCGTAATTATAAGAAGCGTAGTTGTAAAAAATAATAAAAAATAATAAAAAATAAAATAATTAAAAAATATTTAATATTAAAAAATATTTTTCATATTCATTCATTAAAATAATTAAAATAAATATGAAAAAAAATAAATTTGAAGAAAATGTTAATGTTGAAGAAATTCAAGCAACTAAAAAAATGATAGCACATAAAATTAAACCAATTGGCGAAATCGATGCCGAAACCGATTTTGAAGCATTAAGAACCATGGTAGAAAATGCAATTCTTTCTGCAAATGACGGCAATGAATCCGGATCCGGATCCGGAATCGAATTCAACGAACGGTGCAAGATCGGAAACAATATTGTAGATTTCTTCACGTTTCAAGAGAGATTGGAAACGCGCGGAAAATATAATGTCACATTTTACGATTTTGTAAAAAATATCGAAGATTTTAAAAAGAAGAAATTTATTCAAAACATGTTTACATATTACGCCACCGTGAAAAATGCGCGCGGTCTGAAAAATGAATACATTGTTTTAAAAGAAGTTTATAATATTTGCATCAGCGCCATTAATATTTTCCGACCGCTAATGGCCGTTGAAGTATACGCCAAATATAAACCGTCGGTTGTATTGGACCCGTGCGCCGGATGGGGCGGGCGTGCCGTCGGCGCGGCCGTATGCGACAATGTCCGATATTTCGGCATCGACGTTAACCACTCTCTCCGAATTCCATACCAAAACATGTGCGCATTCCTGAATTCCAAATGCAAATCGACCCTTGGCTCATCCTCATCACCCAGAATTCGCATGACCATTGCCGACGCGGTTACATACGACTATTCGCAAATAGAGCCGAAATATGACATGGTGTTTACATCCCCTCCCTACTACTTTATCGAAAAATACAGTCATAATTCGGTTTATAATAACTCAAAAGATGAAATGGACGAACAATTTTATGCGCCCCTTTTTTCAAATACTTTTTTGTATTTGTTGCCCGGAGGATGCATGGCGTTAAATGTAAATCGCGAAATTTATGAACGCGTTTGTGTTCGGTTGTTTGGACACGCACACCAAACCATGAATTGTAAAAAAAGCAAACGCCAAAACGATTACAGAGAGATGATTTATATTTGGACGAAAAAGTAAATAATATTTTTATATGAAAAAATATAATTTTAAATTATTTTTAAATTTTAAATATTTATAAATAATATTAAAAGAAATGCAAACACATGAAAAATATATCGCGTATGAAAAAATAAATAAATATTCGCCAGTATTTTCTTTTTATTGTGAAAAAAAAAAAATAAATTATGTTTATGTATCACAAAATTTAATTAAAGTAGATAATGGTAATCCACTATGTATCGGCATTTGTATAAACAAGGTTAAAAAAAATGAATCGGCTAAAATTGTACAAAATGGTATTATTAAAGTCAGATATTTTGGAGAATCTATTCCAAATGATACTTCAAGAAATATATATTTAGCTAATAATTATAATGATTTAAAATTAAATGGAGTTTCTACACAACTAAATAAAAATGTGATTCCTTATTCATATAATGGAGCTTTTTTAATCAAGTTGGGCACATCAATTCCAAAAAAATCAAAAATAGATGGCGATGTAAAAAAAAGAGTAATAACTATATTAGTAGATATAAATAATGTAAATTACGATTTATATAACATTTATTTATTATCATTACTAAGTAAAAATAATATAGACGGACAACCGTTCTCATTTTATAACATTGGTGTTGATTTAGACGCCGGTGTTATAAATCCATCCGTTAAAGACAAATTCCAACAATTATTAACTGCATATTCTACTAATCAAAATGTAGATAAAATTTGTTTTTCACTAGATCAATATTGTAAAGAATTGTATAAAAATATACCAAATCCAAGTTTTACCGGTTATTCAAAGCGGCTCATAGCTATAAATTCATCAGGACAATGTATTTTTGATAGTGACTATTCTACGCTTGGAATTTATGATTATACTAAAAATGTAGCATATAAAATAAAACTAACCTCTAATCCTTTTAATAAAAGTGATTTTTTAACATTTGCAACATTAATAAATTCACCATTACTTGCATATGTTGATCCAAATGACCACGCAAATGATAAGTTTATAGGAAGTTCGTTTACATACCCTGCAGGAACGTTATATGAATTTGCACAAGCAAATATAAATGGTGTTGGTGTAAGTGCAAGGTATACAGTAAGTAATGAATTATATAATTACAATGTGGCGTTATTTATTGGCATTACAAATAGTTTTAATGTAAATAACGGCGAGTCATTAATTGTTAGATTGTCTTGGAAAAAAATATAGAATATAATTTCTGTAATTTGTTTATACAAAAACTCATATAAACAAAATGCTATAAAAATAAATATGCAACGCAATATGAACCGCGAACACTTTTTAAATTTTAGAAACGCGTATTTGAATTTCTCATCTACTACTACTACTTCAAATGCAAGATTTAATTTTAATACAATATTTGAAAAAGTAAACAACTTTAGCAGTCAGCACTCTAAATGGATCAAAGTATTTTCTACAGGAGTTATTATTTATTCCAGTTATTATTATTTAAAACGCTGCAGCAAACCTATGAATTGGAATTACCGGCAGCTTCAACTTCCATTTTTTTCATTTTGTTATCGCATAAAAAAACTATTTTCACGGCGGAATATAAAACACGTCGAAAACAATAAACAAGTCAAAGAACTTTCCGAGCATGTTAAATATGACAACGGGTGGTTTGACGACCTGGATGAACTGAAAAAATCATTACTTCCGCAGCTATTGCCGTCGGCATTGTTGCCATCTTTGCCAAGTTTTTCACCGGGGGTTTCATTGCGCGAAACCACGCCCAGAGGAGAGATTGTCATGTATTATGACGCCGAAACCAAATCATTCAATTATTATTCCAACAGTAAAAATATACCGTATTCAACCCTGGATGCCGTTGCTCGCAAATACGTTTGTTTATACAATGTTCCGTCCATCTATATTGACATTCGCGACGAAGTCCAAAAAGGGCGCGAAAAACTTTCAAAAAAAGAAATGGAAAGAAATGAGAAAAACGAGAGAGACAGGAATAAATCCGCTAATTCGTCGTCTGAAAAAAAATCTCTTTTTGCCGCATTTAAAAACTATAAAACGGGGCGAAATGCACCAAAATCTCTCCATAACTACAACGGCAATGTAAAAGTCGAAGAATTCGTTGTGTTGAAAAATAATATTAATAAATTTGTGTATAAAGGAACACTTGAACAATGCGATGCTGATTTTAAATCTCACGCCGACCAACAACGCACACACGAACACACGACGTTGAACGCTGCTTCTTCTGATGCTTCTGCTTCTGCTTCTGCTTCTGCTTCTTTAATAAAAGACGGCGAAAATGGCGCTGGCATAATCGACAATCTTAAATTAATTTATGAAAAACAAGACCTTTCATACGCAGATTTTAAAAAAAAATATAATCACTCATAATTTTTTATTAGTAAAATTAAAATTAAAATATATTCTTATATTAGCCATATTTCATTCATAGCTAATTTAAGCAAAGCTAACAACAATGCAAAAACCAGAACAAGTAGAACAAGTAGAACAACTAGAAAAACCAGTAAGAACAAGAGGACAACCAGTTAACCGACGTGACATGGTAAATATAAATTTAAATAATTTAGATTTGGAAAAAATAATGGGAGCTGATCAAATTAAAAAATTGAAGAATCTTCTTGAAGCACGTGGTATTTTGCCGCCTCCTACACCTACAACGGACAGCGACGACGAGAGTGGCGACAACAGCGGCGACGACGACAGCGACAACGGCAAAATTGTTAAATATACTCGTCAACAAGTTGAGGACTTGTATAAAAAAAATACAAACAATTCCTCAGACACGGGGAATGACGGCGGTGGTGACTACTTTGGTAAACTATTTTTCACATTACAACTTTACATTGCCTTTATCAACGCGCTTATGAATGCAGCAAATTCGAGCGTATCTATGATTTTTGATAACCAGCCGCTGCAAAATGTATTTTCCATGTTTCTTGTCAACGCATTGAACATTATTTTAAAAACCAATGTTAGCAACTTGACTCCTGAACAGCTTCGGGACCTTCTCGAAAAAAATAGACCCGTTATTCGACAAATTGCCGCCATTATTATTGATGAAGCGTCGAAACTTTTAGTTGGATTGAGCGAGGTTTTCAAAAAACTTGCAATGGATTGGATTGCAACTATTTTACCCGGACTTGTGAAAAGTGCCGCCATTAGCATTCCCAATGCAGTTGAAGCCGCCATACCGCCTCTGGGCGAACTTGTGGAAATTATTACTTTCATTGTAGGAATATTAGGATCATTCGTGAAAATGGTCGACGCATTCCTAAAAAATTTTAATTATGTTTCGGAAGGATACGTTCATGTAAAAGAAGCATTAGATTCATTGCAAAAAATAAAAGATTTATTGAGTCAATCCCCCAGCAAAATTATTGAAAGTGCAACAACCGCGGCTTTTAATCCAGTTGCAACAAAGATGGCACAAATTGCACAAACGGGGATAAATCAAGTTCTAACCCCCAATGAGTTTCTGAAACCATCGGCGCCTCCTGAAGAAACAGAAGAAGAATTGCGACTGGGGTCGGCGCCACGATTAGAAGATTTACAAGATTCGCAGCCGACGGGACTGGGAATGGGACTGGGACTGGGACTGAAACCGTCGGCGCCGCCGCTAGATGATGATTCGCAGCCAAGCGAAAGTTCTATTCGAAATCTCGCGAATAAAATAAAAGAAAAATTCAATGATATAAAAAAGCTGTTGAAAGATACGTTTGGAATAAATATATCAGGACCTTCAGAATTGGCTCAAAAAATTAGAACCAATTCTATACTTGCAGTATATTTAGCAAAAAGATTTGGAATGGCCGTGACAAATCTTCAATCAAATATGATAACACGCCTGGCCAATGAATTAAGTTCAGGTAACCCCGACGAAGTGTCTGAGAAAGTCCTCCGACCTATTGCCAAGGGATTAAAAGATGTTTCTAAAGGTTTTAAAAAAAGCAGTCAAAGCGTATATGACAACCCTGAGTATTTTAATCAAGGAGGTGTCAGTGGCGGTGGCAGCAGAAGAAGAAGACAAGCGACAACAACTCGAAGAAAATATTTGAAAGATCCAAAACAGTTTAATAGATATATTTCCAAACTTCGAAAAAAAACTGCCAAAAAAGAACTGGAACTACTCAAGAGTATTCAAGAAATAAAAAATATGTGAATAAATAATCCAACAATTGTTATTACATGGTATATATATGTTAATATATACCATAATTAATATGTTTATTTATTGATATTTATGATAGCATAATCCGTATAAATAATCATTCAATATTTTCTTTTTGTTCTTCTCATTTTTCTCGTTCTCTTATTTTTTTTAATCGTTGCTCTCTTTCTCTTTCCTCCTCCCATTTCTGCTGATCCTGCTGCTGATTTTAAGGATGCGCCTGTATACAAATTTATTTTTTCAGCGAAATTTGATGCACTTCTATTTTTTTGAAATTGACCACGCTCTATTTCAAATGTGGCGTCAAATCCCAATGCTTTAAATGCGTCTTCAGGAGTTTGCATGCTTGCAAAAGTTATTGTTGGTGGAGGCACAATTGACGGACCGTATTTATAAAAAAATAGTGCTTGCTTGAAATAAGTTAATACGCTTCTTATGGCCGACTCATCTAATTTTGTTATAGACATAGGTGTAATATATTGAACCTCGTATGATGGTAATTCTTTTTGCAGTTCTTTTAAAAGTTTACTTTGTAAGAAGTTATTTATATACATCATAGATTCACTACCACCCACTTGTTCCTCGCAGATATTTGGGGTTGCTCCTTGAAAACCATTTACCATCAAAAATAAAATGGAAAATGCATTTCCTAACATTTTGTAGTTAATAGTAATTGCTCTTGAATATGACTCTTTGATACTCAATAGTACTAGTGAAAGTCCTAAAATGTCAACAAAAGATGGTACATTTTTCGGTTTACCGTCAATACCCATATATCTTTGTTGAACGCATGATATTGGATTATTTTTTCGATAATATTGAAATAAGTCACAGAAACTGTTAAAAACGACATCAGGCGTGCTGCCGATACCAAACGTACCTTTTTTCCCTAAAATATTAAAATCATATCTATTATCGTCATTTCTATTAATTGCAATCTGAGTTAATGGATTGCCTATGGTAAGATCCGTACCCTCATACTTATAAGGAGTGGGCGCCCCCCCTTTCATTGTATAGGACTTGGATTTTTTTCTCCCTACTTTCATTTATATATAAATATTATAAATATTATAAATATTATAAAAGATAGATAATAATATTATTGAATTAAAAAACAATTAACAATAATTTTATTTTATTTTTTACTCCATTTCAAGAACCCGTTGCTTTTTTTCAAATGAAACGATGTTCCCAAATGACTTTTTGCAATTCGGTACGCCGAAAGCTCAAACGGCGACAACTGTGAAATATAAACACTATCCTCATCGGCGGCGGCTGCGGCAACGGCAGCTTTATCATTTCGATCTTTCTGTTGTTGTTCCATTTTATTTAATTAATTTTTGAATGAATGTTTAATACGTTTTGATTCAACATTCATTATTTCTCAATTTTTATAAAAATAATACACACTTTTATTTATTCGTGCTAGTGGTGCTAGTGCTATAAAAATCTAAATATCATCAACATTAATTTCCCTTTTATACACATTCGACCTTTTATTTTTATTCCATTTGTTATCTTTTTCTTTTTCTTCCTCTTTTTCTTTTTCTTCCTCTTCTTCTTCTTCCTCCTCCTCTTCCTCATCCTCTTCTTCGCTTTCACTCTCGCTTTCGCTTTCGCTTTCGCTTTTTTCACCGGTCTTAACATCGTTGTCGCCGACGCTGTCATCATCATCATCGCTGCTTTCAATATCGCTGTAAAACGTCGACGAATCAACTACATTATTATTCGTGACTCGTTGCTCCGCCTTTAGTCGAATCGTTTCCACCTTTTGAGACGCAATCTTTTGATAGCGCAGCGTATCCGTATCAACAAATTGAAGCGTTTCCTCGCTTGCCGACGCCGTTACTGTGATCGAGCGCGCCAGTTCCGTCTCCTTCATAAACACTCCGTGCGTTCGCTTTAGCGTCTCCTTTTCCGACGAAGAATACACTTCGAGTAAGTCGCACATTTCCATCTCCCTTTTCCCATTTACAAGGACGGACTGCGACGACGGCACTTGCTGAAATTCGCGCAGGCCAATGAGCACCCACTTGTCCACCTCGATAATATTATCGCGTTTTCCGCGCCCCTTGAATTTCCCGCGAATAAAACAGCGGCGCTCCTTCTCGTCAATGCACGTGACATCGAACGTGTTGCCGTTCAAGCGTTTCACCACACCATAAATTTCACTTTTATTTTGCGACAATCTTAAACCGCTCTTGGTCGATCTTACGGCGTGCTTGTGTGCAACTTTTTTGCCGTTGCACCCCCCCATTGTATTTTTCACCATTTTTATACTTTATATTTATTTAATAAATGAATTCGTTCGTTGATTATCGTTTGTTCTTTTAGAATCCCGGCCCGGCTACTATTCTATCTGCGCATCTGTTTAAGTATATTCCGTTATACTTTATTCTAGATGGACACTGAGAATAAAAAAATTTGATATATATATTATATAGTTATATACTATAAAAGATGAAAAATAAACTTAAAGATTCAATATTACTTCGTGTTTGCGACTTACCTAAAAACAAAATAGAAGAATTGGGAATAAGTTTCAGAACTATCGGCAGAAGGTGCAACGATATAACTAAAAAATATTTATCAGTTCCAGCGAATGATGGTAACAATGTAAATCAAACAGTCAACTATCAAAAAATATTTAGACGCGCTCTTTCAAATTGGGTAAATGATCCAAAAAATTTAGTAAACTCTAAAGGAGAATATATTGGAGATAAGTTTGGAGCAAGAATAACAATATGTACATCAGATGGTTATGTTACTCATGATGTTGAAACATTTTGTAAAGATATCAACAATAAAGATAGGAGAATTTTAGGTAAAAATAACAACTACATTGATATTCAAAACGATATTTCAAACACAAAAAATAACGATTCTATTCCGCTATTTTCAACATTAAGCAATGCAACACCTGAAACGAATACATTGAGTAAAGACGTTTTCACAGTTAGAGTAATTAAATATAACTCACCATTGTTGCCATCAAATAATCCTGAGTCCGATGATTTAAAATATTCGCTCGAAAAAACAGACGACGATATTGAGGTTCCTATTATTTCTGGAATTGTAATGGATAAACATACTACTAGAAAAGAAATAATCCAAGCAGCATGTGGAAGATATGGATTTGATAATAGAATTTCGGAAACGACATTTAATGGCAACTGGTACGTATGTAAAAAATGGAGCTATAAAAATGGATACAATGGAGCAATACTTTTTTGTCGTCTGAGTTATTTTCAATTTCGCGATTGAAATCTATCGCCTGATCATGCCGTCATTATTAGATAATTTTTTATCTCATATAACGAATTGAATTGAATTGATTCGTTTACCTTTTTCCTGAAATAGCAGCAACTCTCTCGCTGCGCCGCGACTCTTTTACGGATTCCGACCTGAATCTCTCGAAATCGAAATTATCGACTAATAGTTCAAAATCTCGAATGCTCGTTTCCTGGTAGAAAATCGACTTGTATTCGTAGCGCGTCGTTGTGTAGTTGCTGCGCCTGGACGGATCCGGATGCACGTTTCCAAGCAATATTTTCGAAAATGAAAGCAAAAACGCGTTTGAAGTGAACCCCGACGATGAAATAAATCGTATGATTTGAAAATACGAAATGCTGAGCGCGTAATTGTCCCACGTGTTCCAGAATCTTAAACACTCGTGAATGACATACTTTCTGGGTTTATCGATCAAATGCTCCATCGTTTCTAAACACGACTTTTTATAATTTTCCAGGAATTCCGGCGAAAAAATGGTGAATGCGGCGTTTGAATCCACGCACTCATCTATCAGATTTTTGAGAGATTCGGCCGTAATTCTACCGTGTTCGTGCAAGACATAACAAATTGCGTGCACTTCTGGCGGCCATAAACTGTACCTCGGAAAATACGTGTAAAAATAATCACGAAAAAAATGATATTTATCCTCTTCCTTCTGGTCTTTACTATCGCCACCGCCACTTATGCTTGCGTCGTGTTGTAAAAGTTTCCGAATTGGTATTGAAATTCCGAAATCCAGAATGACCGGAAGTTCCGTCTTTAAATCGATGACTGCATTATCCCATTTGAAATCGAAATGAACTACCTCATTATTCATTAGTTGTTCTAAAGAGAAAAGAAAATACGAATAAGTATCGAAAATAATATTTAGAATGTGTTTTTTGCTTTTATTTGTTAATAAATATTCTGTGAATTTTATATTTTTCAAGTATTTCATTTTCAAGAGAATATATTTCACATGTTTTTCTTCCTTGTCTATAATGTTGCACTTTTTTATTTCTTTAGTGCCGACCTTTGATAAATTTGCGGCACAGTGCTGCAAAATTGGAACATAATATAGCGAATAAAATGGAATTTTTTTGATAATCTCTCCAATGTCGATTTCATTTTTCGAACTGAAATTCTTTTCTACCAGCTTTGAAACATATTCCTTGTTGTTTTTTTTTGATTTTTCATTTTTACAAGGGAGAGATGGATAAAAAATACATCCAAACCCTCCCTGATTAATTACCTTGCCTTCATTTTTCATACCGCCGTTTATTTTTATTTATTATTATTTTTATTATTATTTACTACTATATTTATTATGAATGTTTTTTTATAATTATTTTTTTTATAATTATTTTTTTATGAAAAATATTTGTATAAGGTAAGTATATAAATATATAAATATGTCCTCTTTGAATTTTAAACGCGTTGTGAAAAAATTGATTAAATCCAATCAAAATTTACCATGTTCTGAAAAAACAAAATTATTAAAACTTTTAAACGAATCTGAACTTCCTGCCGGACCTGCCGGACCTGCCGGACCTGCCGGACCTGCCGGACCTGCCGGACCTGCCGGACCTGCTGGACCTGCCGGACCTGCTGGAGTCGCCGGACCTGCTGGAGTCGCCGGACCTGCCGGAGCTGTCGGACCTGCCGGAGCTGTCGGACCTGCCGGAGCTGTCGGACCTGCCGGACCTGTCGGACCTGGCGGATCTAATGGCGGATCTGTTAAAAATGCTCCCAGTCCGATGTCCGACAAAGACACTCCGGTAGATTGGATGTTTGCTTTTAAATTCAACACTAAATCATTCCCACAAGAATGTACGCTGCCGACTGTTGGTATTTTCGGCGGAAAATTAGAAGAGTATAAAAGTGGACATAGTCAAGAATATGTTTTTGCAACAAGCGCATCGCCCTCGTTAACAAGAGGAACGGGTTGCTTGGGTGCTACTGATAATGATCCTCTCGGCGCCACTTTTGGACAGATTTATAACAACCCAGGTTATTTTTATGTGATCTGGAATGACCAATTTTATGGCAATCCGATTGCAAATAAAAATAGTCCTTGGGGACATAGTAAAGGAATGATGGCATGGAATGCTAATGGTGACGGTATGGTTCTTCAAGTATCAACTCCTTCTTGGCCGGGTTCAGGAAGCAGTGCTGAACCGCGTAAAAAAGACGGAAACACGTTGGGATACATTAATGATGATAATCTTGAGGTAAGTCAGCATTTTTTCGCATTAAAACTCACCAAAGACGATGTAATAAATGTGCTTAAAGCATTGAATAATGCAAGCGTTGGAACTGATGTGTCTGAGCCAAGTATTGTAAAAAATGGTGGTCCGAATGACATTCAAGCGCTGGTAAATACTTTAGGAAAAAAATCTACTAGCACAACACTTGTAGAAGCTACACTTTCTACTAGTAATGTAAAAATAATATCAAAACCTTCTGATATGCATGTTCCACCGTGGCAAATGGTTTCGGCGCGACTCAGTGGATTAGATTTACGTGTTGCAAGTTGGTGGGCGAATCCCAAAATAGAGAGCACACAAAATGGTGAAACGCCTGCATGTTGGGATAGTAGTGCGTTGGGTATTCCAGGTGCTGTTGAAATCGCAACAAGTGGCGTTTGGAATGGAACTATTTTAGGATTAGAAGGTGGTTTAGGAGGTAATTATAACCATGCTAAAATAGGAATTTCCAAAGAATCTTCTAAGCCGCTTTGTATTTTTGGCGATATGAACCAACAAGGTGCGTTATCAGAAGATTGTAGCAGTAGCCAAAATGGACGTGGTGGAATGTTCTTTGTGATAGAAAACCAACAACTGTTTGCCAGTTTAACAGAATTATTAAAAGGTGAAAGCGCTCCTTCAAAATCACCATAAAATGTGACGACTGAGATTATTTAAAATCCTCCCTGATTAATTACCTTGCCTTCATTTTTCATACGGTTGGTTATGTGTATATTTTATCTACTATTTAGACGTTTAATATTTATATAATTTTTTTTATATTATTTTTATTTTATAGATACTATATATAAAATAATATAAAAATGAAGTATGAATTTTATAAAGCATATAAATATATCATAAAGAAAATAATTAAATCCAATGGGATAGAAAATTTATCATGTAAAGAAAAAAAAAAATTATTAAAACTTTTGAACGAAAATCCTCTTTTCGATGCGCCTCCTGTAACAATTAATCCTTTTGAACTATATTATACTTTATATTTACCTGAATATACTGAGAATATAATTAAAAGAAAATCGTCAAGTGTTTCTTTTAAATATGTTTTGGATTCAAGTCAGTCGCAAGCAAGCGGGATAGGACATTATAATGCAATGAGTGTTAGAACGTTAACAAATTATGACGGCACACAGCGTATGAAAAACATGTATATTACGTTTAAAGGGTTTCGATCTCCTAATGATGTAGATTCGAATGAAAAAGATGAAAAAGGAACAATTATTAAAAGAGATTTGAAAAGATTGTACCTTGAAGAATACGAAATTACAAAGACGGATGATAATGGAGTAAATATCGGAGGATTATCCGGTCAGCTTCAATATCAAGATGAAGGTACAGGAACTGCTACAAGCGTTTCTCGGTTAATTTTCCCAATTTCCCATGCATATGGTATTTGGGAAAAATACAAAGGTGGATATATCGACTGGCTCTATGACAACTCGGGATTATATTTTCGTAAACTTATTGTTAACCCTCCTGGCAATGAAGCTAAAGCTTGGGCTAATTTATCATCAGAAACTGCTTTGGTTGTTGACGGTTATAAAACGGTTGTGGGTTCTACTGAAGTTTTATTAGATGGATCGCGTGAAAACATACGCACGCGAGAAACAAATTTAGGTAGAATGATTGCAGATTCGGCATTGTGGTTTGGGAAACAATATGCCGTGAAAAAATCAATCGGGTTCAATATCGATGTTGCATTAAAGCATTCGGGTGGAATTCGCAGTAATATAGGAGATTCTGGACCAATTATTACTCGTGGTGACTTTCTTTTGGTATTTCCATACAATGACCTTTTAATTCTCACTCAACTCGACGCAAACCAACTTGTTGCTACAATGGAAAACTCGGTTAGTCGCCATCCCAGAGCAGATGGACGATTTTTACAGATTGCGGGTATGTCAATTGAATTTGACCCAACGAAACCCGGCATTGAAGGTGCTTCTACAATAGAAAAACCGTCACGGATAATGAACATGTCGGTTACACGTGCAAATGGGGAGGTGGATAAAGTTGTTGAGAATGGAGTAATTCAGGGCGATGTTAAACGACTTTTTGGAGTAGCATTTAACAGTTATATGTTTATTGGAGGAGATGGTTATTCTACGTTTATGGATGTATCTAATAATAATGCGAGTAAAATAATAGTTAAAACTAAAGTGTATGAACAATTTATTCTCGAAAGATATATAATAGATGTGCTTAAAAAAAATGTGGATTTACAACTTTCTTTAAATACTTTAAATGATCCTAGAATTATAATGCTTCCCCTACCATAAAATGTGACGACTGAGGTTGTTTGCAGAATATTTATTTGACTTCCAGTTACCTCGCATTCCGGCCGTGCGGGTTAAATAATTTCGCCTGCGTGTTTTATTTTTGTGACGCGTGTAATCTTCGTATCCGAGCTGTCCGAAGTTTACCCATTTTTTTTCAACCGGGTCGCAAACCATATATTTTTTTTCAGGATTGCTTGCCGGATACAACTTGGCCGTTTTACCTAAATACTTGTGTGCCATTTTTTGCGCCTGTTTCGGAGATGAATATTTATACAATATTTTTTTAAACGTTTTGCGTTTACCTGCCATTCTACATTTTTTTTCCATCATCGTACATAAATTATTTATATATTTTTTTTATATAACCTAATATATATATATATATATATATACATATATAAATTACAAAACAAATGATCGGAGAATACGGACTCGCGTCCGCTAGGTTTGCTTATACGCATTCAATGATTGCGAACGAAATGAAAAAAAAGAAGGGGAGGGTATTGTGTAACGCATTTTTAAAAAAAATATCAGAACGCTGGTATAGATACACCACCTTTGCTCCAAAAGGTACTACATACGAATATAATGGAAAAGACAATTTTAGTGCATATGATATATCAATAAAAGACATTGAGGATAAAACATATGGTAATGCAATAATTATGGATGATGTTGCAATGAAAGAAAAATTCAATGCTGACATAAAAGATAAAACATTAGATGACATGATAAATTCAGAAAATAGAGGAGCAGCAGCTGTAGCTTCACAAACCAAAAATGTTGAATTTCCTGCTATAGTCGGATGGATATGTAAGGATGGTGTTAACAATTTTAAACGAAATAAGATTATACTTGCTTCAAAAAATAGTAAAAATTTTGCTGGAAAAGCAATACAAATTAACTTTATGATTGCAATGTATGTTACTAAAACATGTAAACAAAGATGTTTTATTGCAGGTTATGTTAGTAATGCGATAGAAGATCAGGTTATCCTGGCGTCTAATGGTGTAACTTATAAATTTGTTGGCTCTGAACCCACTGAAACAACTTCAAATCCATTTTTTGTGACAGATGCAAACAATGTTGTTTATGCCGTTATGCGCAGTTCACAAGACAAAGAATCAATTGCCAAAATCAATGCATATGCAAAAGACCAAACAAGTGGAGCTGGTCCCTTTACAAATAATGGCATCAAAATTCCATTCAACAGAATCGTAACAACGAATATGACAAATATGTCTAATATGTTTAAAGACGCTGCCGCATTCAATGAAGATATTTCAAGTTGGGATGTTTCACATGTTACTAATATGAGTGGTATATTTTATGGCGCTACCGCATTCAACCAAAATATAAGTGCATGGAATGTTTCAAATGTTACTAATATGCGAGGTATGTTTAATGGCGCTGAGATATTTAACCAAAATATAGGTGCATGGGATGTTTCAAATGTTACTACTATGGAAAATATATTTTTTAATGCTACCGCATTCAACCAAAATATAGGTGCATGGGATGTTTCAAATGTTACTAACATGAATAGCATGTTTTTTCAAGCTACCGCGTTCAACCAAAATATAGGTGGATGGAATGTTTCACTCGTTAATAATATGCAAAATATGTTTTATGGCGCTGCCGCATTCAACCAAAATATAGGTGCATGGAATGTTTCACATGTTACTAATATGAGTGGTATATTTTATGGCGCTACCGTATTCAACCAAAATATAGGTGCATGGAATGTTTCAAGCGTTACTAATATGAGGGCTATGTTTTTTTATGCTACCGCATTCAACCAAGATATAAGTGGATGGGGGGTTTCAAGCGTTACTAATATGAGCGCTATGTTTAACGGCACTACCGCATTCAACCAAGATATAAGTGCATGGGATGTTTCAAAAGTTACTGATATGAGTTTTATGTTTTCTGATGCTACCACATTCAACCAAGATATAAGTGCATGGAATGTTTCAAATGTTACTGATATGAGCGCTATGTTTCAAAGTGCTACCATATTCAACCAAAATATAGGTAGATGGAATGTTTCAAGAGTTAATAGTATGGAAAATATGTTTCGTCAAGCCATCGCATTCAACCAAGATCTTTCAGGTTGGAAAATTTCACCTAATTTATCACCAAGACCACCAACAGATTTTAGCAGCGGTGCTGGTTCTCAACTTGTGCCTCCAAAATGGTTTCCGGTTATAGAGGATGGTGTAACTTATAAATTTGTTGGCTCTGAACCCACTGGAACCTCAAATCCATTTTTCGTCAGAGGTGTAAACGATATTGTTTATGCCGTTATGCGCAGTTCACAAGACAAAGAATCAATTGCCAAAATCAATGCATATGCAAAAGACCAAACAAGTGGAGCTGGTCCCTTTACAAATAATGGCACCAAAATTCCATTCAACAGAATCGTAACAACGAATATGACAAATATGTCTAATATGTTTAAAGACGCTGCCGCATTCAATGAAGATATTTCAAGTTGGGATGTTTCACATGTTAATTATATGCAAAATATGTTTTATAATGCTGGCGCATTCAACCAAAATATAAGTGCATGGAATGTTTCAAATGTTACTAATATGCGAGGTATGTTTTTATATGCGTCAGCATTCAACCAAAACATTTCAAGTTGGGATGTTTCAATTGTTACTACTATGAATTTTATGTTTATAGGTGCGACGGCATTCAACCAAAATATAGGTGCATGGAATGTTTCAAATGTTACTAATATGCAAAGTATGTTTGCTGACGCTACCGCATTCAACCAAAATATAGGTGCATGGGATGTTTCAAATGTTACTAGTATGCAAACTATGTTTTATGGCGCTGCCGCATTCAACAACAACAACAGCGAAAGTATAGGTGCATGGGATGTTTCAAGCGTTACTAGTATGCGAGGTATGTTTGATGGCGCTGCCGCATTCAACCAAAAAATAGGTGCATGGATTGTTGTAAGCGTTATTGATATGGAAAATATGTTTTTTAATGCTACCACATTCAACCAATATATAGGTGAATGGGAGGTTTCAAGAGTTACTAATATGGAGAATATGTTTCAAGGCGCTGCCGTATTCAACCAAAATATAGGTGCATGGAATGTTTCAAGAGTTACTAGTATGGAGAATATGTTTAATGGCGCCGCCGCATTCAACCAAAATATAGGTAGATGGAATGTTTCAAGAGTTACTAGTATGAACAGTATGTTTTATGGCGCTACCGCATTCAACCAAAATATAGGTGCATGGAATGTTTCAAGAGTTAATAGTATGGAAAATATGTTTAATGGAGCTGCTGCATTCAACAATAACAACAGCCAAGATATAGGTGCATGGAATGTTTCCGGTGTTACTAATATGAGTAATATGTTTTACGGCGCTACCGCATTCAACCAAGATATAAGTAGATGGAATGTTTCAAATGTTACTAATATGAGCGTTATGTTTGGTAGCGCTACCGCATTTAACCAAGATATAAGTGGATGGAATGTTTCAAATGTTACTAAAATGGGCGGTATGTTTCGTGAAGCCGTCGCATTCAACCAAAATATAGGTAGATGGAATGTTTCAAGAGTTATTGATATGGGTTATATGTTTAGTAGCGGTTCTAACAATTCCGCATTCAACCAAAATATAGGTGCATGGAATGTTTCAAGCGTTATTGATATGCAACATATGTTTTATGGCGCTATCGCATTCAACCAAGATATAAGTGAATGGAATGTTTCAAATGTTACTAATATGAAAAATATGTTTGTATTTGCATCATTATTCAACCAAGATATAGGTAGATGGATTGTTTCAAAAGTTACTAATATGAGCGGTATGTTTCTAAATGCGAGAGCATTCAACCAAGATATAGGTAGATGGAATGTTTCAAATGTTACTAATATGCAAAGTATGTTTCAAGGTGCTACCGCATTCAACAACAACAACAGCGAAAGTATAGGTAGATGGATTGTTTCAAGCGTTACTAATATGGATAATATGTTTTATGACGCTGTCGCATTCAACCAAGATCTTTCAGGTTGGACTGTTTCAAATGTATCACCAAGACCACCAATAGATTTTATTAACAATGAAGAAGGCCGTTCTCAACTTACGAGACCTCCAATATGGTAGGCGATAAAAGCGAACAATTCTTTCATAATTTTTCAAAATCATCTTCTTCATTTTCGTCACCATTTTGTCGTTCTTGGTAATTTTTATTTTCTTTTATGAATGTGAGTGAATTATTCTGGTCACATTCATCATCATATTCCGAAAAATAAGCGTCCAAATCAACAATTGAATTACACGGATACGGCGGCGGTAATGTGGAAGTGGAAGCAACGGTTGCATTAGGATTAGTATTATTTTTTGCGACAATCAACGAAATATCTCGGTCACATTCGTTGACGTGGTCACTCAAATCTGAAATAATGTCTTTTACGCTTTTAAAATCTTCAAACTGTTCATAAAACTCGCTTGTAAAATCTTCTACTTTTGATAACCTTCTGCGGATCATGGCCAAGGCCAAATCAACATTTGCTGTATTTTTCTTCATTCCGTTTTGATGCGATTGGCTTCGACTACTAAAGAGACGATTGTGTTCATAAAATGCATCCGCCAGCTTATCAATGCAAACATCTTGTTTTTCAATTAAATCGTTTGTATCCTTCACGTGTGCGCGCGTGCATTCGACTACATCCCTCATGTGTAGCAACTCTGTCGCATGTTCCGAGAGCGTATTCTTCAAGAGAAAGATATTATTTGAAATATCTTTTTGAAATTTGGAAAACATTGATTCCATCGATTCCATGCGGTTTGAAAGCTCCGCCAACTGCGCCCTTACCAGTTCCACCGATGCTCCCACTTCGCCGAGCGTGGCCGTGTTTGTCCGTGTGGGAATATTTATAATGGGTTGATAGTGATATGGGTTATGGAGAAAAGGTGGGAACATTATATTTTGACAAGGGGATTATATATTATATAATATTATGTTTATATAATAATATTTTTATATCTAAGTTTTATCAGAGCCCGGCGAAATGAAAGGACGCCGGGGAAAAAAGTTTAAAGATTCTATCTTTTTTTTTGAAAAAGGACATGAAAAGGTTGTCCATTTTTACTTTTAGAAAAATAATCTTGATAAAAAAAATCCACTTTTCCGGGGTTTTCATCTTTTTGAAAACTCCTTACCACGCATGCTGTTACATTTGTGTGAAGTAAATGGAACGACTGCATAAGAAAAACAGGGAAATTTGAGAAAAAATGGGGAAAAATGGGTCACAATTCGGCGAAATGGAGCGAAACGCATTGGTTGCTACTTGTGAGCATAACTATGGTGCGGCGTTTTTGCGATTGATGTCGACGCGAGACCATGTTATCCTGCATTAGCGTTTTATGCTAACGATTAGCGCGATATTAGCATGGTGTCATTTTTATTTTGTGGGTGAGCGCAAATGACACGAGTTGTGATGTTGGCGAATTTATATTTTGAAACCGAGGTAGCAAAAAGTAGCATTTTGTTGCACAAAGTAGCACAAAGTAGCAAAAAGTAGCAAACGTCCAAAAAATATAATAAATATAAAAAATAACTTAGATATAAAAAATAAATATAGATAAACAGGTAGTAGAAATTAAACGAAAAAAATGGATACCGCAGAATCAATTTACGATTATAAGAAGAAGTGTGGCGGCGAAAACGATCACGTAAAGAAGGGATTTTACTGTGACAATTGCGAATATGGAACGAATCGAAAAAATAATATGGACAAGCATTTGAACAGTAAAAAACATAAAGAAGAAATTGGACGGATGGCGTTGAATAAGGTGGGTCTAGAAGAAGAAATGTTCAAGTGCAAATGCGGAAACAGCTACACGCATGCGACCAGTTTGTCGAGACACAAGCGAACGTGCGGTGTTTCGATTGACAGCGAAAACAATAAAAAAATGTGTGATATTGTGCTGGGTGTAGTGCAAAAGCAGAGTGAAATGATAGGCAATCTTCAAACTCAGGTGCTGGAATTAACCAAAGCGTCGATTAGTAAGAATACAAATACGAATACGAATACGACCAACAGCAACAATAAAATTAAAAATAAAACGATGGGAAATACAAACAATAATCATTTGAATAATTGTGGAAATTTTAATGTTAACATTTTTCTTAACGAGCAGTGTAAAGACGCGATTAATTTATCTGATTTCGTGAAATCTCTCGAAATCACGTTTGAGAATCTGAAAATAGTGAACCAAACCGGGATGGAAGAGAGCGTGAGCGCGCTGATTCTAAAAGGGCTCGAGAACATGGACGTGTGCAAGCGTCCAATTCATTGCACGGATCAAAAGCGTGACGTGATGTATGTAAAGGAAGAAGAAAAATGGGAGAAAGATGAAGGCAACGACAAGCTGAAAAGTTCGATTGACGACATCTCTCGGCGGCACGCGTACACGCTGAAAAAATTCAAAGACGCGAACCCCGACATTAAAGTTGGTCACGCGATGCACGACGATTTTATACAAACGATGAACCGAATATGCACGCCGATTGAAGACCCTGGTAAAAAACGGATTGTGAAGCAGGTTGGGAAAAATGTGGCGATGAATGCCCAGGTTGCGATTTCAAACGACGCGGAAGACGACGACGAACGCGAACGTGATAACAACTGTTGATTGATGGTGATATTTTCAATTATTGTGAATTATTTTCAATTTAATAATACCGCAAATCGATTAATAAATTGGCGAATTGCGAATGACAAATTGCGAATGCGAAATTAAAAAAATAAATAAAATATTTTAAGAAAATAATAATATTTAGAATACTTATAATAAATAAAATGAAAAATATATGCAAGTATAAAAACAAAGTGGCATTTATTCAATCTGAAATAGTGTTTGAGGATGATACACGAATCGAATATTTGAAAATCAAGAAAAGTCAATTTCTTACTTCAAAAGATGAAGAAGAAATTTTTAATTTTATAAAAAAACATGCATGTAAAAACAAAATTTATAATTTTGTTCTTCATATCGATTCGGAGACATTAAGAAAATTAATCTTACACATGGCCGAAAAAAAAATAATTTCAACGAAAACTCGTATTTTATTAAAAAAATGTAAATTCGTTGCAACGTATTCTAATGCCGAATTTGTTAGAGTCCTTAATAAAGAAAAAGAAGCTGGCATTATATTCGCGTTGAGTCCACTTAGTGAGGTGTTACCAAGTATTCCAAATGGTTCTGCATCTTCTTCAACTGAACCAAACAATAAAGAAGTTATGGTAGTTTGTTCCGATAGTGTGTCGCCATATTATAACCAAATTTTTATTTATTTTGTTTCAGAAGGAACTACACTCGTAAAATATAAAGTTTCAGAACTTACTGTAGATCTTATAAATAATTTTGATAGCAATGAAGGTTACATGATAGTAGCGGCACTTGATACTGAAGCAGAATATAACGCATTTGGACAAACAGTTAAGGATAGCACGTTTAAAAAACAAGTACACTTTATAGAATGCACCCAACCACAAAGTGAAGGTGTCACAAAAATACAAGCTAAAGCAAGCGATATACAAAATTCTTCTTCAGGAGTATGCATAAACGGAACAGAATTCGTTGGCTTGAATACCCTGATTCCGTATGAAAAGTGTGCTGCAGTGTTATGCCAAGTTTGGCATTGTTGGGCGAAACTTAAAAAGGCAAATATTTTTTTGACATAAAAATATAAGTGTTGAAAGAGAGAACATATTAAATTATTATAAAAAAAATATTGACAAAAACATCAAATAATATTTACACCCTTGAATATAGAATTGAGGATGTAAATAAATAATTTTATGCGATAGATTGAAATTTTCGGGTAATAATTGCAGGAATGATGACAACAGCCGAAAATACGACGAAACGAACCGTGTATAACAACGTTTTATTTAAATAATAATTATTGTCGTGAATTTTTGTAACATCAATTTGTTCATATTCGTGTATTTTTGATTCGTGGTCTATTTCATACACTGCACGAAATGTTGTTTTCCATTCTGTGTTTATAAATTCATAAAATTCTTGCATGGATTTGTACTTGGTAATATCCGGATAATAAACGGGGCTGTAGTGCACAAAAACATTGACATTTTTTTCGGCGGTAAACGTTTTTTCATTCAGCATCCTTTCTTTATTTTTTGAAATGATGAACTGAATGGGACAGCTCTCTTTATACGAATAGTATATTAATCCTTTTTTAAGATCGCAAGCATAATCTAATCCTGCGCGCCGTGTGCCTTCCGGATAGACCAAAATATCATTCCCTGATACATTATGCAACTGATTATGTTTAATCAACCTTTCAAAATCAATAATACTTGTTTTTCCGCGTCTAAAAAAAATAATTAGATCAAACATTAAATATCCATAAATATATACATACAACGGTAAAATGAATGCAACCTCAACTCTACTAATAAATTTAGTGCAGTATTGGGTAACAACATTATCAATAAAAAAATCAGCCCACGAACGATGATTTGAAAAGTAAATTATATTTTTGGAATGACTTACTTTATCTTCAGAAATGCAATATAATTTACAATTTAAAAATTTTAAAAAATTTAAATGATTTTTAATTTTACTTTTTTTTTTTTTTTGAATTGTATAATCGAATATTGAAATGATTGGATAATACACTGTAAACATAAAAGTCGTCTTAAAAAAATGTAATATTTTAAACATTTTTATTATATATTTATAATTATTTGTAGTTTTATATCTTTTATTTTGTATAATCTTATTTTTCTTACTTGGTCACTATGCTATGTCATTATACTGTGTCATTATACACTGTGATGCGGAATAACGACAAGGTCATCGTCTGAGACGTATGACGAATTCAACCGGCGGATTGGCGGTTCTGTTGCTGTTGCTGTTGATGATGCCGATGTCGGCGACTGGGACATTGCGCGACTCAACTGGTCAAATCCCGCACTGGTTGTTCCTGATCTCTGACGATGAAGCACGTGTTCATTGTTACCGCCGCATGAAAACAGCTGGTCGTCTCCGGCATCGTAACCCGACGATGAAACAAAATCGCTGACGTGTTGGTCCAACGGTGTCAAATCGGTGACGGCAGATGGCGTTTCATCGGCGCACGAACGAAAGCGCGAGTAAACGAACATGAGACCGTGCTCGGAACTTGGAATTGCGCAGATGCAAATGACAAGGTCGGTGGTGAGGTCTTTCAACATTTCATCCTCTGCAATGTCGTGAAACTCGCCAAATTCTTTGATTTCGTCCTTGATTTCGTTCGCGCGCCGAATGAGTGCGTCTTTTTCCTCACTCATTGGGTCGACATATTGCCGCGTTTCACGATTGTATTCCGCGAAACGATTGTATCTGTGTTTCACGAATTCTTCATTTTCACGATGCTTCATGTCCTTTGCATCCTTCATGAGAATCATAACCTTCCAACGCAGTCGCTCCTTTTGAACGTCGAGAGAGTGTGTTGCCACCGACACAACATCAAATGAGGTTTGAAAAGGATAGTTGGGCGGCTGATCGAGGTCCTGGTTGTCGAACGAGCGGAATGTCACCCTGACTGAAACTGCCTGTTTACTCCCACTGTAATCGTAGACCGACGACATGACATCGTCTGATGGCGACGGTGATGGCGACGGTGATGGCGACGACCCCCCATCATCTTCGTTGTGGTCCGTGAGAACGTGAAATCGTTTGGTTGTTTCGGTTGCGACGCGGCTCAAAAACATGGTGGATGTTTCACAACCTTGTTCGACGTCGAGGAATTTTGCGCCTGTGATTACAATTGTCACTTCCGATGCTGCGGTAAACAGATGGGGGCAGAAAATCTGCGCAAACATGGCGCCCATTTTTGTGGGATGGTCGAGAAACATGTAGCTGCTGCTTGCATTCACTTTCGAGAGGTTGATGAGACATGCTGCCTTGTGATCTGCGCCGTAGCCGATGAATACGTGCTCCACTTCGGGAACAAGTAGCGACTTCAAGTAGGTTTCATCATTGTTTCCTGCCGTGATTTCGCCATCGGTCATTTGAATGTGCAGCGTGACAATGTCTGCGTTTCCATCTTCCTGGTCCTTGGCGGCTTCTTCTTGCATGATGTCGCGGTCCAAGAAGAATGATGCTTCGAAATTGGTCGAATTCTGGACTCGAATTCTGTGTACTGTAGAAGTGATGAGTGAAAGTGTGTCTGAATTTACCTTTTCATTTCGAATGACTAGGTGCGCTTCTGTGCTGAATGTTGTGAGTGTGATCCAGAATTGGAGTCCTGGGTTTTCATTTGCAGTGGATGTGAGATACTCCACCATTTTCACGATTGTTTCTTTGGCAAGATCGATGCGGCGATCGGTTTGCATGGATGTCGACACGTCGAGCGAAATGTGGACGCGAAACTTGCCTTTTTGTTTATATCCTTCCGGAAACGCGGTGGTTGCGAATTTCAAACAACCGAAGTATTGTCCGCTTCCATCCGTTTCTTTATTCATGAATTCGAGGCCAAGAGTGAAGGGAATTATTGATGATGTCGACATTTCGATTGATTGCTTGCTTACTTTCTTATGGGACCAAGATTAGTTTTTAAATTTTCAATTTATATTTTTTGAAAATTTAAATCATTTTTTTATTGTTTCATAAAAAATTGATTTTGGTTATTGTGATTGTCGAGTTATAAAAATACAAAAAAATATAAGAGTAGAAAAATACAAAGTTTTAATTTTAAATAATTAAATGGTAAAAAGGTGCACACATGTTGATGAAACGGGGTTGCGTTGTAAAAAACAACCATACTATAATAAAGAAGGTGAGACAAATACATTATATTGCAGCATTCATAAAACAGAATATATGGTAAATCTTAAAGACAAAAAATGCATTCATAAAGATGAAAATGGAATTCAGTGTAAAATATTCCCGGTTTATAATATTGAAGGCAAAAAAGAAGCATTATACTGTAATGAACATAAATTAAACGGAATGGTGGATGTTAAACATAGAACATGCATTCATAAAGATTGCAAAACCAGACCCAATTTTAACATTAAAGGTGAAATAAAAGGATTATATTGTAAACTTCATAAATTAGATGGAATGATAGATGTTACTTCTAAAACATGCATTTATATATTAGAAGATGGAAGTCGATGTGCAACACAACCATCTTTTAACAATAAGGGCGAAAAAGAAGAGTTATATTGTAGTAAACATAAAATAGATGGAATGATATACATTCATAAACATAATAAACGCTGTGTTTATATAGATGAAAACGGAATTCAGTGCACAACACGACCATCTTTTAATACTCAAGGCGAAAAAGAATTATATTGTAGTAGACACAAATTAGATCAAATGGTTAATGTCCGCGAAACATGTAAAAGTGAATGGTGCCATACAAAAAAAAATGAAAAATACGACGGATATTGTGCTTATTGTTATATAAATTTATTTCCTGAAAAGTGTATTTCGCGAAATTATAAAACAAAAGAATGTGCGGTCGTTGAATATATTACAACAAACTTTCCAGATTTTACATGGACTATAGATAAAAGTATAACCGGCGGTTGTTCAAAACGAAGACCGGATTTAATACTTGATTTGGGATATCAAATAATAATTATTGAAATCGATGAAAACCAACACAATAAATACGATTGTAGTTGTGAAAATAAAAGAATTATGGAACTATCACAAGATGTAGGTCACCGCCCAATTATATTTATTAGATTTAATCCAGATTCGTATACCAATAAAAAAGGTGAAATGATAAATTCATGTTGGAGTTTCGATAAAAACGGTCTTTTTATCGTAAAAAAAACAAAAAAAAATGAATGGGAAAATAGATTATTCACAATAAATGAACAAATCCAATATTGGACAAAATCTCATAATATAACAACAAAAACAATCGAAAATATTCATTTATTTTATGATGGATTCTGATTTTTAGTATGAGTTATTCTCGTTAATAAATTAATAATATCCCGAAAGTTATTATTAATATGAATATGAAAAAATAATTGCACGAACCAGGATTCGAACCTGGGAAATGTAAAATACGTTGGCTTAAGCAACGCGCCTTTGACCGCTCGGCAATTCGTGCTTTTATAAACATTTTATCTTTTTTTCGCTGCATAAGTCGTCGAACCACATTCTAAAGAATAATAAGAATAGTAAGAATAATGGTAAAAATCGTCGAGCGAACAAAAATGTTTCTTTTTTATTGTTTTCATATTTTTATTAAATATTTGCGCTTTTTTTTAGTGAAAAGACATAAAACTTTTTTTGGTTTTGGATTCAAATCCTTTTTTTTGGATTGGTTATACTTTTGTATTTGGTTTTGGGTTTTGGTTATGTGCAAGAAATGGTTTATATTTTGTATTTGGTTTTGGGTTTTTTATATATTTTATTATGCGTGAAAGCTGCTGCTGCTCCGACAACCGCGGCTAACCGCCTGGCATCCCCCTATTTTATTCGGTCTTCCCCATTTTATTTGGCCCCTTCTTTTTTTTTATTTTGGTCTCCCCCTTTTTTTAGTCAGTAACGACTAAAATATATTTTTATTTGTCATCCATTCGCTCCTGCTGCTGCTGCTCCTACTGCTTCAAGTATTCGTCCTCGGTTCTCGGTCGTCCGTCGTTTGTTCGTACCTGCAAAAAAATGTGTTAGAATTATGAAAATATGAAAAACACACTATAAACATGCTACTACTACTATGATATATGATATATTTAAACACGCACCTGTTTTTTTATTCCCCTATTATCCCACCAGCTATCCCTTCAGTTATCCCTCGAAAAAAAAACAACTTCTTTTTATCCACTTCGCATTCAGTTATCCGTTTCAAAAAAGTTTTGTATTATATGACGATTATCTAGGTATATAGACAATGTCAGAAAAAAGAAAAAATACACCGCCAACGGTATGGTCTTACATGTAGTTCTGACAAAAAAGACGGATGAACGGTGTCATCATCGTCGTAATCGTCGGAAAAAGATTGGTATGAATACAAATCTAGAATTTAATTATTTTGTGATAATAATCATAATCCTAGTTTGCATTTTAAAGAGTTTTTTGTTTGGTTTGCATACAACATGTTTTAATTACCTTGCTGTTTGTTGTAAAATGGTTTAAAAAACTCTCAACTATATACCAGCATTTTTAAACAGTGAATTTTGTATGAATATATCCGACTTGTCGCAACTCGCGATTCAATTTTTCGCATTCGTAGGACTATAAGTCATAGTTTTAAGGAATTCAAATTTATTCACGTTTTTTTAATCGGCTGGTTTTATTTGGTTTGGTTTGTTTGACCGTAGTCAATGGATGCTGACAACCGCATTTTATTTTTAATTACGTTGCTGTAAAGTTGTCAAAAATTTTGCTCCTTACGGGACTTGAACCCGTGACCTTGGGTTAATAAGACCCACGCTCTAGGCCAACTGAGCTAAAAGAGCTATAAGCCGCTCCCCTCCTCCCTCCCCCACACTATTATAGTGCGGTCTCTTTATATTATATTATATTATATATTTTTATTCAACGATTGCATTTTGAGAAATTTCCTTAATTACATAAAAATCTTCTTCTTCATTCGTCGAAACATCATTCAGACCTTCGGCGTATTCTTGTTCTTCTTTGATCGCTTCAATCTCCTTAACTTGTATGCGTACATTTTGTTCTTCTGAGTCAGATTCACAGTCGGAAGACGACGCGTCATCGCAATAAAAAGATGCAACTTTTATAGACCTTTTTGAAGTGCGCATTTTCAAAGGATTTTTACTCATCCTGCAAACCCAGTAACCTTTGTTATGATACACCTTTACAGAAGAGTTTATTACAAGTTCATTGACAAAATTTGCAGTTTCAACTGCATCATTCCATTGTATTTTTAAAAAAACATGGTTGTAATTTTTATTAAGGACTGGAACAATGTTGACGTATTCCGCGCACACTTTTCCAAGATTTAAAACGTTTTCAAACACGTGAACCACGTCGGATGCTATAATATTTCGAGTTGCGGTAAAATAGATGCACGAAACCATTGGAATACATTTTGTTGTTTGACTAAACCAAGTTTTATTTAGGCCTGAATTTTTAAAATGAGGTTCAATATCCGCCATGGTTTGTTTACTTTCTTGATATAAATATACAATATACTATTTTTATTTGTTTATTATCTTTTCTAAATTTATTTTTTCTTAATGACTGTTTTTTTATTTAGTTGCGGCCACGGCGCTGGCTACGACCACGACCACGACGCTGGCTACGACCACGACCACGGCGCTGGCTACGGTTACGACTGCGACGCAACAAACGGGCAGGAGTTGCGGAAGAACCGGTAGATCCGGTAGCAGCACCGGTAGATCCAGAAGCAGCAGCACCGGTAGATCCGGGTTTGACATTTTCTTTTCCTTCGCTTTGTTGTTGTGTTGTTGTTGTTGATGATGGTTGTTGTGTATTGGTTTTATCAACGAATGGAGTTCGGGCGGACATGTTTGTTGTTTGGTATATATAATATACGGATATAATAAAATGCAAAATGAATAAATTTTTACTACATTTTACTAAATAATCTAATCTAATATATTACAAAAACTTATGAAAACTACAAGTAGATTAAAAAAAATGTTAAAAATGCATTCGCATTTGTTTCGGCATCCCTTGCCTTATTTTGTTAGTGAAGAGAGGAGGGGGGTATTAGTTATTAGTCAAACAATCGGACACTTACACTTCTTTTAACAATCGGGCTTGGACTCGACTCGGAATCCGAGCCATGAGAACGCGGGGTGGGAGACACCGAGGAGTGATCACGATGGCGATGAGTCGCGACAAGTTCGGCTTGTTGTTTCCAGTATTTGTTTTTGTTTTGCGAATCACTACCGCGACCACGACTCACGCTGACGCTTTTCAAAACTTGAACAGGAATAATCGCTGGAACAGTCGTCGGAACAGTCGTCGGAACAGTCGCCGCGGCGGCTCCGAAATCGATGCGTGGTCTGGGATACCTCGATTGTTGTTTCGGCTTGGGTTCACTGCGAACATACTTGGTGACCTTCCAGAACCATGGCTCATCATAGACGATGTGGACAAATCCAGATGATTCGAGTCGCTCGAGCAATTGTTGTGTCTGGCGATTGTTAGTGAACCATTTTGTGAAATGAATAAACACACGGACAAATTCTTTTGTATTTTCGGTCCCGTCGGGATTTTTTTCAATGATTTTTTTCGGAACCATGTCGATTTTTCCAACCCAGCCCAAGTTCAGCTGACGGAACACTGCAAAAATGCGCTCCTTTCGGATATTTGTATGCGTGCGCGAAATGCACAACGTTGGTCCAACAAACTCTTGCTGCTGCTGCTGTTGTCCTTGCTCTTGTTGTCCTTGTTCTTCTTGCCTATAAGCCATTCTTATTGTTTGATTGATTGCTAACGATGATGTAACACTGATGAATGTAATGATAGTTTTTGATTTTTCAATTTATCTTTTTTGCATTACGTTTTCATCTGATTTCATATGATTTATATTAATACAATAAAATATAATATACATGTATAGTAAAATGCCAATAAAAATATTAAGAATTGGATTTACAGAGACCACTTTGTTATTTATATATTGGTGTAAAATAAATTATCGACTAAATTTTAAGGATATGAAAGACACATGTATAAAATGGTTATACACAACATCTGGATATTATGACAAAAGTATAAAGGGGCATTATTTCAATGTTATGCATGACACTGAAGATCCAGAAATTTATTTAAAATATTGTGATAAACTATTGAAATTTTTAAAAGATTCAGATCGTTTAAGTATGTGGTTTCATATATTTACTAATGAAAATAAAATAATTGTTAACAATAAAAATATTATTCAGTTAAAAGATGATTTTAAAAACTATTTAAATTTTAAAGAATTTGGGCACATTTCCAAAGAATTAATCTATAATTTTATAAGTAATAAAAATCTACTAATAATATCTCCATTTTCACCACTGGTTAAACAACAGATAGATTCAGGTAATTGTAAAAAAATTTATGATAATTTTCCATATATAAATAATGTAATCTGTTATCGATACATATATACTTTTTTTAATGACGGACCTCATCAAAATATTTTAGAAACATGTGAAATCTTATTTAACGATATAATACAAACCATTGACGTGTGTGCATATGATTCAGTATTAATAAGTTGTGGTGCATATAGTTGTTTATATGCAGAAAAGTTTTATAATATGGGGAAAAATGTATGCACCATTGGCGGAGAACTGCACAGTTATTTTGGAATAATGAATAACAGAAATAGGAATGACATTTCAACCGGCCAAGAATATTGGATACAAAATATTCCAGATGAATATAAACCAAAAGGATATATGAAAATAGAGGATGGTTGTTATTGGTAATTTTAATTTTATTCGATTTCAATAATTTTACCAGAAAAATTATTTATTTTTTTTTTCAAAATTTCAGTAGATATTTCAAATAATTTATTGTAATTGTCATAAAGGTTCGCACCCCATAATGTGCTTTCGGTATCCATGCATTTAAATTCAAATGGAAGCGTTGTTATAATGGAAAGTTTTTTATTTTTTAAATATTGATCTATAGTATTATTATCAACATTATTATTATGTTCGTCCCATTCAAGTATAGTATCGAATGAAGATTTATTATAAATATTAAATACCATACTCAACATGCGATCAATTTCTATAAAGGTAACACCTTTATATTTATAAATATTAATAACATTAGTTTCAGGTGGTAGATTAGCAATAACTCCAACAAATATATCCCACTTATGTATTTTTTCTAAAAACTCTCGAATTGTATTATACGTGTTATAAAAGTTTATTTTAAATTCACAGTCATCTTCAAATACCGTTATTGAATTTAATCCACATCTTTTGGCATTCCATATAATATTCGTGTAAGAATAACAAGTTCCCATCCATCCGGGTAAAAATTTTATAGCAGGAAAAATTACAAACTTTGGAATAAATATTTGACTTTTAAATTTTTCTATTCTATAAGGTGTTTCTATAAGATGAAGACAATATAATTCATTTTCAGCAACATCATATTCAAATTTATTTTTATTAAAGTTTATTTTATCTTTTATGCTCAATAAATTTTTAGATAATAAATATTTACTATTGTTATGCAGTATTAATTTATTTTTTCTAATAGTATTAATTTGTTTTTCATAATTTTCAGGTATTGAATAATATTCTATTTTTTCTATAAGTTTATTTATGTTGATCAAATCATCACTTATTTCATCAATAAAAATAACTAGATTGTCATATAATTCTTTATTAAACCAATCTTTAGAATGTGGTAATTCAGAAATTATAATCTTATCGTATTGTAAAATTTCATTAATTCTACATGCTTCTAAGGAAGAATCTTTATAATAATGTAAATTTAATATTATTTTTGATTTTCTAATTATACTATCTCTTTCTTTAGATATTTTTCCATAACCAACATTTGTTTTAAATTTATCTGAAAGATTATTTAATATTTTTACTCTGCGTTCATTTGTCGTTCCATAAAAAGCAACGTCATAAACATTGCTTTCATCTGTCGAATTAGTTGAATCGTTTACAGGAGGATCATAATAAAAAGGCATTGGTTGATAAAATATTTTCTTCAAATCTATTTGATCATATTTAATTTTATTCCTAATCGAAAATTCCCATATTATATTACTTGTTTGCAAATCTTTTAAATATTTTAATGTAAAAAAATTAGAGTTCATCTGTTCTACTTGGTATAAAATAAAATTTTTAGGAAGCATTGAATGTAGAGAATCGTTATGAATTATAAGATATAGTTCATTATTCGTTGATTTATTGCACATATCTTCGGTTAGATTGTAAATAACTTTATTATCTATTCCAAATTCAAATAAAAATTTTGAAAAATTTATAGCTATTGATTCAATCATAATAGAAGTAACAATAATTACAATTGGGTTTTGATTTAATGAAGAAGTAATGGATACTATTTCATTTTGTGTTACATGTTTTTGTTTTAGATAGTTTTGTTTTATATATTTTTGATGTATTTTTTTCAACGTCGTGTCATGTTTGTATTGTGCGTTTCGAATCATTTTATTGTTTTTTTTATTTATAAAATTAAAAATATAATTTATGTTAATATCGCTATTGTATTGTGTGAATGTTAAATGTTTATATTAATGTTAATGTTTATGTTAATGTTAAATTTTTAATTTAAATTTAAATATATATAGTATTATATTTAATAAAATTGAATAATATGCATTGGTTATAAATTAGGTTACTACTAGTTGGTTGTTTCAACTAAAATATTCATTTTCCTAAATATATACATTGCATAACGAACCAACAATAGATATAAACAAATACAATACTCGAATTTTAAATGGTTTTCATTTGCACAACGCGATTTAATACCGAAACTCTCCAACAAAATTGCGAGTGGAGACGGCGGCATCAAAAAATGGATGAATGTGTCTACGGTTCTCCGATTCCGATGAAGCACGCCGTTCGTGAGAGCGCGTGGATGATTGTTTTAGAAATGCAGAATGACGCGAATAAAATTGCCGGAATAGGATTAGTGAAAAACAGTCCAAATTTGCCGGGTGTTCCGATTTTACAAGGTAGTAACAGTTCTGGCGGTTGTAAAAAACCTTCGGTATACAAGTGTGGCAACTACAATCGATTTATTTATCAAGGCGCATACAGAATCGATTTGCTTTCGAATGATCCCGATGACATAAAGTTAACGCGGGAAGAAGAGCTTGTTATAAAAATGCTGGAACTCGCGCTATTTTACGGACCGAATCACAGCAAGCGGGGAAAAGGAATTTGTGAACTGCCGAAGCACGTGGCATCTCTCTACGATTTCAAAGAGTGCTTGAAACAGTTGGTTCAGCGGTTTGTTAAAAATAAAAAGGAAAATGATGGAAAGATCGGAAAGATATTATAATAAAATGAGATATAGAGGTTATATAAAGATTATATATTTAACAAAAATAATATAAAATTTTTTATCTATATATATATACGATCATAATAGTAAAAATATAACATTCATATAACAAAAATGTCACTTGCGGCATCTGCAGAAAATACTATGAACATTTTAAAAGTCCAAGTAAATCAAGTAAATGATAATAATTCCGTCGACCACGTCGATTCCGATAAAAAAAATAATAAAGATTTTAAAGAGGAAGACAAAATCTTTTTCAAAAGCACCCTGAATGATTCTGATGACGATGACATGTTTGTTATTATTTTAGAAGAAAACGTAGAAAATAATGAAATGAATGTTGCTGAAGTTGACCCTGGAAAAAAAAATGAGAATGACGACGAGGGTGTAAGTGACGGTGACGACACCAATGTTAAGACCAATATTAAGGATGACAACGTTGACGGTGACACAAATGTTGACGTGACGACGACGACGACGAAACAAGAAAAAATTATAACACACCCCCCCAAACAAAAATACATTGGGATTGAAGTATACACTCACCTGCAGCAGACGTTGGAGTCACAAAAAATGTACCCGCTCTTGCCGTGCAATATGATTTCTTCATTCGCTCGTGTGATGGAATTCGTGGAATATTTCGACATTCCGAGCGAAGAGAGAAAAAAGCTGGTGGTTGATTTAGTAAAGATGTTAGCGTATTCGAATAACGACTACGGGTCGCGTGACTGTTTTGAGTATTTTGTGGAACACAATATGATTGACGATATTATTAAAACGATTGTTGACAGCACAAAGAACCGGTATGACATTAATCGTTTTCCGCACACGAATCGTAAAATTGTGCTGTCGTGTGTTTCGCTGTCCAATAAAATCAAAATTGTAAAACCGAGCGCGAAGATCGAATCCATTTTTGAAGAGTTTAAACTGAACTTGTGCGGGCTCAAGCGTTTTTTCAAGATGAAGGAGAAGGAGGGGTCGAAACAGACGTGAATTTTATTTTATTTTATGCGTCGCTAATGTAGCAGATTAAATCGTTTGACGGTTTCACGTTTGATTTCATGAGCATTTTCGTAATGGATGTATCGATTTTATATCCATTATCAATTAAAAAAGACATGAGTTCTGGGAGCTCGTCCACTGTTAAAAACTGGTGCGGCGACAACGGGTTGCATATGACAAAGATGCACTGCGGATTAAACGCGTTTGAATTGGCACATCCGCAGGCATCTGAAAAAACGTCGAACCGAGACAAGCGCGGGGAACGAACGCGTTTTACGATTTGTTGTAAAGGTCCTTGTGGAAATTTATTAATTCGGATTATTTTTTTATAACACTGGTTTCTCTCATCATAAAATGGAGCGCCGACAAGTGAATACATTATTTTTTTATAGATTTAGATTTATATTATACTTTTGGTTATACTTTTGGTTATACTTTATAGAGAGATTTTTATTTTTTATAAAAAAGTAAAAATATAAATTGATTTTTTTATTTCTATATTCACTGTTGGCAGGGTTTTATCACGAGACAAGAGACAACAGTCAATACAACGCAACAATGAACAGACAGATTAATACAGAACGAGAACGAGTTCAGTATGAGAAAAAAGAGAAAGAATTGGATGAATGGATTGAAGAGCAGAAGGAAAAAGCCCGTCTTGGAGTTGGCCGTTTTGACGTCAGTGGAAGATTAAGATTAGATCCTCCTCAATTTCCTTGTTGATATAATATGATGTTTATGAGCTGCTATGATGAAAAATAAAAATAATAAAAAAAAGAAAAAGAAGTAAAAAAACATTTTTTATTCCTTTTTATTTTTCTATTTTTTATTCCTTTTTATTTTTCTATTGAGAGTGAGAGCGCGCGCTGCTGTGGCTGTGACTCTAATAAAAGTCACACTCCATGACACGCCCAATCTCCTTTTGGAAGCGAACGGCTGAACGGTTCTTCTCATGGAGTCGGGTCCAGTAAGGAGAGGGCTGCTCCTTCTTCTTTTTTCCCTGGGCCGCTTCTGCTGCTTCAGTGGCAACTTCAAAAGCGATGGTTGCAGCTCGAGATGCGGCGGTTCTGTCTCTTTCAGTCCACACCACTGTGTTTTGGTTGCGCGCTTGGCTTCGAGTGATGGCGACATCTGCCATGGATTCGAGAATGGATGCAACTCCACGCGCCTCGTCGTCGGCATACCTTTGCAGCACTTGCTGGCGCTTGGTGAGCTTCTTCTGCCCCTTTTCCATGATGGGCGATGATGACGCCTCCTCTTGTTGCTGCGGCTTTGTGGCGGCGCGCTGCTGCTGCTTTTGCTGCTTTGCGGCGATTCTCTGAGTTCTTCTTTCTGCTTTTTTGGTGGTTTTGGAACGAGTTTGAACTTCATCATCGCTGCTGCTGCTGTCTCGGTCGTAGTTGTTGTTGTAATTGTAATTGGATTCCTGAACTGACTTGTCTTGAATTCCTCTCTTGGCCGCATTCAAGTATTCGGCGGCATTGATGATGTAGTTCCTCTGTTGAGCGGCGGACATATTGATCGTTGTTGATTGATTGATTGAAACACTAATGAATGTAGAATGAGAAAATAAGTTTTCAATTTACATTTTTTACAATATAAAAATCCAAAAAATGACATGAATAAAACAATCAAAATAAACAATTTTTAATTCATTTTATTTTATTTTTTTGAATATATGATTTGAGATCGCGCATATACGTATGATACGTATCATCATCCGTATCCGTAACACCTTTCAAATAAATTACATTTCTATAAAAATTAATGGCGTCGTCCAAGGATGGCGGTCTTAGAGAAACATCCTCATATATTGCATTCAATTCTGCGCGCGCTTGTTCGTGGTTATATGTAAAAAGTGATTCATAGAATGACACATTCAAATAATTGATCATATTTGCCATAAGCGTTGTTATAATTCTATCAGGATTGCACTGATTGGGTTCTTCGATAAGATCGGTCATTGCATCATCATGTATGAAATATAGTTTACTTTTTATATCCGTTTTTTATATCCGTTAAAAAAAGTTTGTTTTTTGTTTTTTGTTTTTTGTTTTTTGTTTTTTGTTTTTATTTTTTGTTTTTTGTTTTTATTTTATTATAACTTTGAGTTTGAGGGGGTGTTGAGGTTTTAAATGAATGGTTTTAAATGAATGGTTTTAAATGAATGGTTTTAAATGAATGTTATTAGTTTTGAACGCCTCTCTTCAAGAACTCTTCATCATCTTCGGAATCTGTGTCTCCCCACATTTTCTTAACTTGCTGTTTTTTTTTGAGTTCAGGAGAGGAAACTGGTTTCGGTTTGAAGGAGATGGGCGGAAGAAGAGGGGCGCTCGAGATTGCAGTTGGAACAACGATGGAGAAGCGCGAACGTGCGCGTTGTAGTTCTGGTTTTGATACCGCAACAACTGTTGACTTGGTTGAAATGCTGCTGCCGCCTGCTGCAATTGAAGCCCAAGAGGATGATGATGAAGCAGACGAAGGTTTTGGTGGTGGTGGGAGGGGTTCATCATCACTGTCGATATCGACATCGCTTTCAACATTGTTGTTAAGTAGTAGTCCGAACGGGTTATTTTTCTTGTTGTATTTCACCCCCAGTTTTTGCAGCGCAACTGGCGAGTGAACAGGAGAAGCTTCCGCCGGCAATTCGCGTTTCAATTGTGGCTCATCGTTTTCAAAACGACGGACTGAAGAAAGGTTGGGAAGGGGAGGGAATGCGACCGATTTTTTTGTGGATGTGGATGTTGTTTGAAGCTGGTCCGCATAAACAATGCGAGGAGCGGGTCTGTATTGTTGTTGTTGTTGTTGTTGTTGTTGGTGTCTGATGGGAGGCAAACGAATTGAATGAGGGGGGTAGCGAACATCGTCGTCAGCCATGGCATAACGGGGTTCTTTTTGGACGATGGTTGATGATTTATCACGACAGTAGCTTGATGTGTGCCCTGGAACGCCACAAATCAAACATTTTTGAGCAAGAAGCGTTGGACAAACGACGTTTCCGTTGGGACCGGGTTGGTCCTTGACGAAATGAGAAGTGTATGCATCAGTCGGAAGACCCGCATCATAACACACCTTGCAGAAGGGTGTAACTGCTGCTGCTGAACCATTTCTGCGTGTAAAACTCATTGTATATTGATTGGTATATGTGAAACTTGTAAGGAACTTGTAAGGAACTTGTAAGGAACTTGTAAGGTAGCTTTGAATGAAACACTGATGAATATAAAATAGAAATAAAGTTTTTCAATTTACATTTTTTTCATTGATTTTTTCATTGATTTTTTCATTGATTTTTATTTTATGACTAAAAACTAAAAATAATATTAAGAGAGAGTATAACAAGTAAGTTGAGTAAAAAAAAATAAATAAAAAATGGTTACCAAAAAAAACTCATCCATAAGAAATAAAACGAAAAGAACAAAAATAGGGAATGGATCCGGATACAGTCATTCCAATATTGTTTGCACATTTTTAGAAATGCTGAATATGGTAAAATTGCATCATTGGAAAACTTACAGTTATTCTACACACAAGGCGACCGACGAGCTGTATTCCGATCTGAATTCGAATGTGGACGCGTTTATCGAAGTGTTGCTTGGAAAAGAAGGAACGCCGCGCATAAACCTCGCGCACACCAAGTCGTTGCCGCTTTACGATTTCAGTTCAATCGGTCCATTCAAACAAAAAGTTGTGCAATTTAAAGTTTATCTTGAGAACATGTCCAAGTGTCCCACGCTGATGAACAACTCGGACCTTTTAAATATAAGGGACGAACTGCTTGGAAATTTAAACAAGTTTACTTACTTGTTGACGTTGAAATAAAATTGCATTGCAAATTCGATTCGTTTTGTGTCACTGATTTTTTTATTCCTTCTTTTTAAAAGGAATAAAAAGGAATAAAAAGTTATTGAAATGGATGAAAATCAAAACGCGGCCGAGAGAGTAACGGCCGAGAGAGTAACTGGAGAAAATGCGACTACGAATACTATAACCATTCCGCCGGTCGTTCATATGATTTGGTACGGCGTGGACGCACCCAGTCCGCTTCATCACCCGAATGAAAAGTATAGGCGCGGGTACACCAGCATTGTAAAAAACTCCATGTGCGAAATAAAGTTGTGGACCAAAAGCGACTGCGAATACTTGGTGATGCAGCGGTATCCCGAATATGAAGGCATATATCGCGCAGCCAACAATATTATGAAATATGACATTATGCGCTATTTGATCGTGCATCATTGCGGCGGCACGTATTTGGATGCTGACATTGTGCTGAAAAAACCGCTGGCAAATATAACTGCAAATGAATGTTTTTTTATAGAAAACATTGTTCCATTAAGCAGAAACAATCCGGGATACTATGAGCCGATACGGAAAGGTGTTCTCGAACACCCGATTCGAATTGCCAATTATGCATTTTCATCGAAACCCAAAAATCCGATCTTTTTAGAGTTTTTAGCAGAGATACGGCGGCGCATGTACATTCAACCTGCGCCAAAACGTGACTACGACGTGCTGTATTTGACTGGACCGGACGTGGTGACGAGCGTGATACAAGCCGCGAAAAAAACGCTTCCCATAAACGTGGTTTCAAAACTTGTATCCAACGGCATTATTCAACACACGTGCGCTGGCGAATGGAGAAATGCGCGCGCACGCGCATAGCAGGTAGTGGTGGGGTCATGATGGCATTCATGGCAATGATGGCACCGGTTGCAACTGTTTCAGTTTTTTTAAATTGTTACTGGACCATATAAAGTCCATTCCAAACATAAATATCAACACGCACATGTTGAATAAATCTAGCAAGCTTGAAACGTTGAATAAGTATGAATTACAAACACTTATCCAGATTGGAAACCTAACAATGAGTGTATATAGTAAACGATAAACCAGTTGGTATTTGAATGTGTTTATAAAATAAGCAAACGTGACTCCTTCCGCCATAATAATAACTGATATAAAACCAATCATATATTCATAATTTAAAACACCCCATAATATACATACGATGTGGTGTATAAGTAAATCATATCTTTTACAACAAGTTTTTAAATCATAAAAAATGTATGCAAGAAAATATAATGCAATAAACTTTAAATAATAACCATAATCATTTTCATTATAATAGACATCGAACATATGAGATGAATTTGAATTTGAATATATTTTTTGAATTGGATTTTCAACATCAAGTAATAATGTTCCGCCATAATGTATTGTATTTTTCAAAGATAATAAAGCGAGAGACGTGCAATGAAATGCTCTGAAAATATTTTGGTTTACAATATATGTTTCACTTACCTTGAAATAAAATAAAAAAAATAATAATTCTGGTAACATTTCTGCTAGATCTTACTATTTTTATTTAATTTATGTTATGTTAATATTTTTAATATTTTTAATTTACATATTTTATAAAATAAATGTTAAATAATCGAATCAATTATAAAGAAGATAGGGCAGCAAATATAACAAGATAATTAAAGTAATAATATTCGTATTTAAGTTTGCACCGGCAAGGTATGATGCGACAAGTGCCGCCATAATCATCATGCCGCCGTCTGCAAGTATTGCCTTGTAAGACACCTCATTTGCGTAATCTTTAAATGTGTCCAACATGCGATTGGTTCCTCTTGGAACGCTTTTAAAAAATACATAAAATGATACGTCGTGTATAAACTGTACAAGTAAAGCCAGTGCTATAAACTTAAAAATTGAAAATTCGGTAAAAATGTAATAATAAATTGCTCTAACAATAATGAGACCGATGAAAATAATTAAGATGTCGGCAACTACCGCCGATAAATTATAATCTTCGTACCACTTTCTCAACACGCGAGAATCAATGACTCTCGTATTGGATAAAATAATTACAAACAAATCGGTAAACAGCACACCATTCAGCAACGGTAAATAGTCACGAGTGTTGTTAAAATTTGCAATGTTTGAAAATGACATAATAATTTTTGTATGTTATAAATATTGTATAGATATAAATATAGATAAATATAGATAAAATTGAATAAATACACAATATTTTGAAGTAAAAATGAAATAAAACTGTTATGCACGCAACATACATTCGGCGTTTTATGCATTATTCAAAATATTGTTTAAATCTGTAAAATATTTTTTTGAAATATAAACCAATGAACATATTGTTAATGTTGTTTGATTTTTTGACATCTGTCTTAAATGTTATACATACGGATGTTTTGTTATTTTTTTCAACAACTTTTAATTTAATTTTTGACACATGTAAAAAATCTTTGCCATATTTTTTTTTTATATCAGAGTGATATTCATTATTTTCATTTTCATTTTTTTGACTCGTAATAATGCATTTATTTTCTTTGAAATTGTATTTTAACGAAAAGTAAATATTTATTATTTTATCCACTTCTTCGCCATCCGCTTGATCGCTATTTTTTAATGTCATGAAGACGCTATGAACGCCATCATTTTCGGTGACAGTAATTTTATCAATGACGTCCGGATTTAATGCAGACAGTAGTTCAAAAAGTTGTCCATTTTTTAACACATTTATAACCGTATCTTCGCCACCTTTTAAATTAATATTGAATGAGATTTTATACTCATTATTGTTATTTTTTTCCAAAGTAATATTTTTTTCATTACAAATTGTAAACCAATCGTCAGTATCGTCCATTAAAAAATGTTTTAGATATTATCTTTTAATATGGAGAGAATATTATTGTTTATATTACAATATTAATACAAAAAAATAATAAATAAAACTCAAAAATAATAAATAAAACTCAAAAATCATAAATAAAACTCAAAAATAATAAATAAAACTCAAAAATAATAAATAAAACTCAAAAATTTGAAAAAATTATATTTTTATTCTAAACATTTTTAATCCATTTTAATACTTTTACTCATGAATGTTTTTGTTAAATTACTCATATTCATATTGTTATTGACATATTCGATTGTTTGAAGTCCCGACATTGATGATAAGAATAGTTCGCACACATTTGTTTTTAATTCCACATTTTCTAAAGACATGATTTTGTTTATTATTTTAATAATCATATTTGTTGAATAATCATTATATCGTATAAGAGATTCAAGTTCTTTATCTTGACTTACTTGTTCGTAAATTCGTTCGTGTTGATTTTTATCTGAGCAAACGAAACGAATAGAGATCTTTAAAATGTTATAAAATGTATTTACATTATTATTATTATTATTATTGGATGTAGTTAAAAACATAATATCAAATAATTTATTACTGTCTTCGTCGGTTAAAAAATGCACGATTCCAAAATCAATAATTCCTATTTTATTACCATCATCCATTATGATTATATTTCCCAAGTGAAAGTCGCCGTGTAAAACATTGTGTCGGAATAACGAATCGAAAAAAAATGATTGTAAAGGTTCAATATTTTTTCTCAATTTTTCCAAAGGCACATTTTTTGCAATGGGTCCTTCCAGATACTCCATGATTATAACTTCATTGAAAGTTTCTGTAAAATGTGTGTAAATGCAAGGGACAACAATATTCTTTTTATTTATTAAATTACTTTTAAATATGAGTGCATTTTTCACTTCATTATGAAAGTCGCATTGACGCAATAGAATGTCAGTATTATTTTCAATAAATTTTTTAAAATTTAATTTAATATAACATTCAACGATCTTTTTTATAACCGGATTTCCAAATAAATGTAAAAGAACATCAATGTCTTCTTTGATTTTATTTTTAATATTTGGTCTTAAAATTTTAATTATTATGGGAACATTGTTTAACTGTGCTTTGAAAACGAGTGATACAGTGCCGCTGTTGACCGGGGTGTAGTCGTCATTTTCAAAAATTAGAGTTTCATTTCGAGAACCCGCATACTGCATTACGTTTTTAATAACTGAAATAGAATGTTGCAACTCGTGTGGTGTATAAGGAACCTTATTGCTAAACGTGCTGAAATAATTTTTTAAATTATCATTGTCTTTGATGTTGGCGTCATTATAAATTTCTTGAATCCCCCATTGAATAACCTTTGTAAAAATATAATTTTCATGCGTTAATGAATTGCACGCGGAAATGACGGCGTCTTCAAAGGTGCAAAAGTGAAGTTTATATTTAACAGCATTGTAAAGTGAATATGAAAAAATATTGAACATTTTTATTTTCTTCCTTGCTTCATTTAATATAGTTGTCATAAATGTAACCATTTATTATACGACAATAAAATAATAATAATAATTAAACCCATTCATTATTATTATTATTATTTACAATTTGCCATTTTTTTATTTACCGCATTATTATAACTAATAACCACCTTATTCATAAAATAAATCCCATTCCATAATGTAATAGCAGCTGTAAACGTGTATCCAAATCTTTCAAAATCACTAGTCAAAAGTGTTTTGTTATAAATATTGTATACGAGAATTGTTAGAACCGCGTGAGACGTGCACCCTGGACATCGAATCCATAAATTAATCCAACTGTTTATTTTTTTTTCAACGATGGGTTCAATTTTATTGTTTTTAACCAAAAATAGCAGAAAATAATCAATCATTCCGGGAAGCCCCGTCGTAAAAAATAGCGAGTAGTTAATGAGACGACCCGTGTGAAATTGATGGGCTGTTGAAAGAGCTGCGCCCATGAGTATGTGATGCAGCCAGTCATCAAATGTAAACTTGTAGCGATATACAAAGACATGGTATACGTGCAATGAATACGTAATAATGGATGGCAAAATATTTACATTATTTGTTAAAACAGAATTGAAATTTGTAAATGTTGAAATCAAATCGTTATACGTTAAATATGCAATGAACGCGTTATTTAAACCATGAATCAAATAATATTTTCCTTCGTATCTTTTTCCGATTAGCGCATCGACGCCAACATAAAATCCAAAAAAACTAAAAAAGTAAAACAAACTCATAGTATTATCAAGTCCGCCGCCGTTTCCGTTTGTATTATAATAATTCATAGTGGTATTGGTATTGTAGATAGCCGCTTTTTACATACATGACATAAATAAATTATATTTATATTCTTTCTTTTATAGATTATCAAAAAATAAAATAAAGAATAATAACTGAATGTTATCTTCTTGAATGTTATCTTGTATTCTGTTCTGTTGTAAACTCTTATTTTTTTATTCAAGCACACTCTTTACGCAAGCGTTCTTTTACGATTTCAATGTATTCGGCTTCAATGTCGATTCCTATAAATTTTCGACCCGTTTTAACGGCTTGAACGATTGTGGACCCCGATCCGCACATCGGATCTAGCACTAAACCGCCTTCCGGACAAAACACACGGATAATGTCATGCGGAATTTTATCTGGAAACACCGCCGGATGTTTTCGTTTCAGCGGATTCTTGTCTCCGCCGTTTGCGTAATCCCATATCGTTCCCGGACATTTTGTGTCGTTGATAACAACTTCTTTACTCTTGAAGGTGGTTCCGTCTGTTTTTCTGGAAGCGCACCCCGTCATACTTTTCCCGGCATGTTTCGACGGTATTTTTATTGGCGTCTTATCAAAATACTGCGGTTTGGCGCCCTTTAAAAAGATGTGAATGTATTCATGATCCACTCGAAATCTGCGCCCCCACCACGCGCCTTCACATCCCAGCTTTTTATAAATACACGTTTCAAACAACTTGAACCCAACGACGTCGCAATGCGAAATTGCCGTGCGAAATGATGTTAGCGACTTGCCGTAATTTTTCGTTTGGTCCTGTATCACCATAACATATATTCCGCCGTCTTTTAAAACGCGGAACACCTCTTTGCCGAGCTCCGTCAAATCCAGTTTATAATTCCCCTTGTACGCTCTCAAATCATCATATGGTGGCGAAGTAATCGCCACATCGATGCATCCGCTCTGTATTGTTTTCAATACATCTATACAATGTCCAACAAATAACTTATTTTCGTGCGATTGTTCTGGTTGTGGTGGTTGCGGTTCTTCTTTTTTCGCATTTGCTTCCATTTTTTTGTCAGCGAATCGGTGAATATTGTTGTTAAAATGAACAAAATTCAATTTTTTAATATAAAGCCAGTTTTCAACTTGTCCTTTTTCAACTTGTCCCATGCCTGTGATCGTGCTTGGCCATGTTGCAGTCCCCGCATAACCATCCACGAAAAACGTTGAGAATTGCATCATGGTCGCGATGCCAGTTTCTAGGTTGTTCCGCCGCCCCCCACGCCCTTTTACAATTTGGACATATGGATCCGGGTTGCGGCTTATCGCCAATTTCATTATTGAGTTCCGCTTTTTTTAACGTGCTCTCTCGCTCTTGTTTCATAGTTTTATCGCATGAGTTGCAAAGCGCATTGCTTCGCATTAAATAACCATTTTTATCCACTCGACTTTGATAGTATTTAAAATGATCGCTTCCTTTGAGGTCGCGACATTTACTGCATTCGTGAAGTCCCGGCGGTTCGCCTTTGTGTAGGATGAATCCTTTAATATCTGGACTCGAAGCCAATACTTCTTCCAGTCGTTTTAATAAATTTGCACCACCCCCTATAATTGCTGTGCTAATGGTGTTACGAGTCATTGCTGCAAGTTAAACCTTTATCTCGGACAATTTCAATTTTATATGAATATGCAAAATGAATTTAAATGTATACCATATAATATATATAATATAGCTGCAAAAAAAACGTTTTTCATATGCCAAAATCAAATTTTAATCAATTTCTAGATGAATGCGATACAAAAAATGAAACATTATATAACAACAATAACACAAACAATAAAATCAGTTTTGAAAATCGGCCATCTTCGAATTCAACTCAAGGTGAATGCGAAACTCAAAAACAAAACGCGAATGCAAATGCAAATGCGAATGCAAATGCGAATGCAAATGCGAATGCAAATGCGAATGCGAATGCGAATGCGAATTCTTCAAACAGTTCAAATACAAATAGTTCAAACATTTTTTTATCAAAAAGTGTAAATAGTTGTCAAAATAGATTTTCAATGAAGAGGTTCGGCGGCGACACAAATGCAATTTCGTCAAACCCATTCGGCAAGAGTAATAACAATAATAACAATAACAATAATAACAATAACAATAATAACAATAACAATAGTAACAATAACAATAGTAACAATAATAACAATAACAATAGTAACAATAGTAACAATAACAATAGTAACAACAATAATAACAATAACAATATAAATGTGAATATTTTTAAAAAGACGGATTCATCTTCCTCATCTTCCTCATCTTCCTCTGTTTTATCCATTCAAATAAACGATGAGACATTTCCATCACTCGCACCACCACGTATTTCAACAAAGGTTGGAAATGGAAACGGAAACGGAAACAACAGTTCTGTTCCAAAAAAATTCAAGAATTTTAAAGATGCAATTAATGCTTCTTCTGTTTCTGTGCCCGAAGAACAGGCGGCGGTTATTTCTCCAACGAAAAAAAAACAAATAAAAGCGCTTCAAGAATTACAATCATTTAAAACAAACCATCACTGTCTTCCTCGTCTTCCTCATCTTCCGCGTCTTCCTCCGTCGTTGTTGGACGACGATGATGATTTTGAAAATGATAATGATAACGGCGGCGAATGTGATTACAATTATAGGTGTTATAAACCCAAACCTACAAAAAAACAGTATACTAGTAATGACTACGACGACAGTGACGATTAGTTTCGTTTTTGCATGCGACTTCTGCCACGACTTCTGCTGCGACTTCTGCCACGACTTCTGCCACGACTTCTGCCACGACTTTTGTTACCGCGACGTTTTTTAGGAGGAGAGGGGAACAACGGTGGATCATCATCTTTTGTTTCCCACGCTTCTTCGTCGATTTGTTCAATGGCATCGGTATCGGTAAGTGGTTTTTTTCTAGAAGCTTCTATCATAAACCGAGTAACGTTTTCTTCAAAATTTGTGTATTTGGTTGGGGTTGGAATTCCGCGTTTCCTTCTTATGTCTATTGCATTCAAATCCTCATCATCTGGTTCATAATCGCCGATTTCGTACTGTTTGTAACCATCTTTTTCTATAAGTTCTTTCCACTTCCTTGTCCTCGGCGTATTCGGCGTAACAACCACTTTTTGAGGAGGGCCAAGGTTATGATATTTTTTTCTCTTCGAATGAGTGCGGGTCTGATCCGACGTGGGATTGCGTCGTCTCCTTTTCGGACTTCCTTTTATATTTATTCTATATTTATCCATGCTATTTCCTTAATTTTAATGAATTAATATATATATATTATCGTATATATTATTATTGGTTTTTTTAATATTTTTTTACATTTTTTTACAATTTTCATAATCACGAATATTATAAAAATTGAATATTCAAACCAATATAAATAGAACTCAACATATTACGTATAGCACAAACAAGAGAAACAACAGAAACAACATTTCAAATAAAACAATGACCACCACCAACACCAATACCTATACCAATACCAATACGACCGCCACCAATACGACGCAACAAAATAATTACGATGACAGCGGCTCTTTTGATGTCAATAATACAAGTCAGGTTAGTTTATGCAACAGCAAATACATGCATATTACTCCGCACAGTTACATTTTGTGCATTCCGCGCCTTCCTTATACTACAACGAAAATGGACGTTGCGAGGGCAGTCGAGTATGAAATACTGAAATCAGGAAAGGGGAAAATGAGCGACATTCAAGATTTTAAATATGTGCAAAATGTTACGTTTGTTCGAGCATTCGACCAATTTACATTTAATGCACTTACGACTTCAAAGTCGTCGTTGTCGTCGTCATTGTTGGGAGCTGCTTCCGCTGGGTCGTATGACCCTTGGTATAAGATTGCCACGGTGAAGATTGATATTGTTCCCAGTTATGACGAATATGCCGTTGAATTTTATACGACTGGCGAAGACGCGTTTTATAGTGGCGTTTGCAGAGGCGACATTGTTATTAATTCGTGGAGCGACGCGTTCTTTCTTGCGCATCCAAGAAATTATTTTCAACCGGCGCTTAACGCTGCGCCCAAGTCCGAGAAAAAAGAAGTTTGCGAACACCAGGGCGGTGCATTTCACACGTGGAAGAACGAATTGAAATTGAAACATTTGGAGCGTAAAGTGAAAGAATACGAAAATACCATTCGCCAGAATGACCTGGACGCTATTGTATATCAAAATACGATCAACGATTTTGCTGAAAGCATGCGATTTTTGACGAGGAAAATGTCGCATTCTCCAGATTTGCACGGACTAACTTGTAGCAGCAACCAGGTCGTATCCTATATTTCCGCTCTCAACAATCGTTATGCCAGAGTGTGCATTTCAGACACCTCATTTTTGGAGGTGAATCGAAACATGAAACTGAAACAAATGAACGGTCATGTCATCAATGCATGCGACGACTGCGATGCGTGTCAAGAACTGATTCATTCCATTGACCATACACGCGCCGAAGACCGCGAACAAGTATTTACTGAAATCGAAAAAATGGTTTGCAGAGTCAATAAGAACGTTCAGAAATTCGAAAAACTGCACCTCCATGCAGAGCGTTCATTATTTGGACTAAGAAACCGAAGAGTATTTGAGGACTTTGGCGCGTATTTGAACACGGCACTCGAAATCGTGGAAGAAGTAACATCCCGCGTAAGCACATTTACACAAGATTTGGAATATGCGAGATGCTACGGACAACTCTATTATAACCACCACACATCATCGGCGTCGTCAACTGTTGGTTACAATTATGACTATTCCGAAGATGCTGATAAAGTTGAGGATGACAATGAGGATCAGGATGCTTCTGTTTATGGAACAATAGATTCGACGCAGAAAATGTTGCAGTATTTTGATGAGCATCACCAAGAATTGTATAAGGAACAACAACAGCAACAACAACAACAGCAACAACAACAACAGCAACAACAAGAGGATCCCACTCCAACATTGAAGTTGGACGCTAGCAGTTGCGCATATCATGAAGAAGCTGTTATTATCGAAGGCGAATGCGAAAGCGAAGAAGGTGTAACGAAGAGTGACAACAAGGTGGAGGAGACCGTCGTCGCCGCCGCCGCAACCGCCCAAGAAACGCGGCAAAGTAGAAAGAGTGGTTGGTTGTCATGGTTTTAAATTAGACGAATTGTGTATCAGAAAATAAAATAATTTAGAAAATTGTGGTAAAAATATATATTTAATATTATTTCATATATATTTTTTATTTTTTTCGTATAATATATTATAAACTCTTGTTCTTTATAATATGAATACAAACATGTTTAGAAGTTACTGCACACCTGCAAAAATATATTTATCAATTGCCGCAGTATATTGCATTATTCAGCTTTTTACCGCTCCAATTATTTTTGTCCTTATCAATTTCGGTTTTGCGCTTTTATGGGCGTTTATTCTGCATTGGTTTTGTAGAAAAGGATTCAGCTCGGTATCTTGGTTCCTCGTCCTTCTCCCGTATGTTGTAATGTTATTCCAAGCGCTAGGATTTATTAGTTTCAACAGTTACACAGTTCTGGCGAGAAGGTAGAATAATGTTTTTTATTATTTTATCTATTTTATTCATTTTATTATTTGATCTAAACCGCTGCTTAGTTCAATTCAATATTTTTTTAATAAAGTCATTATTGAACAGTTTCGAGTTTGAATGTAAAATTTGTTTAGCTATATTGCATTGAAGCATGTTTAATGAATTTTTTTTTGAAACGTTGAACATCTTATCAATGCTGTTTATGTATTTAAACAACGCGTTCTGTCCTTCTTGATATTTTTTTGTATTAAAAAATCCTTCGTGTAAAGTAACATGGTTTGATATTTTACATGCAGTTAAACACTTATCTGAAAAATTTCGATATAAAACGTTGATTTCATTATTTGGAACCATAATCGTTGTGTCTTCAAAAGCGATTTCTTTTAAAGGAAATAATTCGCTATTATATATGTACTGATTTGGAAATAACTCATTCATCCACCACATCGAGTCGCCTTGATCCGATAAAGGTCCGCAAAATTTTATGGTAATTTTATTGTAATTGTCGCATACAAAAATATCCATAACCGTCGTTTCTTCGGAATTGTTATCATTATCATTAATGTCGTCTTTAGGAAGATACACTTTTAAACCGCACATGCTTTCATAATACTTCAAAACCGGATGTTTATCCAGTTTCTTCTTTACTTTTTTCAAATCTGACAACATGATCGAAATGTCAATATCGTTGTCCCATGGAATGAACCCGGAATGTCGGACAGCGCCCAGCAAAGTCCCGCCGCACGCCCAGTAACCAACTCTGCACTCTTTCGCAAATTCATTCCACAACTTTAAAATCTTTAATAATTTTTTGAATATTTTTTTTTTATTTTCATCGACTTTGTATTCATAATGCTTTTCGTCGTGTTTAACAATGTTTTTGTCATCATCATGTGTTATTGAATTTATTTTTATTTTTTTGTTGTTTCTAAATATTTTATACTTTAAATGCATGATTATAAAACCAATTAATAACAGAAAAATTATTCTATATAATATTAATATTATATGATATTATATGATATTATATGATAATATTATATCCTATATTACTTATAGGTTACTTACATGTTTTTACTTTTATAAATAATCACATAACTTATTAATATTTTTAAATGTTTTTAAAATAAATTTATTAAATATTACATTTTTTTTACCATAATTCATCTTTTCTTCTATTTTTTTTGTTACTTTATATTGTATCGATATAAACATAATAGTTCTGGGAACATTCAACGTGCGTTCGATTTCATATATTTTTTTTAAATATTTGTACCTTAGTTCCATTATTTTTATAGAACATATCTCGTGAACATCTATATGTTTTGCAATTTTACATGAAGTTAAACATTTTTCCGAGTAAGTTCTAAATAATACATTTTTTTGAATGTTTGGAATCGCGATTGTTGTGTCTTCAAAATCAATAATTTTTAAAGGGTATAACTCGTTTTTGTAGATACGTTCGTTTGGGAAACAATCATCTATAAACCATGTTGGTTCGTGGCGTTTCGATAAAAATCCGCAATATTTTATTGTAGTTTCATCATAATAATCGCATACAAAAATATCCATGAATGGAAAATCGTGGTCGCGGTAACGCACTTGGAGCCCTTGTTCGCATTCACAACATGTTAAAAATGGATGTTCTTCAAGTTTTCTTTTTACCGTTTTGAAATCTGGTAACATAATTGAAATGTCAATGTCGTTGTCCCAAGGTATAAACCCAGAATGCCGCACAGCGCCTAATAGTGTGCCACTACACGCCCAGTATTCAACTCCACAATCTTTTGCCAATTCATTCCACAACTTTAAAATCTTTAATAATTTTTTAAATATTTTTTGTTCTTTGTCCCCAACTTTGTATTCATAATGATTTTCATCGTATTGAATAACATGTTTATCGTTGTTATGATCAATTCCCTTTATTTTTATTTTTTTTTTATTTCCAAGAATATTATATTCTAAATAAACCATTTTATAATATACTCCCATAAAAATAAAAATAATTTTATTTCTTCGAAAATGAAAGTCGTAACGATTCTCTGAAGTCATTAACTCTTTCCTTTACCGTTTTTCCAACTTTTTTAATACCATTAAATAATTTTGACTTCTTCGGTTGTCTAGCATCTTCGTCGTCGGAGCAATCTTCGTCGTCGGAGCAATCTTCGTCGTCGTCATCGGAGCAATCTTCGTCGTCGTCATCGGAGCAATCTTCGTCGTCGTCGTCGGAGCAATCTTCGT
>Ga0214919_10000846_pt1 | contig 51961 bp, 57 predicted proteins | sample LL1503_MetaG_FD_177994 | JGI IMG/M metagenome (GOLD analysis project Ga0214919, IMG submission 177994) | Freshwater microbial communities from Lake Lanier, Atlanta, Georgia, United States - LL-1503 | ecosystem: Environmental > Aquatic > Freshwater > Lake | place: USA: Georgia | collected...
TTATAACTTTAATCCATTTTTTGGAAGAAAAAAATATGTTAGAAATATTTACTATATAAATGGAAAAGAGAAACATAAATATTCAGTTGTATTTAATGAAAAACATGTACGTTTTTGTAAAGACGGAAATTTTATAAATTCGCATTTATTATAGTATAAAGACATATACATGTATTTTATAATGAGGTATGAATGTGCAACTGCATCCATCGGAATAAGAATTATATTATCCGAACTTGTATTACAAATAAATGAAATAAATTTTGATTTAATAAAAGAAATGTTAAATAGTGGATTTGTTGAAGATGAGGATGACTACTATAATGACTCGTGTATTAACATTATAGAAGAATGCAATAAATTAGGAAATTATGAGGTTGTTAAAAAATATTTAATAGAAAGGTTCAAAGAACTCGGAGCCATCGATTTTGGTGGGGTTTTATTTGATAGACCATTTTTACTGCCTATAAAAGTAATATTGGAAAATGATAGATGGGGATATGAAAGAAATTGTACGAATGCTATTTCAAGACCTGTTGATCTTGATTTTGATGTTGATTTGTCTATAAGTACAGAAAAATACAAAGAAATTGAAAATTTTAAAATTGTTTTTATAGTAAAACAGAGTGGTGGTTAGACCAAAAAATGTAAATATTCGTAAAAATGAAAACAAATATTTACTCAACTCAATTATAAAACATGACACTTTCTGGAAAAGAATTTAACGAAATATATTCGTCTATGCATTTTTATAAAATTCTAAATACGGATTGTAAACATCATGGATATCAATACAAAGACGGATTGAATATAGATACTCAACCTTTCAATCCTTCTGAGGTGTGTCAAGGAGGCGGATTGTATTTTACCGAATTAATGAAATTGCCTCACTGGCTAAAATTCGGTATTTACATGTGTAAAGTAACTATACCAGAAAATGCCAAGGTTTGTGTTGAATACAATAAATTTAAAGCAGATTGTTTTATTTTAGATATGAATAACAAAATACTTATAGAGGATTTCCATCTTTGGCAAGATTCTGTCTTTTGTCTACTTGCTGTTATGGAAAATGGTCGTGCTTTAGAATTTGTCAAAAAACAAACCGAACATCTATGTAAACTATCAGTTTTAGAAGATGGTGAGAATGTAAGATTTGTTAAAGACCAAACCGACATTATATGTAAATTGGCTATTCGCAAAGATGATAATCTACAATTTGTCCTCGAACCAACAGAAGACGTATACAAATATGTTGTTAAAAAGAATGGATATGCCTTACAATTTATTAAAAATCAGACAGAAGAAATGTGTAAATTAGCGGTTGAAAAAAATTCTCATGCGTTAAAATATGTCAATAATCAGACTGATGAAATATGTAAAATAGCTGTTCAGCGTAATGGTCTAATTTTGAGATTTGTCGAAAAACAAACCGACGAGATTTGTAAATTAGCGGTTCAACAGAACGGACTAGCTTTAGAATTTGTCCATAATCAGACTGATGAAATATGTATATTGGCGGTTCAACAAAATGGACTAGCTTTAGAATTTGTCCGAAATCAAACAGCAGAAATATAAGCTAGGCTTTTTCGTATGAATACATACAAATTATTTGTTTCCAGATTTACCCTTGATTTAAAATGGGACAAATTATGAGTAAGTTTTTCTAATTTCTTTCGTATTTCAGTTCTACTTTTATAATTTTTGTAACATCGCGCCATGTTTTACCAAAATTATTAATTTTATTTTCTACAATAGATTTATATTTTCTTTCGGAAGTTGGTTTATTGAACGCACCGTTATATATAACGATTGGTTCTGTTAGAGGGGTTAAACATTTTTTTATATACTCATTCAGTTTAATTTCATAGTCGTCTGCATCTTCGTCATAATGATGATAATAATATCCCCTTTCTCTACATAGTTCAAGACGCAAATAGTCATTCTCATTATAATAAATATGTAACATTTTCACAGTATAATAGTCGCAACCCATAATAGTAATATTATATTTATGTGTTTATATATTTTTATTATATATTTTATTGTATTTTATATGTTTTTATAATAAAATATTCATTCGATGAAAAATATGCAAAATTTAAGAAATAACCAATCTTACTTTTTTTGTTTTTCTTTTGTCTACTACTTTTGGTTTTTTCTTTTTAGTTATTGTAATCAACTCATCTGAAACAGGACTATCGATGACTAATCTTTTTTTAGGTTTTGGTATAATTGTTTCAGGTTTTTTTTCTTCATTCTGTTCCACTTTCTGTTCTTCCACTTTCTGTTCTTCTAGCGCATTTTCTTCTGCGATTCTTGGTTCAGCCGCAGCCTTCTCATTCGTATCTTCTTGCAAACGTAAAATCGGTTTCTTTTTTACATATTTAGTAGTTGGTTTTTTTGTAAAATCATTCAAATAAGTTGAAATACTTTTTTTATTTTCAAACGCTTCTTTGATAACATCTCCGTATTTCAAACTATCCAGAGGAATAACAAAGTCGTTCTTTTCATTCAGAATGACTTTTAATAATGGAGCAATCTCATTCTTCAATCCTGGAATCAATATAAATATAAAACTCGCATCCTGGTCACCATAACAAACAAATGCATGTCTCTCATAATTTGTTTGTAAGATATATTTTTGAGAAATAAAAATAGTAGGTATTTTATATTTTTCTACTAATATCCATATATCGAATGGCGTTAAAAAATAATTGTCCGCATAAATAAAATTTTCGAATGAATTATTCTCGGCTTTTACTTGTTCGCCCATCTTCTTCTTACCTTCTAAAATAAGAATATCCAATATTTTGTCCATGTTATCTGGGTTTAATTCAAACAACTTTTTATATTCATCCAACAAAGTATGTTTGATTTGATTGATTGAGAGAGAAACATTTTTTGCAATATCTATAAATAATTGAAAATTACACAAATTATTTTTTCCATAGCTGGAATCTTTAAAATTAGAAGGAAAACGCGTTTTCCATATGGTAGAAGATATTCGGTTCTCTTCTTTCTCGCAATTTTCTGGTTTTTCTTTACCGAAATCTAAATCTGTTATTACATTACTATATGGTTTTGATATTTGTGGGTTCATTTCATCATATGATTTATGAAGAACATAATTATTTGTAACAGAAGGAACAAACGTCTCAAAATATTCTTGCGTAATCAACGACTGCAACAAAATAATTTCATTCTCTCGCAGATTGTATTTGATGTTTCCAAAAGTCAAATAAGATTGCGGTTTGAAAATAAATGATTTAATTCGATTATAACGTAGCAATTCATCCGCCATTTTACCATAATAAATATCGGTGTTATTTTGTCCAGTCATTAAATTTTTTTCAGGAAGAATTAGATTACACGTGCCATTATCACTCACTGTGCACAAATTAGGCGTATCTTTACATTGTGAGTTATTTTTTACAATACAAGTAGATACATTCTGAATTAATTTATAATAATTCTTGTCTCCGATAAACTGTATTTTATTCTGAACCAATCCTTTCAATAACCCAATCACTATTTTCATTTTTTGTGAATAAATAATATATTCTTTTAATAGTTCTGCTTCTAAATTATCTTTTATTTTTGCATTTTCGTAATCGTTTAATAAAATGCGAATCGTGTTTCGAAAAATATTATAAAAATTCGTTTCTAATCGGATTTTTTCGATGTATTCTACTCTCTCTTTATCCGGCTCTTGATTCGTAGAAATGTAAATATCGCTTTGAACATTCGGAAACGTTTTAGTATCCACAATATAATTTGTATTTTTAAAAGATGGAATATCATACTTTGCAGATATATCCATTTCAGGAATAGGCTGAGATATTTGCACAAATTGATTAGAGTTTGTCAATATTCCAACTACCATTCCGTCTTCTACTATCTTATAAATCGGTTTACAAGGTATTTCTTTTAAATTTTTTCTCAGTTTACTTTTGGTATTTAATTCAGACAAAAAAACAAAGGTGTTTTCATAAGTATTCCATAAATCAGTCTCTGACATGAATACATAATTATCATCCACGGCAGACGGATAACAAGGAATGTATCCTATTTTACCCGAATCTGGAGTTTCTGCAATAACGCCTATGATTTTATTTCTGAAATTGGAAACCTTTTTAATTATTTTATATTTATATATTTCTAGTATTTGTACTAGTTCCGATAGAAGAATAGGCTGTTGCATAGAATATTGTGGCATGCTTTCCAAAGGCTTACATATATTTTTATAAAGCGGTTTAATAACATCTGTGAAAATGTTTTTGAAGGACTTTGGAAGATTATTATCATACTCGCTGAATGCCTTCTGGAGAGAATTTCTTTTATCACTTATCATGTAGGAGTATATAGGTTCATAGTAGTTTTCTTGTTTTACTATAAAAAGAGTTGGCCTACGTGCATCGTAAATCTCATTCGAATAATGATTTGACGGACAAACAATTTCTATGTTGTTAGTAATATCGTTGTTAGGAATATTAAAAAGAACCAAATTTCTTCCTTCTGGAAAAATATACTTGTTGGGACTACAAACAATATCCCATAAATACTCGTGATTGATGACTTCTTTATTATCATCTAGATAACGTAAAAAGTTTTCAAAAGCAGAAACCACATTCGTATAATAGACAACGTCTTCCTTTTTGTTCATATTTAATTTTGCGTATAATTTAGTGTTTTTGTATTTGTCTATTAAATTACTATCTGGATTTTTCTGAAAATCATTCACCAAATTTCCGTTTTGATATCTAATAAAATTATCAATATTCAGAGATTGTTGAATACGTTTTTTCATCTCTACGATAGTTAATATTTTCACTTTTTTGTCAGATGAATCGCCTGATACCTTTTTCCCAAAAAACAACGCATCCGATATGCAAGCGATAAACGATTGCGTTTCATTTATTTCTACACCATGACGTAATAAACATGGATGGTCTTTTTTTAGATTCGTGTTTGTTTTGCTTATTTGACAATTTGCATTTACCTCATTCAAAATGGTTTGAACGGCTAATGGCAAATAGCCCCATTTTAATGGAGATAATGGGAACTTCTCTGGTCCTTTTACATATTCATCTTTTTCTTCGGGTTCTGCCTTTTCAGACATTTCTTTTTTGTAACATTTATCTTTTGATTTAATTTTTGCTGCGGTATTCCATTTATCAAAACAACATGGCAAACACAAACCGTCTGGGTGTTTACCCACTTGAAAATTGGGATACCTATGAGTTTTCCCTTTATAAAATTCGTATACATAATGCCCAGGTGGTATTTTGTCTGCCTTTTCAGGAATTATTTTACCACATGTTGGATGAACCAATACTTTTTTCCCTTTTTCCATAACTTCTTTAAATTCATTCGGTTCAATAATTGTTTTTGTTTTTAAACACCAATAACGTGGGCATATATAATTGAACGTTTTGTCCTTTTCACTACCGTATTTAATAACATCTTCTTCTCTCAAGAATCCTTTGTGTTCTTTATTTATTTTATTCAATTCTTCGTCTGTCAAGATAACAGGTTGTCTTTTTGCGGAAGATTGACAAATTTTGGAATAAGAAGAGTAATTTCCGATGTCTTGTTTAATAATTAATTTTTTGTCTTTATCTTCAATCTGATTTTGAAAATAATTTCTTAGACTCATACCATCTATATTTTTTTCTGGTTTTTCTTCTTCTGCATTTTTCGATTCAGGAGAATTCATAGGTACTGACTTTTCGGATTTAACAGACGGCTCAGATTCTAGTTTTACCGAATCAGGCGAATTCAACGGTTCTGACTTTTCGGATTTAACAGACGGCTCCGATTCTAACTTTACTGAATCAGGAGAATCCAACAGTACTGACTTTTCGGATTCAGACGGGTCCGATTCTAACTTTACTGAATCAGGAGAATCCAACGGTACTGACTTTTCTGATTTAAAACTATTAATAGACGGGTCTGATTCTAACTTTACCGAATCAGGAGAAACATTCAACGCAGGTAATTCTTTTTCTGATTTAAAACTATTAATAGACGGGTCCGATTCTAACTTTACTGAATCAGGAGAAACATTCAACGCAGGTAATTCTTTTTCGGATTTAAAACTATTAATAGACGGCTCCGATTCTAACTTTACCGAATCAGGAGAATCCAACGGTTCTGATTTTTCGGATTTAAAACTATTAATAGACGGCTCCGATTCTAACTTTACCGAATCAGGAGAATCCAACGGTACTGACTTTTCGGATTTAAAACTATTAATAGACGGCTCCGATTCTAACTTTACCGAATCAGGAGAATCCAACGGTACTGACTTTTCGGATTCAGACGGGTCCGATTCTAACTTTACTGAATCAGGAGAAACATTCAACGCAGGTAATTCTTTTTCGGATGAGGACGGATCCGATTCAGAATCCATTTTTGATTCTCCTGATGAATCCTGAAAACTGGCGATGGATGCATCTGAATCACTATTCAGACCACCTCTGTATTCCTCCTCTTCTTCATCACCAAAAAACTGGTCAAACAAATTATTTTTTTCATTTTCTTCAGAAGTAACGCTTTCCACAGGAGAAACAATATCTGTAAATGGTATATCTTCTTTCTCTCCTGAAGAGCAAATCCTATTTATATTTTCTAAAGGATATTTAGTGCTCTCTTTATTTTGTGTTAAACGTATCATCGTATCCAAATAAATCGGAATTGTAGACAAATAATACATATCATTAATATTTTCAACTGTAATGGTTAGTATATTCGTTTTATCTGTTTTCAATACCGTTTTAAAACCAGGATTATTTTTAATTTTAATATCTGATCTACGAACACCACGTTCTACTTGAATCTCATTCGCAACTTTTCTTACTAAATCAACCGCTTCTTCATGTGTTAAATCATTAAAATTATCTAATAACGCTTCAATAATTTCATCGCCTCTTAATCCTTCTTCTTGCTTTTCTAATACAAAAGCTTCTTGACTAGTGACTTTATTAAAATTAGACACACGTTTAAAACGTAAATAAATGTCTTTGTGTTTCGCGGGATTCGTTTCGTTAATAAATACGCTGGATACACAACCTTTCAACCCTTCTAAATTCAAAGGCTTTGTAATTTAGATTTCGGATTCATAGGTGAGCTGTTCTATATCAACGTTTTCGTCTCGTAAACTATGAAAATTATCTATTTTGTATCCGCTTTGTTCCAAATAATTTTTAATTTCATCAATCACCGGATTGACGTATTCTACAAAAAGAGAGTTGATCTCTTCTTCACCCACTCTTTTATGTAATTCTGCTATTATCGTAATATTTCCGTTTTCATTAAATTCGCAAACAAGTGTTTCTACATTTGTATTTTCAATATAAACACTCACACACTTGTTTTTACCGATGTTTCGTATTAATTTAAATATAATCGCCTTTTTCAAAAAAGGTATTTTCCTGCCGTCTATAGAAATCTTGTCTGTGTATAAACGATACACGTTTTCTTGTCTAGTAGATGGATTATACTTGATGAGCGGATTATGTTCGGTTGCGTGAAGTATTTTAAAAATTACTTCTAACGGAATGGTAAAACTAGTGGTCGGTTTTAAAACTGCTTTTACAAATCGTATGCCTTGGTCCAAATAATTTAATTCCTTTTTTTGTAATGTGTACACATCATAAAACATGTCTATCGTTGAAAAAGTATCCGTCAATTTGTCAGATATTTTTTTGTTCGCTTCGATCAAACTAGGCTCTATCTCTTCCAATTTTTCCAAATCATTAATGTTTTTAGAATGTAAAAAAGGATAATAAATTTTTAACGTATTTTCTTCCGAAACATTAGAGGTATAGGTGAGTACTTCTTTGGCCAAACAGAGATAAATATTATTATCTATGATAGGTCCAGTATTTAACAAAAGCTGATTATTCAGAGTGGATACAGATTTTCGCGCAACTCTTTCAAAAAATGGGTCGTACTCTTCTACTTGATAAGGATTACATACGAATGGATATTCGTTTTCAATAATAAAGAATTTTTGTCCCAACACTTTATTTATTATGTATACTCGGTTTTCCATATTCAATTCCAAAATATCTTGATAATCGTACACTTCTTTACTGTTTGGTTTTACAAAGGGGTTCCCATCTTTATCGCTTACGATATTATCCAAAAATTGATACAGTCTTGTCTTAGTCAATTCTATTTTTTTGTTTTGGGTAAGCGATTGGTAGAGAGAAACAGAATGAATCGTTTCCAGTTTTTCACAAAAAAGATATATTTCTTCTAATGAAATCTGCATTTTTAATTCATTAAATATTTTTATTTTAATAGCACCGATAGTATCATCTAAATGTATTTGTTGGGTTGAATAGACTACCTTTGTTTGATTCTCTTGAATTTGTGTTCTTTCTTTTTCAGAAAAGACTTCACTCTCTGAATCTGAAACTGATCCATAAAATACAAAAATGGTATCTATTTTTCCTTCTACTAAATGGTTTATTTTATAAATAGGCACTTTTATCATATATATAAAGTAAGTATTTTATTTAACTGAATCCAATTTCTTTATAAGTATTATAATATTTTTGCGTAATTTCCCTGATATCTGTAACTCCATCCAATAAAGGCTTATGTTCATTTATATCAAAATGAATATTTTTTTGAATACATTTGTATAAAATACATTTAACTCCAGCTAAATAATCATTTTCATAATCGATTGTATTTGGTATTTGTAAAAGTTTCGTTATTTCTTCACAAATAAATTGTATAACATATTTTGTTGGATGATTCATAGAGTAAAACAATAGTTTATTTTTTGTATTTATTGGTTGTGTAATAATGATATCACATTTTTGTATATTTTTTGTGAATTTATTTTCATCATAATCCGTTGTCCAAAAAGGGATACTACATATTTCATAATACTTCGGTAATCATAATATTTCTTTAATGGCCTGTAACTGACAATTTCCGTAAAACATTACTTTCATACAATTATACGATATAATATTATTTTCCTTTAATTATTATGTAAATAATATTTACTGTATGTATATTATGAATAATTTAAGACTAGGCTTGACTGAAACAACTTTGTTGTTTTTTTATTATGTATATTTATTTAGGGGAGAATGTCATTTTAAATTAACACCTTTAATTGATTGGTTATTTAGTACGTCAGGTTTTTATGATAAAAAGGTATCTGGTACTTATTTTGATTTTGATAAAAACCAAATACAAAACTCGGAGGTGTATAATTTGTATTTTGAAAAATTATTACAGATTGTTAAAAATAATAACACCACATTAGAATTATATTTCCATAATATAGATAAAAACGAGTATAAAGAAGATTTTTTAAATTACATAGATTATCATAGTAAGCCAAAGCAAACACCGAACATGTTAACATTTATGGATAACAAAAATGTGCTTATTATTAATAATTTGGGATTATTAATGAAAAAACAATACGAAAGCGGTAATATAAAACATATATGTCCTGAATTTAGTGATAACATAAAAAGCATTCAATATTTAGAACCCGGATATACTTTTTGCAATAACGGTCCAGACAGTTCTATTTTAGAAACTGCAGAAAAATTATGTAATGTGATTAAAACGTATGAATTTGATGGTGCCATTATTTCAGTTGGTGCTTATTCGCCGTTGTTGTTTGATTATATAGTAAATCATTTAAAAAAAGAGGCTTTTGTGATTGGTGGCGTGTTACCTGTCTATTTTGGAATAACAACAAAACGTGTTCTAGCGTTTTACAAAGATAAAATAAATGGATATTTTATTCCAGTTCCAGATGAAATGAAACCGCCAAATTATGAAAAAGTGGAAGGTGGATGTTATTGGTAGTTTATTTTATAAAATTATAACCAAATTTTTCACTTATTTTTTGTTTTAATTCAATCGAAAATCTGTCATATTGATGAACAATATATGAAATATCGTTGTTTTTATTTACTATATTGTAATTTTCATCTATTTTGTGTACATCACAACCAACCGTATTCACTAAATTGTCTTCATTCGACAACAATTTTATATTCAGTCCATTCAATTTGTTTGTGTATAAAATATACATATGGATGCCTTGATCTAATACTTCTTCTATTTTATAATTTAATATAATATTACACAACGTATCTAAATACCGTTTTATTCCATTTACAGTTCCTATGGTTGTACCACTACAAATAACTCTCTCGTTCGATATTTTATCGTATATTTCTTCATTAAATATGACTTCTAATCTTTTTATCCATGGAGTATTACAATTCAAATCTTGATTTATTTTAATCCCTTCTAAAAATCCGTATAAATCTATATTATCATACTCATAATTTTCTATATTTTTTTGAAACAACACGTCTCTAAAATCACATAACAATAAATAATCACTTTTAAATAATAACATGTCTACGTATTTTTTTTTTACAAAAAAACGGTGATTATGAACGGCTGTTTTCATTTCTACATCATCTAACAAACCATACACATTATTGTATTTTAATTGTAATAAATCTATTTTTGATAAATCTATACTTTTAACTATAATATATATATTACCTTTAAATCCAGTATCATTCAACGAGCCAACAAACCTTTCAAACACATCATAATCATAATTACTAGCATAAGTAAGAATATCAATTTTCGCCATTATGTATTATACATATATTATATTTGCCTAAAATGTCTGATAAAAATACTAGAACTGTAACTAGTATTTGTATTAAAATCTTTTCATTAATTTGCGATTTTCATAATAAAATCAAAATAACCTTCTTGTATTGGAGTTACAACATAACCTAAATTTGTTAATTTTTTAAACACAGTAGTATCTTTTAATTTATCCAATTGATAAGTTTCAATAATTATGGTAGGTTTGCAACGTTCAATTAATTCTATACTTCCTTCTAATACTTCTATTTCCATATGCTCTACATCAATTTTTATTAAACTAATATTTTGAAAATTAAAATTATCTAATGGAATTATATTAATTTTGAAACTGTTTTCATTATTTTCCAAATTATGTATAATAGAAACTGCACCAAAATTCATGTTAGATCTTAAGTCAACGTTTTTAATTTTTAATATTTCTTGTTTGTTACCTACTCCGTATGGATACACTTCAATTTTATCTGTTAAATTATTATCTTTTATATTTTTATACAAAATATCATTATAGATTGGTTCAAAAACATGTATTTTACAATTATCTGATAAAACTTCGCTCATTAATAATGTGGTTGTGCCAATATTGCCTCCTAAATCTATCATATTTGTATTTTCAATATAATTCTCTTGAATGTATTTTAACATCCATAGTTCCCAGAAGTGTCCGTTGCGAATAGTAGCCCCGATGCAATTATCACTTTTTATATAACTTATATGTTTGTTTCGTATAAATGCTGTTTCAATAATACTTGTATCAAAGAGTAAATCAAGATCAGTTTTAGAATTCATCATTATAATATATACATATTATAATAATTTTCATTAAGTTCGTTAAATAAAAGTTATTACAAGATTTTATGTTTTTCCAGAAATTCTTTCCGTATCTTTTTATGTTTTCCCGTTGAATTAAAAGAAGATTTTTCATGAATGCGATGCTTTACTAGAATTTGAGGACAATTATAAAAAGTTTTCCCTAATTTTCTTAATCGTAACCATAAATCATAATCTTCTATAAATTCATCGGGATTCCAGTAACAGAATTCTTTACGAATAATACAACTCGAATTAATAATGGGGTTCATTTTGAAGAAATTAAAAAAGGTGATATTTTTAACAGGAATGTTAGGAACAAAATTAGATACATTTCCGAAATACACGCATTTGCTTCCAATTACATCATATTTGGTGAGAAAGGGAACTTGTATCTCCAATTTTCTGTTATGCCATACATCATCAACATCTAATAAAGCGACATATTTGTAAGAACAATAAGGTATCAATCCGTTCAGCGTATTTGCTTTTCCTTTAGTATAAAAATCAAAGATGCGTATTTTGTTTTGTATTTCACAAGTCAGTTTTGCTTTTAATGCACAAGCAGTTTTATATGAATCCGAATTTTGTTCATGGCCGTTAATAGCAATCAATAGCTCCCAACGTGTATACGTTTGGTTTATGACGGAAAAAACGGATTCTTCAATAAACTCTATACCATTATATATTGGAATTAAAATACTTATCATATAAGTATTTTAATAATAAACTTTCAAAAATTAAACTGAATAAATTAAACTAAATCGTAATAAGGATTATCATTAATAGTCATTCCACAATATTTTTTCGGATTTTTTTTGTAATCAATCGGCTGATAAATCCCTGCTGCTTTTGCATTTTCTAGTAAAAATTTGAAATTATTCCAAAATTCCTGTTTATGTCCGATGGATTTTGTCATGATATGAGATAATTCATGAAGAGCTACAAAAGTAAGCGTATTTATATCAATCAGTTTGTCTCCTTCTTTGGTCGTGTTTAGACAAAAAGCTAGTTTTTCTCCTTTGTTCTCACTATAAGCCGTTAGCTCACTCGTGGGCAAAGTTTCATTTATTTTTTTAGGATTAAAACCTTCCACTAATCTCTTGGTTCGTTCATCATCGGGGTGTTTTGTATTCATGTATTTTACCATTTCTTTACATTTTCCAGTCACTTCAGCTAATAAATTAGCGGCTAATTCTAATTTGGCTCTTTCTCTTACGCAATAACGGTTCCCGTCTTTGGAAGCAATAATACATTTTAGATTGAATGCGTCTGAATCGTAATAGATTTTTAAACAAACAATAAGTATAAATACTAACAAAATATAAAAAAGTGTACTGTGTTTCTCCATTATATATTGAGTATATTAAATTGGTTAGATTGGTTAGATTGGTTAGATTGGTTAGATTGGTTAGATTGGTTAGATTGGTTAGATTGGTTAGATTGGTTAGATTGGTATATTACGACAATCATTCAAGACTTAACCACGTATCAACATGATAGATAACAAAAATCCGGTGAGATTTTTGGAAAACAAATCGATGATATTGTAAAAAGCATTTTTAGAATCGTAATTCATTAAAGCTGCAAATCCGTATAATGCCCATACAGGTGCAAAATAGTAAAAACTCATTCTTCCTGTTGCAGTTTTATTTGCGTATTTAAAGTAAATAATAGAAACCATAATGAGAAAAGGAATAAATCCGAAAAAGGTAGAAACCTGTATGGACATTTTGTTTATTTCTCCTAAATAACCGAATAACAACATTATCCAATTGAGTAGAAAAACAACGATTAAAGGATATAATTCTTTTTTTGTTTCTATCAACAAATTATGCGTTTTAATATTATTGATGTTTTTGGTATAATGATTTGTGTAAATTAAATACATGACATACGTAAACAACATAATAGGTGTAGTTATTATCCAATCATAATATCTATACGTTGTAATATTTTTGATTTTATTAAAATAAATAAACAACCATGTATAAAAAAATCCTTCTACTACTTGAACCAAAAATTCAATCCACAAAAGTTGTTTAATAAATATTAATTTGAAAGGTATCTTTATCATTAACGCATATATGTTTAATATTGCCACGAGAAATTGAATTATTAAAGATAGAATACTTGTTTGGTAAACAATATTTCCCATACAATACACATATAAAATACTATACATACTATAAAATACTATACAATACAAAATATACTACACATTTTATTTCAAACACTTACTTTTTTTGTTTTTGAATGTCCATATTTATACTTTTTTTTTGATTTATTTGCTAGAATAAAAGCTTTTTTTTTGTGATTACACCCCTTTTTTATTATATCATAATCAACCGCAGCTGATTTTCCAGAAGTTAATGAACTTGCTAATCGTGCTAATCCCCAAGATTGCGGAGTTTGATTTGGTCTTGATCCAGATGAATAATATGCTCCTTCTCCTTTTTTTACAATTTGGTTTAATGCTGAAATTTTACATCCGGTTTTCGCGGCTAATTCTTTATTAGGTGTTATATTTTTTATTTTATATATTTTCTTTGCGTTTAATATATGATTTGATTTTTTATTTTTATAGGATACATTTTTGCGTGTATAATATTTATGTTCTTTGTATAGTTTTTTTGATTTTATTAACATTCTAATTTGTTTTTTTTTATCTTTTGTTGATAATGTTTTTGGTAAATATCTGATTGGAATTTTTAAACCCATATATTATAAAATAATATTATAATTTTAAATGTTAAGAGGTGTAAAATGAAAGGCCTCGTTTGAGCATTTTGATGCATCATTACGACAATTAATAGCAGAATCATAGTCGATTTTACCAGTAATCATATTTTTATCTCCGAATTTCATACATACACCAATTTTAGAATATTCATAATGAGAAGCAAAATCAGAACTTGTTCCTTCTATTGGTATAAAATTTATAAAATATAAGCAATTATCACACGCAGGAAAATTCATATTTTTAATAAATCTGAGTTTGGGGATAGACCTAACAATTCGTTTTGAAATCATAAATTTAATAATGAAATATCTTTATTATATTTATTACATTTATATTTATTTATACCAATTATTATACCAATTATTGCGGGCCACTTCCGATTTCTAAAGGAGGTCTCATAAAGTCGGGCTCGATGGTAGATGTATTCCATGGGCCAACATTTAGTTGTGGATTCGGAGGCTCAGAACGAATTTGTAGATTGGCGTTTCTTAGTGTTTGACCAATTGTATCAATACCAATATGATAACCGGCTTTTAATAAATTCACGTTGGCAAGCTCACCCTTTCCAGACGGATTTAATTGTGCCCACTGACTGTTACTATCTCTAGGTAATAGCTCAGAGGGGTTTTGAATATTTTGTTTAGAACACGAAGAAGGTAGACCAGGCATGCTTGTTTGAACACCATTCGCAGAAGCAAAAACCTCATTTTCTCCTAAAGGTTCGGCAGGGCGAACACCGTTCTTTGGTCCAGAGGAAGGTTTTTTGTACTGAGAAGGCATAGTCTGGTTCATTTCAGGACCATATGCGCTTTTGTTAGACAAATATTTTGCAAACAAACTTACTACATACGCAATAATTAGTAAAACGATAATAGCTCCAATACCATAGTCGTTCCATAGCTTTTTTAAAGAAACTGTCATTATATAAAATTAATGATAAAATAATTTTGAAAATACATATTTAATTGGAATTCTCTAAACATTATGAACATTTATAAACCTTCTAATTCACTTTCTGAAACTTCTTCAATTTCTTCGTCGAATTCACTATCACTATCATTTAAATTATCTAATAAATAAGTTTTTTTGATTTGTTTCGCTTCCAAATAAGCTAAAATGGCAGACTTTTTTGCTTGTTTGGCTTTGGTTTTTGCATCCTTGTATAATTTAAAATAGACTTCATTCGGTTTTTTTAGAGTGAATGTTTCTAGACTCTCTGGAGATAATTCTTGTATTTCTTTCAATTCACAACTTTCGTCTAGAGATTGTTTATCTAGTTCATTCATTAATTTCATTTCGTTTTCCGGTATAGATTGAGAAAACTCAGTTTCTTCCTTCGCATGATTTTCTAAATCTTCGGTTTTAAAAGTATTTTCTGTAAGTGTCGTCTCTGCTTTTGGGTTAGATTCCAATTGCGATTCTTGTTTAGTGTCTGCTTTTGGGTTAGATTCCAATTGCAATTCTTGTTTAGTGTCTGCTTTTGTTTCTACTTTTGACTGTACGGTCTTTATTAAACAACTTTCAAAAATAGGTTCATTATTTAATATCATAATTTGCTTAAGTTCAATCTCTATTTGAAAATTTCGGGAAGTAAATTTGATTCCTTGAATTTCTAAAATAGAAATAATATTGGTTTCACTATTTATTTCTGTGTATGAAACTGGAATTTCCTGTTCATTATATATTTTCACAGAAGGCTCCACACTAGCAGAATTTTTCACATTTGTTCGGACCAAATAATATTTCCCAGATTTATAAACACGAATAACAGAATTAAATGCCGATTCTACATCATTCATCTCTAAAGCAGTCTCGAACCACGTATCCGATTTATCATAGATAAGCTGTTGACATTTTTCTTCTAAATTTTCAAACCAGTGAATAAGGGATTCACTATTTTTATCAAACATAAGGTCGCAATAATATTTTTTTCCAGTTTTTACAAACCCTTGTCTAGTTAAGCTTTTAGGCGTTTGAATATAAAGGGGTTTGTTATTATTTTGAATTTTGGTGAAATAAGCGCCTCCTTGAATTCCTACTGGATGGGATAAGGTCAATTGATTAAAATTGAAAGATTTGTCTGGTTGAATAATATTTTCCATTATTGGTTCTATAGAAAAATTTAAGAATATTAACACGCAAAAAACAATTTTAATTTATCTATAAATAAATTAAAATGAAAGACTCTATCGTTCGCCAATGTTTAGATATATTAAAACGTGAAGATATTAAAGATGAATTAAAGTTATTATTATCTCCTATAGTTGATTTTATTTTTTATGAAATAAACCCTTATATTTATATAATTATCTCTCTTATTATTTTACTTTTTATTATGATACTAACCATTCTAATTTTATTGATTTTACTCTTGCGTAATAAAGATATTTTAGTAAAAATATTTTAGTAAAATTAGAAAATTAGAAAATTATTAGCAATTTATTAGCAAATTACCCTTTTTTGTTTATAATATAAATTATAATATCTATAATCTATATATGCCAACAAGAAAAAGAGGAGGGAAAAAAGGAAGAAAAGGAATGAAAGGAGGTATGAATGGTCCAGATCCCAATAGTTACAGCTCTGCATCTACTTGGGGTGTTGCTGTGAATGGAACTGAAAACCAACAATTTGACAGAACTTTTGGTATAAGTTCTGGTTCAAATTACGGAGCAGGATATACAGGCGTTCAAGGACAAAAAGCCGGAAAAAGAAAATCAAGAACCGCTAAAAAAGGAGGATTCTGGGGAAATGTTATGAATAATGCAGTTGTTCCTTTTAGCATTTTCGCCATGCAACAAAGTTATAGACGTAATAAACGTGCTGGAACTCGAAAACGATGAAACAATACATCGACATAATTCGATAGACATTTCAATTCACAAATTAAGCGGAATTATAGTAATTAAATTATATCCGCCTTTTATATGAGTCATATTGATGGAAACGAATTAGTATATTACACAGACAATAATAATGTGTACAGCGGGGGATTTAATGTAAATTCTATAATCAAAAAACAAGGAGGTTCACCTATTATGACTCTAAACAACCCAGGGCAATCAGGCGGAAACGTATCGGATATTTTTAATAATTTAGCAGTTCCTAATTGGGCTCTTTCATATTCCTTTTTAGGTGGTGAAGATAGAGAGAAAGATGCAGAAAACGAAGAAAATGAAGTAATAAGTGAGGAATTACATGAAAAATTATTATCTATGATACGTGTAAACGAGAAAAACGAGAAAAAAGAAAAAATCAAATCAAAAAAACACGTCCGTCTCTCAAACAACAAAAGCAAAAAGGTAAAACATGTAAAAAAATAATTGATATTTTTCATCTATTTATAAAATTACAATTATAATATTAGTCTATGTATAATGAACGCACCGCAATATTATCCGAATAGGTTACCGATGCCACCACAAACACCACAACAAATACAAGCTCAAAAATCAGCTCAGGCATCAATTACCAACTGTACAGAAAAATGTATGACATTAGGAAAATACAAGAGAAATGTACGTGCCAACTGTCATGATGATTGTACACGTCGACGTGGAGGAAAAAGAACTCGTAAAAATAGGAGAAAAAGCAAAAGATGTTTAAGGAATATTTAGAAAATACAATTGTTATAATATTAGTATATATTAATGGATCCCCAAGAATACTATCCGAATGGAGTCCCGAGGCCGCAACTAGCAAACAAAGAAAGACAACAAAATATAATCAACTGTGCACAAAAATGTATAAATTCTAATAAATATAAGAAAAGTGGACGTAAAAACTGTCTATACAAATGCACAATTCCTAGCGTTGATAAAACTATAAAATACAAAAAAACTCGTAAAAATAAAAGTAGAAAAAGTAGAAAAAGCAAAAAATCATACAAACGATAGATTTAACAATTCATAATATTTTATGAATTATTACATAACCAAAAATGAACGATTTTATAAAAAAATTGACATCTTTTTACTTGTAAATATTTAAACAAATGTCACAAATGTCACAACTATTACAAGTATTACAAACAAAGAGAAACACAGAAAAGTCAGAAATAACAAATTGTGGTGACATAGACTTTTCTATGCCTAAAATAGAAGAAGTATTCACACATTATGAGATATGGGAAGGGTTACAAAATTTTCGTAATAAAACTGGGGCTTTGTACCCCAAACGCATGGTAAAAAGAGAAAATGGATATTGTGCGAATTGTATAAAATTTGAGGATAATCCATATTTTATTTCAACTTATTCAGAACCAGATGAAAAAACGTGTGAAAAATTTTTAAAAACATACCATTCATGTAATTACATTTTGATTGAACTCCCCGAACTACTATATGTTGAAACAGCTATGCAAAATGATGGAACAGTAAAAATAAACAAGCCTTATTTAGTAGAGTGCGAGCAACATTCCGGAATAGTCATCGTAAAAAATTTTATGAATGGTCCATATTATGTTTTTGAACAAAATAATGGATGCCATATAGTCATATTAGAGGCTCATATAAACTTGTTGAATGATAAAGAAAAAAAATATTTAGGTGTATAATTTTCATTTCATATGTTCAAAGTTAAGGAATATTTTTTGAATACCTCTTGACTTTGTGTTTTTATTACACATCTTTTACAAATTTCATTATAACAATAATTTCTTTTTTGTAATGATTTACACCTTTTCTCATTTGAACCGTCCATTTATTCACATAAATTCAAATAATATCTTCTATTTTATAATCGCTTTTATGTTATAAATATATGTGATAATTATTTTATTTTATAAAATAAATTTATTATGTAATCTTATAATGAAATCAATCCTTAATTTTATATTTAGTATAGGTTATAGATGTTATTCAACAGAGTTTTTGAATAATTTTAAATTAAGAAAAATGAGTAGTCCATTTGATTATTTATTCGTTGATTTTGAAACATCTTTAAAAATTATAAATAATAATTTTGATGATTATTTAAATGATATAATTTTATATAATAAAAATACACAACATATAGAATTATTTTATAAAAAAAATACAACCGAAATTAACAATAAATTTTATGAATTATTACAAAATAATATAGGATATATGGCACATAATTACAATTCTAATAATTTATTGTTTAATCAAAATTATTTAGATGATAATAGATTAAATGATAATTTATATAATTGGAATACAATATGTTGTTTTCTTCACCATAATGTATTAGATAGTAATATTTATACCTCAATAAAAAAGAGATGCGAAAGATTTAATAATATAATAAACAAATATAGTGAAACAACATCGTTATTTTATATAACAAAAATAATTAATTGTGAAAATATTGTATATTATATGAATAACATAGTAGAGTTAAAAAAAAAATATGGTATAAAATGTTTTATAATAATAATAATTAATTGTGATAATATAGAAGATAGTGAATATTATAATGAAGTAGATAAATGTTTATTTATAATAAAAAAAGTTGAAAATTATGAAACGCAATATACCAAATATCAAACGGATAATAATTTAAATTATGAAAAAGAGTTCAATATTATATCAAAATATTTCACGTTAAACCTTATTGAAAAAAATGATATTTAATCGGTGTTTTACATGTGCAAAGGTGTAAAATTTAACTCGTTGTCTTATATTATAACCACCATAGTGGAGATGACAATAACATACATGGCTGAATTTCAACGATCATCGTATTTGTATTTCATTTTAAGAATTTTTGTTAGCTAGTTTGTAAAGTTCCAATTTCCTTGATTAAAGGGAGAAATTAATATATTACTGATGTTACTTTTCCAGAAATCTACTCTTTGTTGAAAAGCAATATCCTGTGCAGATTCCGGATACTGCGGGGTGGTATCCATTAATGTTTCTTCTTCTTGAGTAATAGCCGGTTTAGTTCCGTAACAATTCACACCAAATCTTACATTCGGATTTGCGATGTAGCCACCATTTATTCCCGGCCTTCCACAATCGTGTTCATGTCCTGGTTTATCTTGCAAAGTATTAAATGTGCTTTGTTGAGTAGGAAACAACGCCATCTGTCCATCAGACCATCCATAATTACACCATTCCCCGCCATTTTGATAAGAATCTTCAATCTGTTCATACGTTGCTAGATTTGCTCCATAAGCGGTGCATAATGCTTTCGCATTTTCATAATTATAATAATTTCCAGGAATATTAAATACTTGTTCCTTTTTTTCTTTTTGGTATTCTTTTATTTCAGAGTATAATGAATCCGGATTTGGCGGTGGTTCTTTTATAACAAGATCTATTTCTGGTTTTTCAGTCATGAAATTTTTAAAAATAGCGGTCACGTTTATACTAAAAAAGTATTGAAGGGCATTCAATAGAACAAGCACAATTAAAATCCCAATAATAATAACACCGAATGTTTTGTGTACCTTTCCAGAAGAATCACCAGTTGTCGTAGAATTATTTCCTAAAGAAACGAAGAAAAGAATGTATCCAAGAATCACTAATAGAATGATAATAAACACAAACGGATTTAAGAAGATTTTATTCATATTATTATACATATATAAAGGGTCTGCAGTAGTTGTTGTTGATACTTGCATAATTCTATAATATAATTGGTTAAAAAAAAGCTCATGATTTTCTATAAAAAAGTGTGTATGCTTTTGGACTAATAATAGATTCTATTATTCCAACTTCGCTTACAGAAGTATCGTTGAAATGATACCATTTACCGTTTGCATTTTTTACATAACAAGTATAATGACCTCCTAAAACTCCTCCGCTATGATTACATACACCATAAAGCTCATACACATATTTCTCTTTCTTGTATCCAATTACATATTCTGATAAATTTAAATTGTCAAAAGGGAAAGTTACTAGTATTTGATTCTTTACATTTTTATAATTAAATCTTTTAAAATCAATCACTAAAATAGTAGGAAAGCTCCAAAAACTTATTTTTTTTCGTATATTTTCCTTTCGTTTTGTTTCTTCGTTGTACCACGCGTTCTCTCCTTCTAGTATTTCTCCTTTTACGTAATGATTTAAACAATCTATTAAAGAAGGGTTTTTATTGTTTTCAGGAATAGGCAAATCAATCATAAAAAAAGGTTCAGGTGTCATTTTTAATTTTTTTGTTTCGTCTTCTAAAGAAACAATTTCAGAAACATGTATTGCATAAAATAAATTCCATATTTCTGAATATTCTTTCGAATACATTTGTTTTACCATTTCAAAACATTTTACTGCTACCTTGTCGGTTTCATTTTCTATTGTTCCGGAAACAGTCATACTTATCTCTCTAGATATGGAGTTATGAAAACAATCTATTAAAAAAAGTAAAAATTCAGGAAGGTCATTCTGCGAATATCCTGTAAAATCGTCTATTCCTTTTATTTCTGCTATTTGTTGAATGGTTTTAATAAATTTATTAGGAGAGATAATACAATTTTTTGCCCACAACAATTTCCGTAAATTATTCCATTCGTGGAGTACGTTGGAATCAACGACCTTTTTTTTCTTTTTCTTCTTGTAATTATCTGAATCTAAAAAATTGTTTAATTCATAGGTATGAGATATTATTTGCATACAAGAATTTATATAACATGTATTTCCTAGATTAGCCAACCCACTTAATCCTTTTCCATTTTGTGTCTCCATTATTATAAGTATAATAATTCATTTAAACATTTTATCTTATATATTTATATTTATATGGAATTAAATGTCGACGATATTTATTTGATTGATATATTTACCAATATGATTACAAGCAATAATAATCAGATTGCGCGACTTACAAATTCGAATGAAATGATTTTAGAAGAAATAAATAGTATTTTGACGCGTAGTAGATTTTCTAGAAGGAACAGACGCAGACGGGATAATTTGCATTCTACCGTTACAAACAGAGAGATAAATGTAAACGGTTCAGATGACGCAACTACAAATACGAATACAAATACGAATACAAATACGAATACAAATACGAATACAAATACGAATACAAATAGAATAACCTATGGAGAAACCCCACTTGATATAATGTTTGATACACCGATTCTCCGAAATACATATTCAAATATAATTCCAAGTATAATTCCAAATATAATTCCAAATATAATTCCAAGTACTAACGTTAGAACACTCGGCAACAGAATGGATAATTTATTACAACAATTATTTAATGAAACAACTAGAGAAAGAGAATTTAGAATTTCAAATACATTTACATCCGATTTTGAGCCTGCACATTTGTTACCAACTGCATCTGATATTGAAAATTCAACACGTTTAATACGTTTTAGTGAAGTTGAATCACCGTTGAATCATCAATGCCCGATTTCTCTAGAGCCTTTTACAAATGATCAATTTGTTACTATGTTAACCACATGTAATCATCTTTTCAATCCGGCCTCTATTGAAACATGGTTTCAAAGAAGTGGTTGTTGTCCGGTTTGTAGACGTAATATTAATCAACAACAAAACCAATTTTATGTAATGGATATTATTTTTAATGTGACAGATCCATCTTCCAATATTGTATAAATATCCTGTAAAAACCCTGTAAAAATCTACAGAATGAATACAGAATGAATATATAAAAAAAATATAAAGGATTGTTTCACATAGTTAATATGAAAGAAAAAGGTGATAAAACATTTACATTAGATTTTTTTTACGTATCTCTTTCGTTGATTGCAAGAATAGTTGGTATGTATTTTTTATGGATTATATTACATTATCTCGCTTCTCATCTCTATATTTATTTTTGTGTTCCACAAACATTTTACGGATTTTTAATTTCCCCTTTTTTAGTTACAACACCACACTGTCAAGCGTTGCGGTGGTGTCTTCATAATGGGTCAAATATAATAAATACTATGTGGATAACATTCGGTAACTGGATTTATTCAAAAATAATTTTTTAAACCTTTCACGTTGAAAAAATAATTTATAAATCTATTTAAAGATTATGTGTTGTAATATGTTATATGAACAAGAGACATGGAAATAAATGGACAATACCTGAGGTATTAGCCCTCCAACGAGAATATGAATTACTAGAAATGAATATTTATGATATTGCAAATAAGCATCAGCGAAATGCAACAGGAATTGCATATAAGTTATATAATGAAGGGTTTATTAGAGAGAATCTTCTTGAAGATTATTTACAAGAAATAAATAAACAGGTGACTGAAGAATCTGTGAATATTGTTTCAGAATCGTCTAATTTGCAAAATAGAATGACTCATTTAGAAGAGAATATTAAAGATATTTCAAACACAATCAAACAGCTTTTACAAGAAAGACAAAGACCAAGAGTCTCTTCTGTAAGAGCATTAAGATGCAATAGTCACTTATAAATTAAAAATATTTCAAAATATCTCCAATAAAAATATTAATTTTGAATATTCAAAAACTTATTATGCGGATTACTTTTGAATATTCAAACTTTTATAGTTTTCTTGATAGTTTTCTTGATAGTTTTCTTGATAGTTTTCCTGATTTTTTTTCCGCCAAAGTTTCGCCTTTTGGACTGTGGACATGTTCCATCTCCTATAAAATACCAATAACCATAATTTTGCCAATCATCTAGAACGGAATTTATTTTTGTATAAATAGTTTTATTCATCGGAATAAATTTTGCGTTGTTATAATCTTTCCATAAAAATCGGTTTCCTTTATGTATAACCTCTTTAGTTAATGTATTAATAAATTGTTTATTAGCCAAAATCATTCTATACATATTAATCATATCCATTTGTCTTTGTTTTTGGTCTGGGTCAATAGGTATATTAAAATAGGTAAGTAACGAATAAGATTGACATAATGTATCATTTTTATGGATATTAATATTTTGATAGCCACTATTTACACTACACACAACGTTGTCTATATTTTTGGTTTTATCTCTTAAAATATGGTGATAAGAATTTTCAAAATCTTCCCCTGTTTCTTCAACATCAAACATATATTTTGGATTTGGAAAAATTTCACTTATAATTTCTCTCACCGTTTCGTCTCCGAACACTTGATTAATGTACGTATAATGTTCTTTAGAAAAAAAATACAATTCTTCGTTACAGTTTGTCATTATATAATTATACAATATTTTTTTTATGTTTTTTTTATTGTTCTTATTCTCATTTTTTTACCAAGAATTTTGTAAGACTTTGATTTCCTTGTTTTTCATTATTGGTTTCTCTCAAATACTTGTCAAACAGCAATATTTTTACTTCCGCATTTTTATTTTTTTCCAATTTATCTTGAAACTTTTCTTCTGACAAAGTAATACGTAAAGCCTCCGTTTCCTTTTTAAATCTTGCTATTTTCGGTTTTTTACCTTGCATTTCCCATATTTTGTCTAATACGAGCGCAAACACTTGCTGAACCGGTTTCATGATTTGATTTGTAATATAAAACGAATAATCTATTTTTAATTTGTTTTCTATAATAAATGTCGGCGTTTCAATTTTTTCACCCTGTAATGCTTTCTTGTTATTGGTATGAATGTATACAAAGGGGATTCTATCTCCAGGGCCAGGTTTGTTTCCAGGGTCTCTGGACGTTATTCTATCCGCAAGCACTTTATGTGCGATAGCTTGAGGATTTTTGTATCCCGACCTTAATGACTTGGTAATGATCAATTTATCCATCGGAAACTTTTCATCTACAATATTTTGCAAGGAAGATTGCAGGAATTCAATCGCTTTTGAAATGTTTTGTTCTTTCATTAAAATATCAATAATCCCTCCGTAAATATCCTTGACGATGGGTGCGTTATCTCTTCTTTTCAGAACAATTCCCATTTCTTTTCGTTTGCATTTATTCGGATCTGTTTCATAAAGCATTCCGACATATCTTTTTTTAGAAAGCAAGCAGAAAGGCATGAACGTTTTTTCATACTCTAAATCATGTGGACCTTTCAGGAAACTAGATGCTAAATGCCCTGCTTCTTGAGCCAACTCAATCGTAATTTCTAACGCTTCTTTTCCTCGTATCGGATTTCCTTCAAGCGTCTGTAAATTAAATGTAAAGAATACAGAATCTGTATTATGAACTATCATATTTCCAATTCCAGCCGCAAAATGATGATTATCTGTAGTTAAATCATAAACATAACCATCATAAGGGAAATCTTCCAATATAGATTGAATTCGGTCTTTCTCATATGATTCTGATTTAACATTCAAACGTATTTCATAAAGCGTGCCTTCGGCACTTATCTTATAATCTAAATTAAATTTTTTATTTGTTATATTTAATAATAAACAATATTTGGCTGCAAGTGTTGGATCTGTACATGTAACTATATTTTCATTTATTTTTAATCCACTACATAATTCATTATCTGTTTCATCTAGCGTAGTATTAGAATAAATCCATTTTTTAATAAACACAATATCTTCGTTATTTAAACAAGCTTTATTTATTTCTTTATGTAATAATTCTGTTCCTATAATACAATCTTTGGGAGAAATTTCTTTACCATCTTTGGTAATCAAAGAATGATCGTCGGTTACATCAACTATACCGGTATGTGTCAAAACTCGCACCATTTTTTTATTTTCTGCTAATTTATGACGAATTACTCTATGTAGTTTTGTCCACCCTTTTTCTGTCCAAGTTTCTATTCCTTCTAATTCACATACTTCTTTTTCTTGCTTTCCTTCTTCTAAACATGTTACCCAATTTTTACCATATTTTTCCGCTGCTTGTTCGATGGTAACAATATCCAATATGCCATTTATTTTTAAATAAATCGGTGTGTAATTAGCTACGCTATCACCATATATGTACTCTGCTTTTGTTAAAACGGGCCCAAATTTAGACGTACCACAGACAGAATCTCCGTAACATTCTTCAATCACTTTTTTTGCATACGTCAATAACAATCTACCCGTTGCAGTTGTACAAGCCGCAATATCTTTTTCATAAAAGGTGCTTGTTTTAGCCCCACACTGTCCATAAAGCGAATTCGCCGTTAGTTTGTATCCAATCTGTCGTTTATCCAAAACATTTTTCATAAACTCATCCGTTTGTTGAGGAATCAATTTTCTGGTAGATTTTCGTGCATGTAGCAGCTCTTCTAGAATAGAAGGCATGATCGCTTTTCCTTCTGGAAACTGTGCAAATCGACAAATTTTGAATCCGGATTTTACCTTTTCCGCTGCTGCCGAAGGTGTTTTACGCACATACTTATAAGTATCATACGTAACATTCACGTATTCATACTCAGGCAAATTGTCGTAAATAAATTCGCCGTTTGCATTTTCTCCGGTTTCTTCTATTAAAACGCCGTCTAAATCATATTCTTTGGTCCACACTTTACTATCATGCGATAAATTTTCGCTAATCATAGAAGACGGATACAACGAAGCATAATCGACGCATGCTACCGGATTATCTAAATACAAATCACATTTGGGCTCTAACACAATCGCGCCTTCATATCCTTCATCTAGAGTCCCCTTTTCAATTACTGGTAATAATGTGTTTTTTTCCCTGCATTTCTTGGCAATATAACTCGTCAATTTAATACCTTGACCGCGCATGACCAAGAAGTTGATGGGCACACTACAAATTTTCGCCATTTCAATAAAACCGGTCAGTATGTCTACTTTGTTAAACAAATAATGAACCAGGTTGCAATCTTGAATACAGTATTTGGCAATAACCGACCGGTCGTCATCGGAACCATTCGTCATTCTAAAAATATCTTTGGGCGTTACGTCATCTTTAGCCAAACACCATCGCACCTTTTTATTCATATTCAAATGCAAAAGGGAATCTATTACAAAAGTCCCATCGGATTTATTGATTTCACATACTTTAAATTTAGCGCCATTCTCATAATAATCTACCGAATGTCCGATTTCTTCGAAATGAATATAGCTGTCTTTTAAAAGCCCCATCATGTTTGTCGTTTTAATAATTGTTTTGTTTTCTACAGAAACTGCTTCTTTCACATAATCACCTATAAAATGTCCTGCTACATAATCCAATTTATAAGAAGTCAAATTTTCTTCACGCCGAAAATAATTATACAAATCCACTTGTAATCGCCCGTTCATTTTAATGAATTTTAAATCGTGTTGTCCACTCGCAATCTGTAATGTGCTTTCTTCTATTTTGTAACGATATTCGCCATCCTCTTTTACGAAATTCGCACATACTTCATCTGTATTCCGCGAGAGTTTTAAAAACTCTTTGACACAATTATTTTCTTCAGCGCGTTCAAACATAAAAGTATAATCAAAACCAAATATATTGTACCCAATAATGATATCCGGATTCTCTTTTTGAATTAACTGTTGCCATGAAAGTAACAACTCTTTTTCAGTTGTAAAACTTTCAACCGTACAATTATCCATCTGGGAACAACTGTTTAAAACAGCGCAATGATTCAAATATGGTTCTTTGTCACCTGAATTCATAAAAGTGCTTCCAATAAACGTCACTTTGTCTCCTTCTAATTTAGGAAACTGCGAATTTAATGAAATATTAATCTCGTTTATTTTAGTATTTCTTTCCATTTTATCACACAAAAGTTCTACAATCGTTGCATTTTTATCTATTTTTTGTTTCAAGTGTTTAGAATCATAGTCTTCTTCTTCGTCGTGTTCAGCTTTCCCCATTTTTTCAAACATAGATTCCAAAGTTGTTATTTTCACGAAATCGGATGATTTTTCAAAACTCCGAATAGGTGTAGCTAGCCATTTATCAATCCTTTTTTCAAGTTCCTCTTTGGATTTAGGCGGACAAATTGGATAAACCAAATCAATCTCAATCATTCGTCCATATCCAAATGCAGTCAATAGAATTTGTTTCAATACATTTTTGCATAATTCAGGTTTCAGGTTTTCTGTATGTGTTTCAAAATATTCCATTATGTTGCCAGCCAATTTTTTGTATGTTTTTTTAGGAACGGGAAAATCGCCGTGACTACTACTAGCTTCAATATCAAAACTACATATTTTATAAGGAACTCGCGTTTCCTTGTTATTTAACCCAATAATATTTTTAGAATCAATCATAAATTCAAAATCACAGCTAGTTTTTTTAGAAAATTCATCTATTACGATGGTCTTTTTATTTGGTAAAGCAACCCAACCAGACGGACTTATGTCTCGTATATGCAAAAATCGTAACAAAGGTGGGATATTAGCCTCGTACAACATTACATTTGTATTATTAAAAACATAACCGTTCTTCAACAATTTTCTACCGGTAGGACTATAATCTGTATACCATAAATTTTTGGTTTTATTGAAAGCACCCATGTTTTCAAACTCTATTTTAATAAATTTGTGCTCTTTGCCTCCATCAAAACCATATAATTTTTTTCGTTTTACAATAATACAATTTGTGATACAATCTTCATAATATTTTCCTATTTTTTGTTTAATACTTTGAATAAATCGATCTTTGGTTGTTAAATTCCAAGTATCGTTGACCATGACATAAAAGAACGGTTTGAAATTTTCAACGATAACAGAATATGTTTTTCCTTTTTCATCCAATCCAAAAATTTGAATCGAAAATGTGGATGAGTCTTTGTAAACTTCCTCCAACTCTTCATCATACTGCTTTTCATTATATACATTAAAATCGGTAATTCGGAAGATTTGTTCCATTTATTCTTTATACAATTGTATTTATTTAGTTTCTATTATTCATTTTTTTATTTTATTTATAAAGAGATGATTACTCATTCACAGATTGAAGGTAACTAAACAAATTATATTTATATCAACATATAATAAAGATGTTAGATAAATCATGTAATATAAAATCCATAAACAAACTTATGAATAAACCTATGAATAAACTTATGAATAAACCTATAAATAACAATATGAATAAAAATTTGATTAAAACAAAAAAGGTTAGTTTTCATTTTATGATAGATGTTATTTTAATTCCTTCTCTGGAAGAATATAAAAAATCAAATTTGATTCAATATTTATGGTGGAACCAAGAGAGTTATACATATTTTAAAAATTCCGCAAGAGAAGAAATATTTGAGTGTATGGAAAAAAACAAAGGAATTACGATAAAAGATGCAAGGCAAATACTCTATCAGTCTTTAGAATCTTTAGACAAATTGTATGATTCCCACAAAGAACCGGAATACATAGTATCACAATAACTTTTTTTATAGTATTCTTCTAGTTTTTCTTGTTTTAGTTTTTCTTGTTTTTCTTCTATTTTTTCTTGTTCTAGTTTTTCTTCCTCCAGACGTTTTAGATTCAACCCATTCTACAAAGGAATCAATTGTTCTATCTTTTTTTTGTATATTACTATTTTCATAATTTTCAACTTTTTTCCCATTTTCAGATATATACATCATCGTAGGAAATCCGCTAACTTTATATGGTAGATATTTTATTTTATCTAACATGCTTTCTTCTACATGAACAATAACATAATCATCATTTTTATATTTTAAAACATTTTTAATTTTTTTCCATTCAGGAAGAGTAGAACTACATGGTCCGCAACCATCCATATAAAAAAGCACAAATACCTTTTTTCCATTTTTTATGTACATATTTAATTTATTCACGTTGTCTGCATTATCTCTCGATTCAATCTGTAAAATAATCATTTATATAATAATAGAAAATATAATAACAGAAAATAAAAATGTAAACTATTTTATCCTTGTTAAATATATAAATGTCTTTACCTATATTTTTATTTATTATTATATTTTTAATAGGATTATATTTTTATGCAAAAGGAGCAGACCCAAATCATTTGGAAGGACTTACAAACAATAGCAATAAAGATTCATCGCGATGTCCAAATATCCTAATTCAAAAAGAATCTAAATTTTATTTATACAATTCTGCTTTGGCAAAAGTACCCGGTGTAAATCCGATTGAATTTGATAATTTAGAAGATTACACAGAATTTTTAAGTTGGCAAAAAAGTCAAAGTATTCGATGTCCGGTGTTGTATTTACAAGAATCTTATAATGCACAAGGAAATCCGTGTTATGTAGTTAGACCTGGTGTTACAGAACCTCAAGGAGGATTACCACCATGCACTCCAAAAAATCCAAATCCAACTTTATTAGTAGATGCTACTCGAAATGACCCGCCCTATAATAAAAACTCTTATCCAGCGTTCGACCCCGAAGATCAATACGTAGGTGCTACTACTCCTTTAGATGCGATGAACCAAAAACAACAAGGTATGCTTTTTAGTCCAAATGCGATGGATCCTAACTGGGGAGGTTCAAAATATACTCAATCACTTGTTGATAAAGGATATTATAAAGATAATAATGTGCAAATAGCTATTGCTTAATTAGAACTATCTACATGACTCATTACATTATTTAATGCGGCTTTTACATTATTTAATCCTACTAATGCATCTAAATCTTTCTCTGGACTGGACATGTTTATACTTAACACTTTTTCCAACATTAATGAATTTACTAAATCATCTACTGCCATAACGCTGTTTTCATAATCAGACCTGTATTTGCTTATTAATAAAATGTCTTGTAATTTTATAACTTCTGCACGAATATTTGCTGCATAAGCAGATGAATTTCCAGCAATACCATTTGTGCTTAATGAAGAGGACGAAGACGTTGGTCTAGTAGCATCTTTAGTGTCTTTTGTAGAGCTAGATTTATCTGAACTGTCTTTTCTGTTTGTCATATATTCTTTGATAATAGTCGTTCTAAATATAATAAAAAACAAAAAACATGTCCCTAGAAATAGAAAAAAATTCATAATAATATCTTTACTCATTTATATATTTATGGATTAAAATATTCATTTTTTATTTTAATATTTTATAAAATCTTTTTCATTTTCATTCCATTTTCATTTCATTTTCATTCCATTTTTAACAAATACTTTTTAATATTTTCTATACATGTCTTATTTATTTTTCTAATTTGTCCTTTAGAATTTGTATAAGTAACATCATTCAAACAATCAACATCTTGTAAAATTGCGTTTATTAAATTATGAATATGTTTAAATTTATCTATTACAGCTAATGCAGTAACAGAACTAATTCCAGGTATTTGACATAATATTATTTCATCAATATTATGAACCGTAATATTTTCTTTTTTTACTCTTTTTACCACACTTATATAATCTTTTGATGTTTGTACCTCTGTTTTTGCATCCGTATTTTCATTCGTATTATCATCTGTTTCATCATCCGCTTTATTCGTATCTTTATTCGTATCTAATTCTTTATTGAAATCATTTCTACAATAATACCCTTTTTTATTTTCAGCTTCGTTTTTTGTTAATTTATTTGCCGTGTTACATATAAAAACCGCAGACTCGTCCATCGAAAAAGTTCTCATAACCGAAAATCCTTTGGTGTAGTTAAGAGAGAAAATAGCAGAGTATAATGTTAATTTTTCTGTAAAATGACTTTCTTTAAACCTATTTATTTTATTTACATCCCCCTCAATCAAATAATAAATATTATGATTTGGATGCGATATTCCAGTCAAACGATAAGATTGTTCTTCATATCTGCCATCTTTTATACTAGACATTAAATCTGAAATAGATTTTCTCTCAATAATAAGAATTTCTTCCTTTTCATTCATAATGATAACGTCGCCAATAGATAAACTTTCAGACATAATTTGTATATTCTTAAAACTTGGGATGGTTTCTATCAAACATTTTATTTTTTGAAACAATTCTTGCTCTCGAATGTCTATCTTGATAATCATTATTATAATGTAACAAATAGTTATTAAATTATTTTTTACATTTATTATATTTATTAAATTTGTTTTAACCCATATTACCCCCGTGAACTGCACTATAACCATACTTTTGTGTTTGTATAGTCATATTAGGCACACACCTCAAAGGTAATCGCTGAGGAGCACGTAATAGTCTAGGATTACATTGCATAAACCATCCTACTCTTGGAGCAATTCCTGCTTTTTTCGGCCCACCACAAACGTTTTGTCTTGCTACAATAGAAGATTGATTTCTTGCCATTCGTCCGCCACTCATATATACCATTTTATACAATACGTAAATATTATATTTTTCTAAACTAAGAAAATTATTCAAACAAGTTATAAAAGATTCCATTCCAATTTATTTAAGAATATTTACATTTTAATAAATAATTATATCCATCTTTACAAACATCTTCTAATGTATATTTTGTTTTCCACCCAAGTTCTTTGTATATTTTACTTACATTAGCGTAACTCACCGGTACATCTCCTTCTCTCCTACTATCAAAACAATACGCTAATTCAACGTTGTTTACATCTTGAAATGTCTTTACTAATTCAAAGACAGAAGTTCCTTTTCCTATTCCTAAATTATACACAACAAGTTCCTTTTTAAAATTTTCTAAAGCTACACAATGTCCATGTGCTAAATCCATTACATGAACAAAATCTCTAATGCATGTGCCATCTGGCGTGTCATAATCATCACCAAAAATGGTTAAATGACTATATTTTCCAGAAGCGACATTCAATAAATAAGGAAATATATTATTTGGAGTATTATTTGGAGTTTCACCAATAAGTCCTGAAGGATGGGCCCCGACTGGATTAAAGTATCGTAAAATAGTAACACAAAATTCAGGGTTCGCTTTTTGATAATCCTTTAGTATTTGTTCTTGAAAGTATTTCGTAAAACCATATGGATTTGTTATTCCAACACCTATTTGCATATCTTCTGAAAAACCATCTTTTATATTACTTGACCCATAAACTGTAGCTGAAGAAGAAAATATTATTTTTTTGCAATTGTATTTATTCATTATTTCTAATAAAATCATTAATCCGTTCAAATTTTGATTATAATAAAGTAATGGATTTATTATTGATTCGTTGACTGATTTTAGACTAGCAAAATGTATTACGGAATCAATTTTGTATTTTTCAAACACGCCTAGTACTTCATAATAATTATTAACATCTGCTTTCATAAAATATATCTTTTGTGGATTTTTAGATATTTTTTTGATATTTTCTAATACTTTTATATTGCTGTTGGATAAATTATCTACAATAATAGTATTGTACCCTTTATCGGATAAAAATACGGATACATGACTCCCTATAAATCCTAAGCCACCAGTCAAAAGAACATTCATATAATAATAAATTATAAATTAATAGACAAAATTTATAAATTAATTACACCAAAAAAATGAGACAACCACATGATTTATATTTTCTTTATGAAGTTTGAAACCATATTTATATTCAATTTCAAGTTACAATAAAATTGAATATAAACACAGATTAATTAGAATTACAATGGATAAAATAGATTCTTTACCAGACGATATAACAAAATTGGATGTATCCAATAGAGGTTTAACTTCTCTTGATGTAATAAGGTTTAAAAATTTACGAATATTAAATTGTAGTTATAATCATTTGACTTTTTTGCGTTTGAATGAAAATTTAGAAGAATTATATTGTTCTAATAATCAATTAACTTCTTTGCGTTTGAATGAAAATTTACAAAGATTAAATTGTTTTCAAAACCGTTTGACTTGTTTACAATTGAATGAAAATCTACAAATATTATGTTGTAATGATAATTGTTTGTCTTCTTTACAATTGAATGAAAATTTAATAGAATTATATTGTTGTGGTAATCAATTGTCTTCTTTACATTTGAATGAAAAATTAGACACATTATATTGTTTTAATAATCAATTGACCTCTTTGCATTTGAATGAAAATTTACAAGTAATACATTATTATTATAACCCGATACATGAAATAATAAATACAGAATATAACGATGTAAACAAAATAAAACAAAAAATGCAAATATTGAACAATTTCCGGTATTTATATTATTGTTTAAAATTCAAAAAACAATTCAGGGATTTGTTATGGGTGAAAATCAGAGAACCGAAAATCAGAAAGAAGTACTCCCATTCTTATTTATTGGAAAATTTACACGAAGACACAGATTTAGACGAATTATTAAATAATTGGTAGATTGTAATTGTTGAATGAAAATCTAGTGCTTTTACACTCTCCAGAACTTGAAAATGCGATAATCATTTAAAACAACTTAAAGCAATAATGGTGTAATATATAAATGTCCGAAATTCCCAAAAACATTATGAATGATGACGATATTATAAAAAGCGAAGAAGGATTAATTTTTAATCCTTATAATCCATTAAATAATGAGATTACATTGAATGACGTTCAATCTATTCTTACTAAGTATGGAATTCCACCTATTGTAAATAATATATCACTTTATAAACGAGCTTTTGTTCATCGTTCTTATACTAAAAGACCGCATTTTGAAAATGTATTACAAAATATTATTATTTTAGACAAACCAGAAAATTGTATGCCGTTAAGTAGTAAATCGAATGAAAGATTAGAATTTCTGGGAGATGGAATACTGGAATTAGTGACGAAATTTTATCTTTACCGAAGATTTCCAAAAGAGAATGAAGGATTTATGACAGAAAAGAAAATTGCGATAGTAAAAAATGAAGCTATTGGAAAAATTGCCCTTGAAATGAAACTGAATGATTGGTTGATTATCTCAAAGCATGCTGAAGAGAAAAAAATAAGAACCAATCTGAAAAAACTAGGTTGTTTATTTGAATCTTTTTTAGGCGCTCTGTTTTTAGATTTCAATAAAATAAATGTAAAAGATGAAGATGGTTGGTTTGCCAATCTGTTTGCAAAAGGGGAAGGATTTCAAACAGGAATAGGTTTTCAAATGGCCCAAAAATTTGTGGAAAATATCTTTGAAAAACATATAGATTGGATTCAGTTGATTCAGAATGATGATAACTATAAAAACATTTTACAAGTGAAAATACAAAAAGAGTTCAAAGTAACGCCTTGTTATTTAGAAATAGATCATGATGCTGAATTAGGTTATGAAATGGGGGTTTATTTATGTTTGGGTCAATCGATACATCATTTAAATCCGTCCAACTCTGTTGATATTAAACAATTTAAAACCTTCAAATCTATTCAAGAATATATAAGTCTTCACGGAAAAATATTTATTTTTATGGGAAAAGGACAACATAAAATAAAAAGAAAGGCTGAACAGATTGCTTGTAACGAAGCCTTAAAATTTATAGAAACGAATGTATGAGAATACATACAAATTAAAAAAGTATTATATCGTTTTATATAAATAATGAATCCTTTAGACAAATTAAAAGTAAAACCATCTATTCAACAACGTAAAGAAGTAGCCGTTATTATAAAAGGAAATGTTGCACCCCAAAAAGTTTTAAAGACAGAAAAAGACAAAGATGAAGACAAAGATGAAGACAAAGACGACGAAGAAGACGAAGAAGACAAAAAAGAAGACAAACAGGAAGACGATCAAGAAGATGAAGACAAAAAAGAAGACAAACAACCAAAAACGCCTATGACAATTATTGATAAACGTAAAGACGGTTATGATATAAATGCGTTAATGGCAAAATTGAATGCTAACAAAGTATCAGTAGTTTCAACGAAACAAACACCTGTTCAGAAAGAACAATCGAAATCTCCTGAAATAATACGTCCTCCATCTCCACCTGTTGCTAAAAAAATTAAAAGTAAAATAAAACTTGTATTTGAAGATGAGAAACCTCCAGAAAAGAGCGAAGAAAAAGGTGAACCAGAAAAAGGCGAAGAAAAAGGTGAACACGAGGTTATTCCTGTGAATATTCCAGCGGTGGATAAAGAGAGAAAAACGCCTAAAATAAAAAAGGGGATCGCGGTAATAGGAGAAGAAAGTCATATTTTGATAGGGGATACACCTTTGTCTGAAAGAATCCCAAACAAAACTCCCAAGATTAACATAAAAGTTTCTAGTTACTACATGAACAACCGTGAAAAATTTGTTAATTTTATAAATTCTATTTTTGAACCATATAAAAGAGAATTAGAAGAAAACAAAGATAACATTTCATGTGATGTGATTGGCCAAAATTCAGAAGATTTTTCTCTCTTGACTCATCAAAAAATTGTAAGAGATTACTTGAATTTGTACACTCCTTATCGTGGATTATTATTGTATCACGGGTTAGGTTCAGGTAAAACATGCACTTCGATTGCTATCGCTGAAGGTATGAAAGACAGTAAAAAGGTTATTATAATGACTCCTGCATCACTAAGAACCAATTATATGGAAGAGTTAAAAAAGTGCGGAGACCTTTTGTACAAAAAAAATCAATTCTGGGAATGGATTTCTTCGGAAAGTAATTTAGATTTAATTCCCATTCTCTCTTCTGTTTTAAATTTATCAGTAGATTATATCACAAGAAAAAAAGGAGCGTGGTTTATAAACATTACGAAAAGAGCAAATTATTCAGAATTATCTCCCCAAGACAAATCTTCTTTGGACGAACAGTTGAATGAAATGATACGTTCTAAATACACGTTTATCAATTACAACGGATTGCGCAACAGCAAATTAAAAGAATTGACATCTGGATTTACAAAAAATATATTTGATAATTCAGTTATTATTATTGACGAGGCGCACAATTTAATTAGTAGAATAGTAAATAAACTAAAATTAATAAAAGGCAAAAAAGATGGACCTCCCATAGGCGTATCTTTAAAATTATACGAATATTTATTAAATGCAAAAAATGCAAGGGTTGTCTTACTCACGGGAACTCCTGTTATTAATTATCCAAACGAATTTGGAATACTTTTCAACATTCTACGCGGTTACATAAAAACATGGCAATTTAATTTGGATATAAAAACATCTAACAAAATAGATACAAATTCTCTCCAAAAAATGCTATTGATAGAAAAATCTTTGGACTTTTTGGAATATTCACCTTCCAATAAAGTATTGACGGTGACAAGAAACCCTTTTGGATTCAAAAACAAAATCAAAACAGAGTCGGGATATCAAGGAGTTTCAAATACTAAAAAAAATGCATCAGGAAAAGAAGAAATAGAAACAGAGTTTGTTAGCGATGAATCGTTTGAATCAAACGTAATCAAAATATTAAAAAAGAATGATATTTCTGTTTTACCAGCCGGAGTAAAAGTTTTTAATAAAAAAGCGTTGCCGGATATGTTGGAAGATTTCGAATATGAATACATTAGTGATGTAATAGAATCCAAATTTAAAAACACAGATTCTTTAAAACGACGTATTATTGGTCTCTCTTCTTATTTCCGTAGTGCGCAAGAGAGTTTGCTTCCAAGATACACCAAAACGTTGGGCAAAGACTTTCATGTTATTCGAATAAAAATGAGTAATTTCCAATTTAAAATATATGAAGAAGCACGTATAGAGGAGAGAAAAAAAGAAAAGGAAGGTAAAGCAAAAATAAAAAAAATAAAAAATAATGAAATTTATGAGGAACCGACCTCTACTTTTAAGATATTTTCACGCTTGTTTTGTAATTTTGTAGCTCCTAATAGGCCTGTGCCTAAACCAACAAAGGTCAACGTAAAATTGCCAGGACAATTGAAAGATTATACCGAATTGTACGAAGAAGCAGAAGAGATCGAGAAAAACCAAGATTTGGCAGATGAGGAAGGGGCGAATGGATTAGAAGGAGAGATAGAAGGAGATGTAATCCTTGAAAAAATAGGAGGAAAATCGTACCAAGATGATCTAGATGCTTTTATGAAACATATTTGGGATCAATCAGATAATTTTTTGACAAAGGAAGCGTTAAAAACGTACAGTCCAAAATATTTGCATATTCTTGAAAATATAACAGACGAAGAATATAAAGGATTGCATTTGGTATACAGCCAATTTAGAACAATAGAAGGCATAGGTGTATTTAGTTTAGTCTTGGAAAAAAATGGTTTTGCGCGATTTAGAATTAAAAAAAATGCATCTGGAATTTGGGAAATCAATATAAAAGAGGACGATAAAGGGAAACCGACCTTTGCATTATACACAGGAACAGAAACCTCTGAAGAAAAGGAAATTATTCGTAATATTTATAATGGAGACTGGAATTATATCCCTACAAATCTTTCCCAAGAATTAAAACAAATAGCGAATAATAACAATATGGGTGAAATCATTAAAGTGTTAATGATTACTTCTTCTGGGTCAGAAGGAATCAATCTACGAAATACACGTTATGTTCATATTATGGAGCCATATTGGCATCCAGTTCGTATGGAACAAGTGATAGGAAGAGCTAGACGTATTTGTAGTCACAAAGAATTGCCGCTAGCTTTACAAACATTAGAGGTGTTTGTTTATTTAATGATTTTTTCAGAAGAGCAGTTAAAATCCGAAGATGCTAAACAACTGAAAATGTCTGATTTAAGTAAAAGTATTCCACACGTTCCTTTTACGAGTGACCAGACTTTATATGAAATATCTGAAATTAAAGCGAATGTCACATCTCAATTAACGGATATTATAAAGCAATCCGCATTTGATTGTGCTATTTATTCGAACGGCAATTGTTTTAATTTTGCAAATGCAGACAACACTAAATTTTCTTATATGCCTGATTATTCCCAAGAACAAAAAGACACGCTGCTACAAGCAAACGTAAAAAAGGTAGAATTAAACGGAAAAAGTATTACCATAAGCGGAAAAGAATACGTTCGGGTTAGAGTGAATGACCGAATGATGAATATATACGATAAATCTAGTTATGAATATGCTATTCAACATCCTGGAAACAATCCGATTCAAATAGGCACGTTAGAGATCAACGAAAGGGGAGAAAAAGTGTTTAAACTCATTTAGATAATATTTTATACAAATTACAATATAAACATAAATCACACAAATGACCAAATATAAAGACAAATGAAAACATTCCATGTAAGAATACACTTCTTACATTCGTATAGACAAAAGTTTGAATTCTCAAATTCAAAAATGGTATCAAAAATGGTATCAAAAAGACTCGTTAAAAACTAAAAACACATGCTTGTTACGGTTTCGATGATAAGTTTTTCACCCTCCGTTAAATTTTCATATTCGCAAGAATAGACACAATACTTTAAAAAGCATATATCGTAAATGTGTTTGCTTTTTTCTTTAATGACTATAAAATGGTATTTAATTTTTTTATAGTCTAACGCTAACAACATTTTGAGCATTCGGTTTCTTATAACCAATCTGAGATTTCTGTGTGCATTTCTATTACTAGAAATGGGGTAGGCGTTTTTCGTACAAAGTAAAAACACGCCAATCACGAATAGTAAAAACATCTCTGGATTGGTTATTATACAACAATAAATTAATTTTAAGTATTTTCTTTTATACCTTTCAAATTCTTTTCAATTTTAATTCATTCGTTCAATAAAATAACGTAATTCGGTTAATTCTTTTTGTATTTTGTCGATTTTATCTACTATTTCTTTTCTCTCATATTCCTCTACAGGCTCTTCTGGTATAACTTTTAATTTGCTAAAAATATGTTCTTTTTCAGCCCACGTAACATGTTTAGCAGGATTCAAGTCAATAATATCTTTTTTATAAACGCTATCTTCGATATTTGTATTATCAATTTTAATGTATTTTGTGTTTATATTTGAGCCTGATACAACGTTCCGATTTATTTGTTCAATATCATAATTTCTTTTAGCAATAGCACGCTTTAATTCCATTTCTATTTCATTAATAGGAGTATCCATTTTATCGCTAAAATTAGGAGTAGGAGGAATCGGTAAAGCCATAGCACTTGTAAATTCATTCTGTTTTAAATTATATTTTTTTTCAAATTCATTCATTCTCTTATTCTCAATCTCATCATGTGTTATCAATTCTTTCTTTTGTTCTCTAGGTATTATGAGACCTTTTATATGCGAACTTATTGCTTTAATAAATTGATTATTGATTTGTAATAAATTACTATGATTCCTTTTTTCAGTTTCATAAAAAGGTTCAATATTTTCATTAAAAATAGAATTTATTCTAAGTTTCATTTCATTTGAGCTTTGACGAACCACATCTTCACTTATAATTACATCCCATAAAAGTTGTCTATTTTCTCTCGACAAAAACTCAGACATATTGTAAATATAGAATTTATTATTTATATACAAATTACAAGTTTATAATTTATCATTAAAATATATTTTTCTAAATTTCGACATGTATTCATCTTTTAATATATGCGTTTTTAAATAATTATCTGTTATCTTATCTTCTAACATATGAACAATAAAAAATAAACTATAAATTCCACATTCGGTATTTCCGTACTGATGCTCTACGGGATAATTCTGGTCAAACGTAAAATGTATTTTATTTTTTAGTTTGTCGCCTTGTTCAATAATTCGATCTACTAATATTTTCACTTCATTAGGTATTTTATCACCTACACTATCAAAAAAGAATATTTGTTTCTTTTTAATATTAATAAACATGCTTATCCAATGCTCTCCTCCGCGATAATGCGGGTCAGTATTAAATATAATTCCTATTTTTGTTTTTCCTCGTTTGATTTGCTCTGCTAGATTAAAATTGCACAACTCTTCCCAAACGCAGCTTCCGTACATTTTTTTAGTATCAAAATCAATCGGCGATGGTCCTATGAATTCAAAACATTTATATGCTTTTTCATATTGTTTCATGACTTTTATGATATCTGTGCTAGACAACCATTCATTCGGATTTTTTTTCCATTCATTAGGAGATAATGGGGCAAAAGACTCGGAGATTATTTTTTTGTCATCTATTTTTCCAAAATCAATATTTTGTTTTAACCAACATGATTCTTTATTACAAACATTACTTAAATGGTTTGATAACGCAGCGTGTATTTCTTTTGTATCGTTCGTTTGTATTAAATCATCCGGATGTCGCGCATTCCACAAATCTCTTAGTTTGTATAAAGTATCCTCTGTATAACAAGTGAAATTTTTCTTTTTGTTCTTTTCTTTTGGGCTACAATTAACTTTTACTAGATTTATTTTTCTAGTTTTTCTTTTTGAACCGGTTCCTTTTCCGAATAGTGTTCTTTTTATTTTCATACTTTTTATTGGCTTTTGTATTGATTTATGTTTTGATTGTTTTGATTTACTTATCTTTTTCATATATATTCTTTTTATTTTTCTTTTTACAAATTCCTTTATTTTTCAAAAGGGGATTACTTAAATCTATTTCTTTCTGTTGAGGAATAAACATCGGTTCTTCTTTCGACCCCTTTTTAACGAATTTATCCAAAGATGGTTTTGGTATTTTTATAGTGCGCATAAACAAATTTGCAGTTTTGTCTAAATCTAATTCAAAATCAGTATTATTGTTTATTGTTTCTTTATAGTCTTTGTATTCTTCTTGAATAATGTCGTTGTTATCAATACCTTTAAAATAATGAATACAATATTGTACATAATTCTCGAATGCGTATCTTACATCCGGTAAAACATTCAAAGAAGAATCTATAGATAACAACTCCTTTGTTACATTCATGATTCTTTTTCTATAAAACCTCTTTTCTTTTGTATTCATATTCAAATTGTTATTCGATCTAGCATGTTCTTTATTCATTAAATAATCTAAATTGACTTGATTCACAAAAGATTCTGACATATATTATTCAAATGTAAAATAAATAATAAAAATATACGTTCTACTTTCCGTAATCACAGGTCTGTATTTCTTGTATTTGCGAACGTGTGTTATTGTGAAACATGTTTGCTCCTAATACAGATGGACTTGGGTTTGGGTTGAATGGAGCAAATGTTTCATGTTGGAATAGAAGAGGATGATTTTGGATAGAATTTCCAGATTCTACATACGATTTGTATAAATCACTTTGACTGCTTGGAACATATACGGATTGACTGCATTTTTGTAAAGCAAATATTTGATTATATAATTCAGATTCTGTATTTACGGATGACGCAAAACCCGACCACGGAGAAGGTCTGTTTGCAGGATTAAATACCTGACTTGTGCTATATGTTGGTTGTTGTACTAAAGCAACAGTCGGTTCTTTTCTTGGGTCTACTAGTGGAAAATAAGAATATTTAGTCATTACAGGTCTTACACTCAAATAAGGTTGAAGAAGTTGGGAGGGTATGTTTCTCTTGTATATTTCTTGATTGTCCTTTTCTTGTCTTTGAGAAACACATTCTACTGGTTTTTTAGTATTCATTTATATAAATACTATTTTTATTTTATTTTATTACAAATACAATAAAAACATAATAAATACAACTTATGAAATACATTAGGAATGTGTGGTATTTTCGCTCTTTTAAATAACACTAGATTTACAGACAATATGATAAATACACAATTTGAAAAAGGGAAAAATCGCGGACCCGAATATTCTACATTAGTAAAATATTTAAAGGTGCAATTGGGTTTTCATCGGTTGGCTATCAACGGATTAAATGAAAAATCCAATCAACCTATTACTATTGATGATATTGTTCTGATATGTAATGGCGAAATTTATAACTACAAAGAATTGCACAAAGAAGTGAATGTCGCACCAGAAACAGATTCGGATTGTGAAATTATTATTCATTTATATAAACGATATGGTATAGAGCAAACATTACAAATGTTAGATGGTGTGTTTTCATTTGTATTATTAGACAATTCTTTAACAGATGATTTAACAAATCAAATGTATGTTGCGAGAGATACCTATGGCATTTGTCCGTTATATTATTTTAAAGATGATACCAAAAATGTGGATAAAGATAACGGTAACAGCTATGGTATTTATAAAAATAATACAAATATTACAAACATACATGGTTTTGCATCTGAATTAAAATGTTTATCAGATATATTTAATATACTGTACGAGACAAATTCATCTGTTTCTCTAGAGCAATTTAAACCTTCTACCTATAGTGTATTCCATTTATCTAGTAAAGTAAATTCGTTATGGGAATTAATCGTTGAAAACAAGCCTTATATTATTCCAGGGTTTTCTTATTCTCATTCGCCTCATCACATACACGATATATACAAAAATATTGCGATCTATTTAACAAATGCGGTAGAAAAAAGATGTTTAACAACGGAAAGGCCTATTGCTTGTTTATTGTCCGGCGGTCTAGACAGTAGTTTGATTACTGCATTAGTGAACAAATATTATAAAAAAAATAATTTTACAACACCTCTGGAAACCTTTAGTATCGGACTAGAAGGCTCAGAAGATATCAAATATGCCAAAATAGTAGCTGAGTATTTAGGAACGAAACATACCGAAATTATTGTAACAGAAGATGAGATGTTTTCTGTTATTCCCGAAGTCATTCATAAAATTGAAAGCTATGACATCACTTCTGTTCGCGCAAGTATTGGCAATTATTTATTAGGCAAATACATCGCAAAACATAGCAAGGCCAAAGTCATTTTTAACGGCGACGGTTCAGATGAATTATGTGGTGGTTACTTGTATATGAATAAATGTGCAGATAATATTGAATTTGATAAAGAAACCAGAAGACTTTTATCAGACATTCATTTCTTTGATGTATTAAGGTCTGATAAATCTATTTCTTCCAACGGATTAGAACCAAGAACTCCTTTTTTAGATAGGTCCTTTGTGAATTATTATTTGTCTATTCCAGCACATATTCGTTTTCATAAAAATGGCGGAAATCCAGAAAAATATTTATTGAGAAAAAGTTTTGAGTTTTATCATTTTCAATTTTCTGAAGGAAGACAATTGTTACCCGAGGAAATTTTGTGGAGAAAAAAAGAGGCTTTTAGTGACGGTGTGAGTAGTTATTCGCGGTCTCTTTTTGAAATTCTGCAAGATAAAATAATAGAAAAGATATCCTGTGATAAAGTAACAAGCATGACAAAAGTTGATATAGAAAGATTATTTTATTATAGTACTTTTCAAAAATACTTTCCAAATTTAGAAAGAGTATTGCCTTATTATTGGATGCCAAAATATTCCAATACAAACGATCCTAGTGCTAGAACACTAGAAATTTACGAAAAAGTAAATCAAGAAAAAGAAGAAAAAGAAGAAAAAGAATAATTTATTCAAAAAAAGTATAATTATATATAAATGATGAAAATTCCAATTAATCCAGAAAAGATTTATGATATTGTTATTTATACCAATTACATACTTTACACAATTATCTTTTTAGGTATATCTTCAACTGCGCCCAAATATTTAGACGAATTAAATTTCTACGTTCATATTTATATTGCCATCTTTTTGTTATACCGATTTAATCCCTTTAGAAAGATTCAATTCAACAACTTGGACCGAAAAGTTGCTTTTAGCGCGGGATTATTTATTTTAACCACTAGCAGTTTGAATGAACTTGCATTAAATTATATACATGATATTCAGACTTTTATCAAAGGAAAACTAAACTAATTTTTTCTTGTTTTATTTGTATGAAATTTATATTTCTTTGTTTTCGTTCTAGTATTTTCATCAAAAAAGGTATGCAAATGTTTTAATATTTTCTTCGTTAATATTTTATCGACATCATAGTCATCTTCTTTTTTTTCTAATGTTTGATAATTGTATAATTTATATTCATGATTCATAAAAGTTAAAAAGGGCTCTTCAGAATTCAAATACTTTTTTCCAACTGGACTATTTATAAATCTATCTAGCATATCTTCTAATTTTAGATTATGAACATATGGTTTTAAATTAATGTAATATATGTTTTTATTATTCATTTTTGGATGATAAATATCATCAATAAAACATATTTCTGCATTTTTTGGTATTTTTGTGCATTTTATTAAATCATGATATGACTTATCATGCGAGGATCTACATATTTCTACATGTTTGCCGTTTATTTTAAATGCAGCAATAATTTGGTCGAATAATTTATATTTAATTTTCTCTTCAAAATATTTGATTAGATGTTTTGCCCACGTTTCAGGCCCTTGATTATTCGTATAAATCATTAATTTGTTGCAGCATTTGCTTAGTTTTTTGTGTTTTAAATAATTTAGTATATCTATAATTCCTGGTCTTAAAAATTCGGGATATAGATTGATGATTTCATCAAAATGCTCTTTTAAAAATTCGGTTTCGTGAGTTTCTGACGTTTTTGAAAAATATCTATTCAAACAATCCCAAAAAATACCTAACTGTACAAAATATCCCAGCGTTTCATCTAAATCAAAAACTACTATTTTCATTTACTCTTATAATACTTTAATATTATAAAATACAATAAAAAATTTATTCTCTTCATATATTATGACAACATTAACGAATGAGGATTATACAAAAATATTACAATTTTATAATATCAAAATTCCAGATTCAACCGAAAAAATACAACAAATGGCAGAAGATATAATAGCTAAAAAGTTATGTCGGTGTATAAAAAAATCCAGCTCTGGTTTTACAGAGCCTCGTTCCATAGGTATATGCACGAAATCAATATTTAATAAAAAAGGATTTACGAGAGGGAAATTCACATGTAAAGGTAAGCCCAAAGCCGAATTTAGAAAAACCAAAACAACCAAAACAAAATCCAAAAAGAATAGAAAATAAATGCAACCTTTTGTAGTCCGATTTATAATATGATTGTATGTATATGTGTTTTTCTGAAAATATTTCTTTGGCAATAGGTACAATTGGTATTTTATCAAGTGTTTATTTCTATAAAAAAAATATCTATGCTTCTATTGGAATAGGGTATTTCGCTCTCATGGAAATATTACAATTTTTTCAATACAGAGTAATAAACGAATGCAATAACTATAACAAATTTTTGACAAATCTTGGATACATTCATATATGTTTCCAACCAGTATTTGTAAATTTATGGTTATTTGCGTTTACAAAAAAACCAAATTTTACATTTATATATACGTCCTTTTTTGCTGGTTTATTATTAGCAAGCCGATTATTTTTTGTTAAAGATGCAGAACTATGTGATAATAAAAATGAACCTTTATGCGGACCAAAAACCTGCGCATTTTCTGGAAATAGACATATTGCATGGAACGTAAGATTACGCGCTCCTGGAAAATATTGGTTTACTCCAAGCATCGGGTTGCATTTTTTTATGTGGGTGGTACCTGCGTTAACCATTCTGCAATTAAAACCTATTTTAGCGTTGCTATTGACCGGGCCGTATTTAGGATTTTTATTAACAAATAATATACATGAACAACCTGCTATATGGTGTTACACCGCAATAGGGCAAATGTTATTAACATATTATTTGATAAAATAATCGTAACTTTTGAACTTTTGAAATTCATAATAAATAGACTTAAAAATAAGGATTTGTAAATAGTATGAATAAATACATAAATATTATAAAAAATTTATTTCTAAAAGAAATACCAAAACCGATGGGCAGATGGAGAACAGAAAATAATAAACAAACGAACTATAAAATAGATTTATCAAATGAAGACCATTGTGGACCCTGTGGTCAATATGCATTATCAAAAATAGAATTTAATAAGAGAGAGAAAAAAATAAAACCAGAAAATAATGATTCAGAAACTAAAAATTAAATATAAATACATATTTATATTTATAATGAAAGACATTTACGATATAGTAATTGTAGGAAGCGGAATGGCCGGATTGTATTCTGCTTTTTTAATTCAGAAGTTCTCTTCACAATCTTTTGTCATCCTTGAAAAATATAAAAAAAATTGGATTGGTGGCAGAACAAGTAATGAGATGTTTTGTGGAACAGAAGTTGTTACCGGAGCTGGAGTAGTAAGAAAAAAAAAAGATGTTCTCTTGGTAAAATTGCTTAAAGAATTAGATATCCCTAGAAAAGAATTCACGATGACTCCTTTTTATTCTTCTATCCATCCAATAAATGTAGATAAAACGATGGAATATTTAAAAAAAGAATATAATAAATATCTAAATAAAAATACGCAAATCACATTTCAATCATTTGCATCTCATGTACTCGGAAAAGAAAAATATAATGATTTTATACAAAAAGTTGGATACACAGATTATGAGAATGAAGATGCATATGATACATTAAATAGTTACGGAATGGAAGACAATACGTGTTGTTGGAAAGGGTTTTATATACGTTGGAAAGAACTTGTACAAAAGTTGGCAAGTCATATTGGAGAGAAACATATTCAATTTTCACGCAACGTTGTCCGAATAAATACCTTAGCTAAGGAAAATACAGAGTTTCCTTTTTTGGTAGAAACAGAGCAAGGATTCCGATATAGATGCAAAAAGGTGATTGTTGCTACTACTATTTCTGCATTAAGACAATTGTTCCCTGAAAAAAGTATTTATCAAAAGGAAATTCAAGGTCAGCCTTTTTTACGATTATACGGAAAATTTACTACGTCTTCTATTCCAATTATGAAAGAATATGTAAAAGGATACACGATTGTTGGAGGTCCACTTCAAAAAATTATTCCGATGAATCCAGACAAAGGTATTTATATGATTTCTTATAGTGACAATAATAATGCATTATTTATGAAAAAATATCTAGAAAACACCTCTACCAATAGAGATATCCTTTGTTCGCTTCTTGAAAAATCTCTCGGAATACCAAAAAATACATTAAAACTAATCACGATAAAAGACTATTATTGGCCTATAGGGACACATTATTATACTCCTTTAAACAAGAAATACGGAAGTAGAGAGAAATTTATTCAAGAGGCGCAGAATCCAGAGCCAGGAATTTTAGTTGTAGGAGAAGTAGTGAGTGAGAATCAAGGATGGACGGAAGGTGCGCTTGAGAGTGTGCAAAAGGTTTTAACAAAAAAATGGGTTCAGACCGATTAATTATTCTTCTGTTTCTTTTATTGAATTTTGTCTAATGATTTGATTACATTCAGGAAAAACATATGCCTCTTGATAAATGATATGACCAATCACGAATGCTTCCACCACGTTTAAATCTATGGAAAGCCCAGAAAACAAAGGATTATCTAATTGTAGTAAGAGTATTCCTAGTCCTACTATCAATATGATACTTTCTCGCAAGTTGTCTTTTGTGTATTCCCAAGACATTTTATAATGATTTGGTGTATGTATCAACAACATGTAAACAACAAAAAATGAAACGGGTAAAAAAAAGAAACTTTCAATCATACAAAAACTAAAAAAAAGTTGTAATACTTTTGGATGTATTTTCTTTAGTTCAATATATGGCATATCATTACGAAAATGAATAATAGAAGCTAATAAAAATGCAAATGTAATAACATCTTCATGATGAAAATACTCTATTAACAAAGTTGAACCTACTGTAAAAATATTTATTTGATACAATTCCTTTTTTAATCCGTGTTTTTTTGCGTGAATATAATCGGTGATTCCATGAGGAGAAATAAATCCTAATACGGCATTACTCAATAATACGTTGTTTAATGGATTTATCAAAGGAATTAGCATTATGTAGTTATTTTATTCTTATATTTTTATATTTTTATTTTTATATTCTTTATTCTTTATTCTTATTTATTCTTATTTATTCTTATTTATTCTTATTTATTCTTATTTATTGAATTTACTATATTGTATTGTAAATTACAACTTTATTTGTGTTACGATAATGCAATACAAATATTTAGGAAGTCAAAATAAAATGTTATCACTTTATAAATATGAATACAAATATAAATCCAGAAATTTTAAATCTAATACCATCAAAGTATGAAAGAAATGGTAATACGTTGATACTAAAATACATTACTTTTTTTATTATCTCGCTTGTTTTTGTTATTTTTTTTGGAACATTACAACTTATTCATCAAAGGTTTGATACCCCTTTGTCAATTCTCAATTTTGTATTTATTGTTTTCTTTTTTCTACTGAACGTTTCTTGGTTGTATTATAAATTGCAACATGTTATCATCGGTGTTTATAAAATATTTATGGATTTGGATATTATTCATTCCAACGGAAAATACTATTCAGGATTAGAAATTCCAGATGTTTTTATTAATAAATCTTGTTATCCAGATATTACTATCCAATTACCTGTGTATAAAGAAAGTCTTGAAAATACTATTAAACCTACTATAATGAGTGCTATTGAACAAGCCAAAAGATACAATTCTGAAACAGGAAAAATATGTAATATTATTGTTTGTGATGATGGCCTTTCTCTAATATCATTAAAAGAAAAAGAAGAGAGAATACAATTTTATCAATCTCATCATATCGGCGTTTCGGCAAGACCACCTTCTTCTAAGCATCCAAGAATCGGAAGATTCAAAAAAGCAGGGAATTTGAATTTTTCTATGAATTATGCAAACACGCTATCTTTATCAGAATCAGAAGAAAACAAAAGAGATTTTTTTCAACAAATGATAGAACTAGGCGCTATTTTTGAAGGAAATCTTGTTTATGGCTCTTATATTTTTCTTATTGATTCAGATACTCGTTTTCCTATTTTTCCTCCTCAAGAAAGTGGTTGTTTAAAACGCGTAATTAAAGATTTTCTCTTTGACGGTAGTCATTCTGTGTTATACATACAATGTTTCACAGGCCCATATTTAAGTACTAAATCATTATCCGAAAAAGCAGTTTTTCATTTCACATGTCATATTTATAACGGCATCCTTATTGCTACAGCGATGAGTTCTATGGCGCCCTTAGTAGGTCATAACGCATGTTTAAATTATAATTTGTTATATAAAATTGCCCGTATAGATGAAAAAACAGGATTACGATATTATTGGGATGAAAATCGTATTTCCGAAGATTTTGATTGTATGATGCGGGGCTGTGAAAAAGGTTATATTGGACGCTACATGTCTTGCGCAGGCGTTTTTTTAGAAGGTATTTCATTCAATTATATGACCGAATACTTCAAAGTGAGTAAATTCGCTTGTGGAGCGGCAGAATTAACATTCAATCCGGTATCTGAATGGTTTGTTAAAGGGGGCGGATTTTTTTCATCAGATATTATTGGGTTTGTCATGTGTAAAGAAATTGAGTGGTATAATAAACTCAGTATTATATCTTACATTCTAAATTTCATCGCTATCGCGCAATCACATGTTTCCATGTTTTATAATCTTATTTTATTTGAAGAACTTTTTAATGTATTGCCGTATATGCTTTTACCTGTTAATCTCATGTGGGAAGGAATGATTGTTTGGGGACTTATAAACACTATAAACAATATCATTTTCTCTCAAAGATTACAATTTAATAGTTTGATTATTCTCAGACAACAACTGAGAGAGTTTTTTTTAACTTCTTCTCTATATGGTTCTTTGTCTGTTCGCTTTTCTATTATGTATCTCACGCATTTTTTTAATCTATCTATTAGTTTTGGTGCTACACAAAAAGATGATGAAAAAGTTTCTCTCATAGACTGGATAAAATCCACAAAATATGAATGTATCGTTTATACTTTTTATCTGATTTGTATAATTATTCGCTTATATTTTTTTCCTGTTCGCTCTATACTACACACTTTTTATTTTGGTTGTTTGCCTTTGCTTACAAATATTTTCTGGTATTGGTTTGGTCCTCTGGTATATGATATTTTACCAAGAAAAATAGATAAAACAACCACTCTATCTTATAACAAAGATACACAAATGTTTTATGATAAATATGCTACCCAAATACCAAATTCGCCTTTATATTCTTTATGAAATAAAACTATTTACATAATCAAATAATAACCATGATATCCGATAGCAGCAAAACCAAGCATCAATAATAATTCAAAAAAGAGTCTTTTCGTATTTTCTTTGTTGTAACCGATATAAATAAGCAAAGGTCCTACCAATATAATGTGTATGAGATTAACCCATGGATTTTTGCCTGATTTTATTTTTACGTATAATTTATAAATGTGATATAGAATAATAATAATTCCCAATACAAATAAAAGAGGATATACAAATTTAGGGATTTTTGTTTTTTGTATTCCTACATATAAAAAAATTCCCCCTACTATTAGAATGTGAAATAAATGAACCAATCTGGTTTCTGTTTTTGATTCTGCCATATTATATAATATAATTATATAATAAAGATGATGAAACAAGATTTTCGTTACGAGGGCGTAGAAGTATTTCAAAAAAATGGAACAAAAACGGTGCGCAAGGTTTCGGTAAAAAATGGTAAAGGATACAAAAGTGTTTCAAAATACCAGAATGGAAAACTTATCGGCACTATAAAGAAAAAAATACATGGCGGACATGCACATTCTATTCGTAAAAGAAAATTTATTCCAGGACTTTTTGCCGATTGTTGTGTAAAAAATAAATGTAATAAAACATGTAAAAATCATTCAAAACACGAATAAAATAATTTATAATATATATGACAAATTGCGAAAAATATGATCGTATTCACGGCCATTATAATGTAAATACAAATTATTACAATAATTCCTATGAAAAAAATAAAGAAAATTCGGAACATACAAATATTCCAAAAACGCGTAAAAAATCAAAAGATTTAGATTCAGAAATTCAAAAAATGCGTAAAAAATCAAAAGATTTAGATTCAGAAATTCCCAAAATAAAACCTAGAATCGCAAATAAAATTACAAAAGTCAATATTAATATTTGTTCTTTTCGGTTTATGCGCGTTATTACAAAAATTCGCGTACCTAGTTTTTTTAAATATTTTGGTTCGACTAAAATTGTTCCTACTTGACCCCTATGCCAATATTTGAAGACGAATTTTCTTTTTAAACGTTTCTTCATCACTAAACAAATACATTTGAAATTTTTTTTCTTCATAATTATTACAATTTTCACGACATACAATCCTAGAAGTCAATTTTAACTCGGGTAAAAAAACCACATACTGAAACAATCCATCATTTCTCTCTATCTTGTCAAAAACATATCCCTTG